>Ga0194060_10003588_pt1 | contig 10931 bp, 12 predicted proteins | sample SepL225m_MetaG_FD_163427 | JGI IMG/M metagenome (GOLD analysis project Ga0194060, IMG submission 163427) | Anoxic zone freshwater microbial communities from boreal shield lake in IISD Experimental Lakes Area, Ontario, Canada - Sep2016-L222-5m | ecosystem: Environmental > Aquatic > Freshwater >... | reverse complement strand
CCCTGCTTGAGCGCCATCACCTGCGCCGCCTTGTCACCCGGCAGCACTTCGGCCATCACTTCGCCGGCCTCGGGACGCAGCCCCAAGCGCCGCGCCATGGCTTCGGCCGCACCGCGGTTGTCACCCGAAATCATCACCACACGGATGCCGCGCGCACGTAAACCAGCCAGCGCCTCCTTGGCGCCTGGCTTGGGTTCGTCGCCAAAGGCCATCAATGCCCGAAGCTCCAGTCCCTCCGCAGTGCGTTCCACCAGAGCCGAGACCGTGGCACCCTGAGCCTGCAGGGCCGCCGCCTGCGCTTCCAGCAAGCCAAGGGGCACCCCAAGTTCGTCCATCCAGCGCAGACTGCCCAGCAGGTAACTCTGGTTGCCGACCTCGCCTTCGCTGCCGCGCCCAGGTACCGCCCGCACTGCGTCAGGCGGCGCAACGGGCAGTCCCCGCTCCTTGGCCACCTGCAGCACGGCACGCGCCAGTGGATGCTCGCTGCCACTTTGCAGGCTGGCCACCACGCCCAGCAACGCTGCGTCAGCGCCGCCCTGCGCCGGCAGCAGGGACGTCAGCCGGGGTTGTCCCACGGTCAAGGTGCCGGTCTTGTCAAACACCACGATGTCAACCTTGTGCGCCAGTTCCAGCGCCTGGGCGTCCTTGATCAGAATCCCAAACGTGGCGGCGACGCCGGTTCCGGCCATGATGGCCGCGGGCGTGGCCAGCCCCAGCGCGCAGGGGCAGGCAATCACCAGCACCGCCACCGCATTGATTACCGCCTTCTCAAAGAGCACACCCGCGCCCAGCCACCAGCCCAGCAGGGTCAGCAGTGCCAGCGCCAGCACCACCGGCACAAACACGGCCGACACCTGATCCACCATGCGCTGAATGGGGGCCTTGGCCGCCTGCGCGTCTTCCACCAGTCGAATAATGCGCGCCAGCACTGTTTCGCTGCCAACAGCGCTCACCTGCAGCACTACGCGGCCCTCGCCATTGATGGCACCGCCCGTCAATCGATCCCCCACGTCCTTGGCCACGGGCACCGATTCACCCGTAAGCATGGACTCGTCGACCTGGGTGCGACCTTCCAGCACCACACCATCCACAGGAAGACGCTCACCGGGTTTGACCACCAGCCGGTCACCCACCAGAACCTCCAGCACCGGAACATCGACCTCGCCATCGAGCCCGATCAGGTGCGCCTGATCGGGCTGCAAGGCATGCAGCGCCCGTATCGCTGACGTGGCCTGGCGTTTGGCGCGGGTTTCGAGCCACTTGCCCAGCAGCACCAGCGACACCACCACCGCCGAACCCTCGAAATACAGGTGCACCATGGAACCCTCGGGCGCGCGCAACCACAGCCACATCGATAGGGCCCATCCCGCAGTCGTTCCAATCGAAACCAGAAGGTCCATATTTCCCGTCAGGCTTTTCAGTGAATGCCAGCCTGCCCGGTAAAAACGTGCCCCCAGAACAAACTGCACCGGTGTAGCCAGCAGGCACTGCACCCACGCTGGCGGCATCCAGTGGTAGCCCAACAGGTCTCCAAACATGGGCAGCACCAATGGCGCTGACAGCACCAGACCGATGGCCACGGGCATAAAGCCCGCCCAAGGCGAACCGTCCACATCCTGCGATTGCATCTGCGCTGCCGTACGCGGCTCGTAGCCTGCGTCGCGCACCGCGCGGCGCAGAAGTGCTTCCATCTGTTCGGTCGGGGCAAACTCGATGCGGGCCGACTCGGTGGCGATGTTGACGGCCGCCTCGGTCACACCGGGCACCTTTTTCAGCGCACGCTCCACCCGGCTCACGCACGAAGCGCAGGTCATACCGCCGATGCCAATGTCTACCGTCGCAGTGTGAGTGGGTATATTCATGCCCGGTAGCGTAAGCCTTCCCACCATGGCAAGGTCAAGCAATACTGCAAACTCCAAAATTTGCTTGACCTTCCCATGGCGGGAAGGTTCAAACTATGCGATTCTTCACCCACCCACATAAGGATTTACCATGAACCAGACCTTTACCGTGACCGGCATGACCTGTGGCCACTGCGAGATGGCCGTCAAACGCGCCATCAAGCAGGCCGATCCCCAGGCCGAAGTCACCATCGATCGGACCCAAAATCTGGTCACGATCGGATCCGACAAAAACCGCGAAGACTTGGCCAAGGCTATCGCCGAAGAAGGCTATGCCGTTGCCGCCTGAAGCCATCGCAAGCGTCAACCTGCCGATGAACATCGGTCAGGCGGCGCAACAGTCCGGCGTGTCGGCCAAGATGCTGCGCCATTATGAGTCGCTGGGCCTGTTGGGCAAGGTCACGCGTACCGACAGCGGCTACCGCCAGTACAGCCAGACCGAGGTACATACCCTGCGCTTTATTAAGCGCAGCCGGGACCTGGGCTTTTCCATGGTGGAGATCGCAGAACTGGTCAACCTCTGGCAAAACCGCCGCCGTGCCAGCGCCAGCGTAAAACGCATTGCGCAGAAGCACGTCGATGAACTGAGCGTGCGGATCGAGGCCATGCAGGCGATGCAGCGAAGCCTGCAAAACCTGCTGCATACCTGCCACGGCGATGACCGGCCCGACTGCCCCATCCTGGACGATCTGGCCGGCGGACCTGCAGCCTGTTGCCATTGACCGCCCCACCTAGAAGCCTGACCGCTACACTGGTGGCATGCATGACCCGACTTCACTTTACCCCGCGCTTGCCCAGGTGAATCCCTCGCTGGCCGAACTGGGCGCAACCATCGGCCCGATGTCGGTAGCTGGTGCAACGATTCTCTTTGACGAGAACGCCCCCTGCCGCGGGTTCCCGCTGGTGCTCGAGGGCGAAGTGAAGGTATCGCGCCATTCGGGAGACGGGCGCTCGCTGGAACTCTACCGCGTGGTCCCCGGCGAACTGTGCCTGGTCTCCAGCGCCTGCCTGTTTCGCAGCACGCCCCTGTCGGCCCAGGGCATCACGACCAAGCCCACCACACTGCTGCTGATTGCGCCTCCTACCTTTGCCCAATGGCTGCAAACGCCCGCATTTCGCGACGAGGTGCTGGGCCTGTTTGCTGAGCGCATGGCCGACCTCACCCTGCTGGTCGACGCCGTGGCGTTCCACAAACTCGACCGCCGATTGGCCGCAGCGTTGTTGGGGCGCGGTCAAGACTTGGCCCTCACGCACCAGTCGCTCGCAGATGAACTGGGCACCGTGCGAGAAATCATCACCCGGCTGTTGCGCCGCTTCGAGCGCGAGGGCTGGGTCGAGCTTGGCCGCGAGCGCATCCAGATCCGCGACAGCGCCGCCCTGCGCACTCTTGCCGCTTCCCTTGCGCACTAAAGCCATCGCCCAAACAGCAATCTCTGTGTGACTCAGGTCACTGACCTATCGACTAAGTTGCGGTCCAATGCGGCCATTCCATCATTTTTAGAGGAGCTGGATATGAAAGCAAACGTGGGCGGCATCGACCGCATTCTTCGCATAGTGGTGGGCCTGGCGCTGATTGGCCTTACCGTCACGGGAACCATCGGAGTCTGGGGCTGGCTGGGTGTCGTGCCACTGGCTACCGGGGCCTTGGGCTGGTGTCCGCCCTACGCCATTTTTGGCTTTAATACGTGTTCAATGAAGAAATAGACACACATTTTCATAGCTGCCTGCGCAATATCTGCAGGCATTGGAGCCAGATTTTCCCCGCAAGTTGGTGGCATAGACCCCAGCCGGGGCCACACCAAAAACCAGCGAGTTCCCTACGACCGCAGGCATGCAACCGCAGCGAACCAGCATACACCGCAACCTCACTCCCCAAATTCCGTAGTCGGCGCGAACAAACAAGATAGACTGTTCAAACCTTCCCCGCCCAGCGGGGCGGGGGCCGGGGGGTGGGGTGTTAAAAGCAAATCAAGCCGCAACCGTCTCCCCGCCCAACGCCTCCAGCAAATCCGGAATAAGTTTCCGCAGTTCCCCCGTGGCTATTGCCACATCCGCATCAAACCCATCGTCCTCAGCATCACCCGGCGCACTTGAGGCTCCTTCAAACACGGTTTCCAGAAACGCCACCTTCTTGAGCTGCAGGTTCTCGGTCAGCACAAATGAGACCCGGTTGCTCCAGGTCAGCGCCAGGCGGGTGGGCATCTTGCCCAGGGCAATGTGCTGGCATACTTCATCGGTGTCCAATGCGTGGCGGGTGTAGCGGACGATCGCGCGCGATTCGTCTGCGGCCTTGAGCTCGCATTCGCGGTCAACGCTGAAATCGGGTGGACCCTCCTTGGTGGACAGCCACAGTGCCATGGCGGCAGCGGGAGAAGTCTGGGTGCTGATCAACTGCACCACCAGCCCATCGACGGCCTTGATCAGCCAGGTCATCACCTCATCGGCCTTGGCCTGGCTGCCCGCATCGGTCACCAGCGCCCCTGCCTTCGGGTCCACCCACACCTGTACACTGGATTGCTTGGTAAAGGCCACCGGCAGCAGCGCCAGGCGAGCATCGTCGCTGATGTCGCGCCGCTCTTTCTTTCCGGGTTTGCGCCCGGTGGACGCTTCAATGTTGTCGAGCTGATCCTGCACCTTGCGCTTGACCACGGAAGCCGGGATCACCTTGACCTCGATCATCAGTTTCAGCATCCACTGTCCACCCACCACTTCGACCAGCGCACCATGCTCCTGTCCGCGCGGCTCGATCCAGCCGACCGACTTTTCCTGCTGCGCGCCGCACTCCACAAAACGGGCATCCTGCAACGCATCTTCCAGCTTTCCCACTGCGCCAGGCCAGCCCGACGCGATGCGATACATCATCAAATTCTTGAACACTGATTGCCTTTTCCTGCGTTGCGGGGTTTTCCCTGAGGGCTGTATTGTCGACGCAGTCCAGTTCGGACTCACGCGCAACTTTACAAAGCCTTATCCTGGCGCAATGTCCGCTACACACTGCCAGCGCACACTCCCCTTCAGCCTGACAGCGATCCCGCTGCAGACCTTTAAAAGGAAAGCACCATGAAGCACGTTTTCAAATCTCTTCTCGTCGCCAGCGTGTTGGCTACCACCGGCTACTCCAGCTACGCCCAACCGATGGGGATGGGAGACCCCAGCCACCATCCCATGATGGGTGGTGCCGGCCCCATGGGCCATGAAGGTGGCATGGGCATGCGCGCACGCATGGACCCGGCCAAGGTGGAAGCGTTCATGGCCAAGCGCGCGGCTGAGCTCAAGAACAAACTGAAAATAACGGCAACGCAGGAAGCTGCCTGGACCACGTTTACCACAGCCATCAAGCCCCCGGCCAAGATGGCAGCGAACCACCCGGACCCGGCCGAAATGGCCAAGCTCACCACGCCTGAGCGCATCGACAAAATGCGCAGCCTGCGCGCTCAGCATATGACCGAAATGAATACCGCCATGGACAAGCGTGATGAAGCCGTCAAGACGTTTTATGCGGTACTCAGCCCCGAGCAACAAAAAGTGTTCGATGCCGAGCACACCCGCACGGCAGAGCGCCGTGGACATCGCCACGGCCCCGACGCAACCAGTGCAGAAAAGCCAAAGAAGTGATGGGTGGCTAAACGGCCAGCAATTTCTTCAATTCTCCGTTGGTGATCAGGGCCTCTACATCGGTAGCCCCGCCTACCAGTGACCCCTTGACAAACACCATCGGAAATGTGGGCCAGCCGGTCCACATCTTCAAAGCGTTGCGGCGACGCCAAGTGTTGAAGTAGCTACCGTACTCCAAGTACTGGTAGGCCACCCCCGCTGCATCGAGCGCTTTGCGCGCACGCTTGGGCATGGGGTTCAACCCCATACCTACCACCACCACCGCGTGCGCCGCAACCGCAGCCTGCACCTCTTTCACAATGTCCTGGTGCAGCGTGGCGACTCTCTCGCGAACGGCAGGGTGTATTTGGGATTCGCTGAGAACGGCACGTGGCATGGAAGAACTCCTGGGGGATGGAAGCCGCCATTATGCGCAACACCAAGACGTTACAGTAGAGGCCAAGCACCACTTTCGCCCCTTTAGGCCCGCCACACCATGCCCCCTGTACCCAGTCAACTCCCCACGGTGCGCACGATCACGGTGGATCAAACCCTGACCTGGCTGGGACAGGGCTGGCGCGACGCACGACGCGCGGGCGCAGTCAGTTTCGCCCATGGTCTGGCCATGGCGATCATCGGTGCGGTCATCATCGGTGTCACCTACCGCCACTTCTGGCTGCTGGCCGGGGCGCTGTCGGGCTTTATGGTGATTGCGCCGGTACTAGCGACCAGCCTGTACGCGCTGAGTCGAACACTGGAGCGCAATGAGGTTGCAGATACCCGTGTCGTACTCAAGACGTGGCTCAACTGGCAAAACAGCCACATCAACAAATGGAGCAATGACTACTGGTGCATGTTCCAGTTCGGCGCCTTGCTAGCCCTCGCCGCCACCGGCTGGGTGGTGACCTCGGCCGCGCTCATCACCCTGCTGGCCCCGGTTCCCATTCTGGGTCCGCAGGACTTTATCGAGCATGTGGTCTTGGCCAAGAGCGGCCATCTGTTCGAACTCTGGATGACCGTGGGTGGCATTCTGGCTGCACCCATGTTTGCCTCCAGCGCCATCACCATGCCCTTGCTACTGGACCGTCGTATTGCGCTGCTGCCTGCTGTGCTCACCAGTTGGCAAGCGGTGCTGGCCAACCCGGTTCCCATGGGGCTGTGGGCCGCAACCATCATGGTCCTGACCCTGCTGGGACTCAGCGCACTGCTGCTGGGTTTGGTGCTGGTAATTCCGGTACTGGGCCACGCCAGCTGGCATGCCTACCGCGACCTGATTGATGCCTCCAGCCTGCCCCTGCGCGAGACTCTGTCGACACCCCCCAAAACACAGGATGCCCACTGATGTTTGGCTTTAACGAAGAACAGATCGCCGGCTTTGGCCTGTCCTTTGGCGTGGGAGCCTTCATGCTCTATATGCTGTTCATCATCGGCCACCTGGCCTGGGAATCCAAGGCTGGCAAGTTCGGCACCTTTGTGCTGTTCCTGGGCCTGGCCTTCGGCATGGTGGGCTTTGTAGCCAAGTTCTTTATTCAGTGGTACTTTGAGCACAAGTAGGGGTTGCTTCGTTAAGCCAGGGGATATAGGACTCAAGACGTCGAGCACAAGCGAAGTCAATCGATTGGCTAGCGGTAAATGCCGATCAGCGGGCCGTAGTTCCAGCGCGCAAACCGCCTGGGACCCTCTCTACGCATCCGCCCTAAGCTGTTTCTTCAGAGAAAGATAGTCCCGAAATTGATAGTCAGCGTTGACGATGTGGTCCACCAACCAGTGCTTGCAAAACCTCTGCACGTCATTCGACGCCAATTCGCGTCGCGCCGCAAATTCTTCGTTAAGCAAGAAAATGGTCTTGGCCAGTTTCTCGTGGTCGCTACGATGCTGATCCATCCTTGGGAAACCCTCTTTCTCCATGATGGACTCTTCCGTCTGAAAGTGGTGCTCACAGTATTGAATCAACTTGTTGAGCAGCAGCGCGATTTCCTTGGGATCGTGAACTTGCGACCACTGGGTATGAAAGTCATTGATCAGCTTGAACAGCATTTTGTGCTGTTCGTCAATGGTCCAATCGCCGATGATGTATTGATCGTGCCAGGACAGGATGGTCATGTCTGTTCCCGCTCAATGGTCTGAAGCCCATCTGCACAAGGGAATATTCACTCCTCCTGATAGAGACTGGTCCAGCAGGTGTCTTCCTTTGCCTTGCCGGTCAGATCTATGCTTATGGGGATGGAAACCAGTACTCCAATGAATCGATAGAACGAACATCCATTACACCTCTTCCAGATCGCGATGCTGTGAACTTTGGCTGAATCCTTGAAAGAACTCACCCTCGCTTCAATTTGTTCTTGATATTTGCTTGGCAAGCGATGGGAACAAGTTTAACCTAAGCGATGAAAAATCTTTCACCTTTAGTGGGAACCCAACCTCTGAGAATGATGCATGTCCGCCAAACAAATTGCCTAACAAACGCCAACCTCAATCCGTATGAACACAAATCTCACCCTGAACTCACTGGAATTGCTAAAACGGGCTGCGATGCAGGTTTATCCCGACCACAAGGAATTGTCCGCGCTCTCGCTGGGAGGAACCCTGGTACAGGCGTGGCAGAGCGTTTCTCGTCTGGTGGGCATCGACACCGAAGAGCTGGCACGAAAACTGGCTCCCATTTTTGGGGTTTCACTGGCCGACGACCTGTATGGAGTTCAGCCCGATACCATGGGTCTGGTTCCCTACAACTTTTGTCAAAGCAACACCGTACTTCCGTTGCGCCTAGAGGCCGGCGCGCTGGTGGTCGCCAGTGCGGACCCGCTCAACCGCGATGTATTGGAACGTCTGGGGTTTCTGGTCAACCGTCCGTTAAGGATGGTGTTAGCACCACCTGATCGGATTGAAGATGTGATCGTTATCAGTTTCAGCCGCGAAGCGACCCGCAGTGCGAGTTTGGAGGGTGTGCGTGGCGCCAATGCGGCGGCCATCGACGAGAACGCCATCACCAAGCTGGGCCGAGCCCTCTTTCTGGATGCTATTGCACAGCGCGCATCGGACTTGCACATCCAGCCATTTCTTGGAGCTGCCGCGGTACGAATCCGTGTGGACGGCGTATTGCGCCGACTGACAATGCTTCCTGACGCGGTCGCCGTGACGCTCATCCGGCATATCAAGGCACGCAGCGGCATGGAATCCACCAATATGCTGGTTCCTCAGGACGGACGAATGTCATTGGTGGCCGAGGGCAAGGACTTTGACTTGCGTGTTTCCACCTTGCCGGCAAGCGGTGGCGAGCGGCTGGTGGTCCGCTTTCTGGATCAGAGTCGCGTCCATCGGTTGACTGGGGCAGGCTTTTCCCTCGCAGCTCTGCAGATATTGCGCAGGGCCATGTCGCGCCCCTCAGGTCTGGTAATCATCACGGGTCCAACCGGTAGTGGTAAGACCTCGACGCTGTATTCAATGTTGGCAGAAATCAATCGCAGCGCCATCAACATCATCACGGTCGAGAACCCTGTTGAATACCGTATCGCAGGAATTTCGCAGGTCGAGGTCAATGACAAAGCAGGGCGAAGCTTTGCCGCTGCACTGCGTTCCATTCTCCGACAGGACCCGGATGTTGTACTGATTGGGGAGATACGCGACAAAGAAACTGCTGAGATCGCGGCGGCGGCGGCACTGACTGGACACCTTGTGCTGACCACCCTGCACACCAATGAGGCTTTGACGGCGATACCGCGTTTGCTTAACCTGGGACTGGATCCCTCGGTGCTGGCCGACTCGCTCGTCACGGTCGCGGCCCAGCGTTTGTGCCGGGTGCTGTGCCCGCACTGCAAATCCCCGACCGCAGACCCCCTGACACCGCAGGAAAAATTGTTTTCCGAATTGACTCGTAACCGGCCCGGTCACCGTGCAGTGGGCTGCAAGTCGTGCGACTTCACCGGTTATCGAGGACGGTTGCCACTGGTGGACATCGTCGAGGTGAGCAAATCGCTGCGAGATGCCATTGCGCAGGGGGAATCCCGTATCTCGGTGCTCGATGGGTTACGGACGGGAGGTTTGAAGTCCCTCTCGGCATCCGGAGCGCAACGCATCATTTCTGGTGACACCACGGTTGGAGAGGTGATGGAAACCGTGGGGCCGAGCTTCTGGAATGATCTGGCGCAGCATTATGGCGGCACATTCGATGAGAGTCCGGAGTTGGACATCGCTCCGCAAATGGGCAAAGGTCAAGCGGTCTTGCTGATTAGCGAAGACACGAAACTACCGGCACAACTGCTGCCAGCGATGGAAGACGACGGCTTAAGACTGGTAATTGCGAAGACTGCGGACGAGGCCCAAGCCAGCCTACGCAGCGATGAGAATATTGCGTTCATCATTGGAGACATCGATGATCAACTGACGCTGCAACAGTCTATCGAGCATCTGGCAAACAACCGTCTGCATATTGCGTGGGCACGGTTGCCTTCGGTGGTGTTTGTTCCTGCCTCGCTCACCTCCAAGACAGAGGAGTTGATGGGTAGCGGGGTGATGGGGGAGTTGATGTCAAAGCCCATCGACCTGGGTACGTTGAAGTCGCTCATTCGCCGCGCGCAGGCGCGATAGTGACGCAATGCTAATCACTATTTCTCAGCAGGAATGGTCCGAGCTTTATCGGAGGTGACCGTGTCTGAATCTCCGTTATAGACCAATCGCGCTTGAGGGAGCGTCCATTCGAGGGTGTAGGACTTGTCCGTCACCCGGTAAGCGATCTTTTGCTCGGCGACAAAGCTTTCCACCACGTCGGGCATGTGAATTTGTGCCAGCGATGACGGATAGGTTCCCTGCGACGCGCGGTACGTTTCAACAAGGCCGGCAATGATGGATAAATCCGCCTCGGCCACAGCTGAGTCTTTGCTCGGGTCAAGTGTCCCGAACGGAGCGAGAAACTTTGGATATTGCACATACGCCGATCCAGCAAAGACCAGCAGGAGAGTAGCTAGAACAACTTCCTGCAAGCGCGAAGGCTGGGCCTGGGTGGCCGCAATGGCCGCGGTCTTTGCGGCCTGTTCGCGCACTGCGGTCTCGGCCGAAGCTACCAGTTCGTTCACGTTCGGACGCGATTGCTCTTGGTTCATGGTGCCGTCCTTAAAGCTGAAAATAGAGACTGCCAGATCCAGCGCTGCTCAACGTTGCCTTGACAACCTGCCCCTGCATGATGTGGTGCACGGCACGGATGACCTGCTTTGCGCTTTCCCTTTCGCCTGGCGACAACCCGCTGATGGGCGCTAACTGGGCGGAATATTGCCCCACCGGCCAACCTTTGCCGATGCAGGAGCCAGGAAATATTTTCACCCCTACCTTGCTCACCGTCAGTTCGCCCTTGCGCATCCCCGCGACATCAACCACTGGGACCGTTTGAAGGTTTGCAGTTCCTGTTGCAACCATGGCGCCAAGGACATAGGGGCGATAGAC
>Ga0194060_10003587_pt1 | contig 10932 bp, 6 predicted proteins | sample SepL225m_MetaG_FD_163427 | JGI IMG/M metagenome (GOLD analysis project Ga0194060, IMG submission 163427) | Anoxic zone freshwater microbial communities from boreal shield lake in IISD Experimental Lakes Area, Ontario, Canada - Sep2016-L222-5m | ecosystem: Environmental > Aquatic > Freshwater >... | reverse complement strand
GTGCAGGACGTGTTTCTCGGCACGGGTCTGGGGCCGCGGGCCTATGCCATCATCGGCCAGGGCACCATCAGCCGGATCATCGAGAGTAAGCCCGAGGAGCTGCGCCTGTTCCTGGAAGAGGCGGCGGGAGTCTCCAAGTACAAGGAGCGCCGGCGCGAGACCGAAAGCCGTTTGGGCGATACGCGCGCCAACCTGACCCGGGTCGAAGACATTCTGCGTGAGCTCACCGGCAACCTGGAAAAATTGCAGGGCCAGGCCGAGGTCGCGAAAAAGTACAACGCACTGACGGCCGATGTCACTCTTAAGCAGCACCAGCTCTGGTTTCTGCGGCGCAGCGAATCCGAGGCGGAGCAGGCAAAGGTCAAGAGCGACGCGCAAGGCGCGGTCAATGCGCTCGAAGCCCAGATCGCCGATTTGCGCCACATTGAGGCCGAGCTTGAGACCGTGCGCCAGGCCCATTACGCTGCCGGCGACCAGGTCAATCAGGCGCAGGGCCTGCTGTACGAGGCCAGCACCGAAGTCGGACGGCTCGAAGCTGAGATCCGTTTTGTGGTCGAAGGGCGCCAGCGTGTTGAGCAGCGTCTGGTCACGCTCAAGGAGCAAGGTGCGCAATGGCGTACGCGCCGGGATGATGCCCAGGACGAAATCGAGAACCTGTCCGAGCTGGCCATGGTTGGTGAAGAAAAGACCGAACTGCTGGCAGCGCAGGTGCAGGACCAGGCCGAGCAGTTGCCGGCGCTGGAAGAGGTATTGCGCCAGGCGCAGCAGGCGGCCAATGCGCAGCGCGCCAGCGTGGCCCAGGTGCAGCAGCAAATCCAGGTGCTGGCGGCCGAGCAGCGCAGCATTGAAGAGCAATCACGTCAGTTCGGTGGTCGCCGCGAACGCCTCACTGCCGATCGCAACGCACTGGCCGCGCCCGACGAAGCGCGCCTGCTGGCGCTGCAGGCGCAGTTGGAAGCAGCGCAGGAGACGGCCAGCGTGATGGGGGAGCGCTTGCACGAACTGCAGGAGAGCGTGCCGCAGCTCGATGACAGCCGGCGTGCGCGGCAGCAGGCGGTCAATGCCGAGTCGGCCCGGTTGGCCGATTTGTCAGCCAGACTGGAGGCGCTCAAGGCCTTGCAGGAAAAGGTCAAGACCGACGGCAAATTACAACCCTGGCTGGCCAAGCATGGGCTTGATGGCCTGCAGGGCTTGTGGAGTCGCATCCATATTGAGCGTGGCTGGGAAACCGCGCTCGAAGGCGCGTTGCGCGAACGACTTGGTGCGCTGGAAGTCTCCCGGCTCGAGATGCTGCGCGCCTTCGACAGCGACGCGCCGCCGGCCAAGTTGGCGTTTTTCAGCCCGCCCGTTGCCGCCTTGCCTGACAAAGCGACGCCGGCGTTGCCGCGCCTGTCGGATCTGCTGCGCGTTGGCGACGCTGGTCAGCGCGCCGTGCTGACCGATTGGTTACAGGGTTGCTACACGGCGGCGAGTTTCGAGGATGCGCTGGCCGTGCGCAGTGAGTTGCAGCCGGGCGAACTGGTTTTTGTGAAGAGCGGACACGCCGTGGGTAGCTACAGCGTGAGCTTTTACGCGCCTGATTCAGAGCAGGCCGGTCTGCTGGCGCGGGCCCAGGAAATAGAGAACCTGGAGAAGCAACTGCGGGCGCAGACCTTGATCAGCGAGGAAGCCCGTTCCGCCCTGGTGCGCAGTGAAGCGGCCTATGCCGAAGCCTCGCAGCGCCTGGTGCAGAGCCGGCGCGAGGCGGCCGAGAGCCAGAGCCGCGCGCATGAACTCCAGGTGGAGAGCTTGCGTTTGACGCAGGCCGCCGAGCAGATGCGCCAACGCAGCGCGCAGATCGCCGCCGATCTGGCCGAAATCGATGCCCAACTCGATGACCTGCAGGAGCGCCGCGTAACGGCCGAAGGCCGGTTTGAAGAACTCGACCTGCAACTCGCCGACACCCAGGAAAGCCATGCGGCACTGGACGAACAGGTGATAGTGGCCGAGCGTCGGTTGACCGAGTCGCGTGAACAGCAGCGCAGCCTGGAACGCCAAGCGCAAGAGGCGGTGTTTTCCATGCGCAGTCTTGACGCACGCAAGGCTGAGCTTTCGCGCGCCATCGAGACGGCGGCGCGCGAGGCGCAGGCCACAGGTGCCGAATTTGAAAAGGCGCAGGCAGAACTTACGCAACTCAACGACGCGGCGGCACGCGGCGGTCTGGAATCCGCGCTGGCGCTCAAGATGGCGCGCGAGCAGGCGCTTGCAGCCCGGCGCAGCGAATATGACGACCTGACCGCCAAGCTGCGCGCCAGCGACGAGCGGCGATTGCGGCTGGAGCGTGAGCTCGACCCGCTGCGCCAGCGCATTACCGAATTCCAGCTCAAGGAGCAGGCTGCGCGCCTGGGCTTTGAGCAGTACACACAAATGCTGCTTGACGCTCAGGCCGACCTGGCGCTACTGGCCCAGTCCATCGCTGAGAGCCGAGTTCGGCTTGGTGGGCTGCAGGGGGAGATTGACGGTCTGCACCGCGACATTGCAGCCCTGGGCGCGGTCAATCTGGCGGCGCTGGACGAACTGAGCGTGGCCAGCGAGCGCAAGAACTTCCTCGATGCCCAGTCGGCGGACCTGAATGAAGCCATGACCACCTTGGTCGAGGCGATCAAGCAGATTGACAGCGAGACGCGCGATCTGTTGTCCGGCACTTTTGACGCGGTCAACCAGCATTTTGGGCGCATGTTCCCGGAGCTGTTTGGTGGTGGCAACGCGCGGCTGGTGATCACGGGCGAAGAGATTCTGGACTCTGGTGTGCAGGTGATTGCGCAACCACCGGGCAAGAAGAATCAGACCATTCATCTGCTCTCGGGTGGGGAAAAGGCATTGACAGCAATTGCCCTGGTGTTTGCCATCTTCCAGCTCAACCCGGCGCCTTTCTGCCTGCTGGACGAGGTCGATGCACCGCTGGACGACGCCAACACCGAGCGTTACGCCAAGCTGGTGCTGAGCATGAGCCGCGAGACCCAGTTTCTGTTCATCAGCCACAACAAGATCGCGATGGAAATGGCCGAGCAACTGATCGGTGTGACGATGCAGGAGCAGGGCGTATCGCGCATCGTGGCTGTGGACATGGATGCCGCTGTCTCGATGACGGAGCTCGGCTGATGCAGCCTGGATTTGGTACTTTGCCGCTCATCTTTTTCATTAGGTTCAATGGAATATTGCCATGAGTAATCTGCAGGTAGGTTTGGCCGTGGTGGGCGCCGTGGTGCTGGCGGCGATGGTCGCGCAGGCAGCCTGGGTTTCGCGCCGCAACCGGCCGCGCCAGGCCAGTAGCGATGCGTCTGATGCTGCCGACACGCGCGCGGGTCTGGGTGATGCCGGCATTGAGCCCGAGCTTGACGCCGCTGCCTACGACGTGGCCAGGTTTCCGCTGCCGCTGCCTGAAAAAAAGCCCGCGCTCGACGCCCTGATCGACGTTATCGCACCGATTCTGCTGGAAGACGTGGTATCGGGCGATGCGGCACTGGCCGCCATGCCCAGCACCCGGCGTGCTGGCAGCAAGCCGTTCGCCGTAGAAGGCTTCAACGAAACCAATCAGAGCTGGGAGGCGCCGCAGCCGGGTCAGCGCTACGGCGCTTTCCAGGCCGGTGTGCAGTTAGCCAACCGGTCCGGCGCGCTCAATGACATTGAGTATTCCGAGTTCGTCGTCAAGACGCGCGACTTTTGCGAGGCAATCAATGGCACGCCCGATTTTCCCGAGATGCGCGACGAAGTGGCGCGCGCCCGCGAGTTGGACCAATTTGCCAGCGAGCACGATGCCCAACTTGGTTTTGTGCTGCGGGCGCGCAACTCGGCCTGGAGCCCGGGCTACGTGCAGCAAAGCGCAGCGCGACTGGGTTTTGTCGCTGGCGTCATCCCCGGACGCATGGTGGTGCCGGCCAGCAGCGTCGGTTTGCCGCCCGTGCTGAGCTTGAGTTTTGATGTGCAAGCCGCGATGGCCGAGGACCCGACCCAGTCCGCTATCCGCGAACTCGCCATCAGTCTGGACGTGGCACAGGTGGAGCGCAGTGAAGGCGCCTTTGGCCGCCTGCGCGAGGCCGCGCAACTGCTGGCCCAGAGCATGGACGGGGTGGTGACAGATGACAACGGCATGCTGCTGCCGCGCGAAGCCATGGACAGCATTGGTGCCGAGCTGGAAAAGCTTTACGACACGCTGGAGCAGCGCGATCTCGCAGCCGGTTCGGCCGCGGCGCGGCGGCTGTTTTCCTGAGCTGTGATGCGCAGATTTTTGCTCGCACCATGAACAGTGTCCCACCCGCTTGTCGTTGCGGGCCCCGACCCGCAATCCAGTGCGCCGCGTGGCATTGGATCCCGGATCAGGTCCGGGATGACAGCTTCAATTTGTCATTGCGGGCGCGACCCGCAATCCATGGCTGGCGTAGCTCTGGATCCCGGATCAAGTCCGGGATGACCATTTCAGGTTCAAGGTTCGTGTGCGTTATCGGGTCGGATTCGGGAGGCTCGCCATGACATCAGATTTGTTCGCGCAGGACCCGTCACCCGGTGAGCGAGGGAGCGAAGGCAAAGTCGAAGAACTCAGACGTTGCCTGCACGAGCACGCGCACCGTTACTACGTGCTTGACGATCCACTGATCGCAGATGCTGAGTACGACCGCCTGTTTCAGAAGCTGCAGGAGATCGAGGCCGAGCACCCGGAATGGGTGACGCCGGACTCACCGACACAGCGCGTTGGTGGGCGCGCGCTCGATGCCTTTGCCAGTGTGCGCCATGCGTTGCCGATGCTGAGCATCCGCACCGAGACTGACACCGAAGCCAGCGGTGCTGAGTCTTTCGATGGGCGCGTGCGTCGCGAGCTCGATCTCGGTGAGGTGGCTGCGCCAGTCGAGTACGTCGCCGAGCCCAAGTTCGACGGCCTGGCGATGAGTTTGCGCTATGTGCGCGGTGTGCTGGTGCAGGCGGCCACACGCGGTGACGGCGAACTCGGCGAGGATGTGACGCAGAACATTCGCACCATCGGACAGATACCCTTGGCCCCCACGCTCCTCGCTCTGCGTAGTTCGCTGCCTCCCGAGGGGGCGCTCGCGCCTTGGGGCGACCCGGCGGCGCACGGTCCCGGTTTTTCGTCGCGACAAGTACCCGAAGTCCTTGAAGTCCGCGGCGAGGTCTACATGCGGCGCGATGATTTTGAAGCGCTCAACGAACGCCAACGCGAGAAGGGCCTGAAGACCTTCGTCAACCCGCGCAATGCGGCTGCGGGTGCCGTGCGGCAGCTCGATCCAGCGATTGCGGCGCAGCGACCCTTGAGTTTTTTTGCGTACGGCCTGGGTGAGGTGACGCCGCCGGAGCAGGGCGGGCCGGTTTTTGAAACGCATTTCGAGCTGCTGCAAACCTTGAAGGCCTGGGGCTTTCCGGTATCGGATCTGGTGCAAGTGGCGCAGGGTGCGCCGGACCTGATCGCCTACTACGAGTCGATTGCGCGCAAGCGCGACAGTCTGGGCTTTGATATCGACGGTGTGGTTTACAAGGTCAACAGCCTGGCCCTGCAGCGGCGGATGGGCTTTGTCACGCGCGAGCCGCGCTGGGCGGTGGCGCACAAGTTCCCGGCGCAAGAGCAGATCACAACCGTGCTGGGCATTGAGGTGCAGGTCGGGCGCACCGGCAAACTGACACCGGTGGCGCGGCTGGCGCCGGTGTTTGTCGGGGGTGTGACCGTCACCAACGCCACCTTGCATAACGAAGACGAAGCGCGACGCAAGGACGTACGCGTTGGCGACAGCGTGGTGGTGCGCCGCGCTGGCGATGTCATTCCCGAAGTCGTTGCCGTGCTGCCGGAAAAGCGCCAGCCCGATGCGCAGCAGTTCACGATGCCACTGCAGTGCCCGGTCTGCGGCAGCACCGCCGTGCGCGAGGAGGGTGAGGTTGATCACCGCTGCAGCGGCGGGCTCTTTTGCAGCGCGCAGCGCAAGCAATCGATCCTGCATTTTGCGCAGCGCCGCGCGGTCGAAGTTGAAGGCCTCGGTGAGAAGTTGGTCGACCAACTGGTGGACAGCCATGTCATTCGAACTCTGCCGGACCTCTACCGTCTGGGCCTGACGGCGCTGGCCAGCCTGACGCGAATGGCCGACAAGTCGGCGCAGAACATCGTTGTGGCTCTGGAAAAATCTAAGCGAACGACGTTGCCGCGCTTCCTGTTCGGTCTGGGCATTCGCCATATTGGCGAGGCTACAGCCAAGGAACTGGCGCGCCATTTTGGCAGCCTTGATGCCATCATGGACGCGAGCGAGGAACAGTTGCTGCTGGTGGCCGATGTCGGCCCAATCGTCGCCCACAGTCTGCGGACTTTCTTTGACCAGCCGCATAACCGCGAGGTCGTGGCGCAACTTCGAGCCTGCGGCGTGCAGTGGCAGGAGGGCGCGCCGGCCGTGTTGGAACCGCAACCGCTGGCTGGCCAGACGCTGGTGTTGACCGGCACGTTGCCAACGCTGAGTCGTGATCAGGCGAAAGAGATGATCGAAGCCGCAGGCGGCAAAGTGGCCGGCTCGGTCAGCAAGAAAACCAACTACGTCGTGACTGGCGCCGAGGCTGGAAGCAAACTCGACAAGGCGCGCGAGCTCGGCATTGCCATACTCGATGAAGCCGGACTGAAGGAGTTGCTCGATGGCCGTTCGTGAGATTTTGAAAATGGGCGATGCACGCCTGCTGCGCATCGCTGCGCCGGTGCTCGCGTTTGACACCGATGAACTGCATTTGCTGGTTTCCGACATGCTCGACACCATGGCGGCGGCCGATGGCGCTGGCCTGGCTGCGCCGCAGATCGGCGTCGATCTGCAACTGGTGATCTTTGGCTCAGGTGCGCGCAACCCGCGTTACCCGGATGCGCCGCCGGTGCCCCGAACGGTGCTGATCAACCCGGTCATTACACCGCTGAGCGAGCCCGATGCTGCGGTGCTGGAAGTCGAGGACTGGGAGGGCTGTCTCTCGTTGCCCGGCCTGCGCGCCGTCGTGCCGCGTTTTGCACGCATCCGCTACTGCGGCTTTGATCAATATGGCGACCCGATCGAGCGCACGGTAGAGGGTTTTCACGCCCGCGTCGTGCAGCACGAATGCGACCATCTGATCGGCAAGCTGTACCCGATGCGGGTGCGCGACTTCAGCCGTTTTGGTTTCACCGAGGTGCTTTTCCCAGGGCTGCGTGATGCTCGGGACGACTGACCCCTGGGGAGTACAATTTTTCAACCCCCAAACTGTGAGCCATCGCGAGTAGCGGTGTGCGGCAGGCAGGGGGTGCAGAGGGAAGGCAAGCGCACAGTGAATGAACAATACCAGCCACCGGAAATTTCGGGTCGGGAGCAAGTTGAGGCCGCGCCATCACTGCGCCAGCGCGCCAAGGACAGATTGCAGGATGTGTCGTCCCGGCTAACAGAACCGTTTGACACACTCTCGGCGGAGGGTCTGCGCGAATCCTTTCATGAATTGCGCCTGAACCGGATCGAACTGGAGATGCAGAACGAGGAACTGCGGCGTACCCGGTTTGAGCTCGACCTGGAGCGCGAGCGCTACCGTGACCTCTACGAGCTGGCGCCAGTTGCTTACTTCACCCTGAGCGAAGTGGGCTTGATCATCAGCGCCAACCTCACGGCCAGCCGATTATTGGGTGTCGATCACAGCAACTTGCTCAAGCGCGGGTTCTCGCAATTCGTTTGCCGGCAGCACCAGGACCGCTACTACCTGTACCTCAGGCAACTGCTTTTGAGTGGGCATACCGAAGTCTGCGAGCTCGAATTGCAGACCGTGCAGGGCACACCGTTATGGGTGCAATTGAGCTCCACGCTGATAGTGCTGGCTGCACACCCTTTGCGGCCCGGCGATGAAGTGGGCAGCCGTGTCTTGCGTGTGACGGCGAGCGACATCAGTCAACGCGTGTGCGCCGATGAAGCGCTGCAGTTGAACATGCAGGCCTTACTTCTGCGGGAGCAGGCACTGAACCGGATTTCAGAAGGTGTTCTGGTGATGGATGCCCAGCGCCGTACGACCTATGTCAACGATGAGTTTGAAAGGATAACGGGCTATTCCCGCGCTGAGATGCTGGGCCGGCCCAGTAGCGTTTTGCAGGGCACTGGTGTCGAGACAGAGTTGGTGCAGCGGATGCGCACGGCGCTTGACGCCGCCCAGCCGTTTCGCGCCGAGATTCCGAATTACCGCAAGGACGGCACTGCGTTCTGGAACGATCTGTCGATTACCCCGGTTTTTGACGATGCCGGACGCCTGAACCAGTTCGTCGGCGTCCTGCGCGATGTCACGGCGCGCAGGCACACGATGGATGAGCTGCAGCTTTTCAAGAACTGCGTGGCGCATGCCAATGACGTTATCGTGATCACGGAGGCCGAACCTTTCATTGAGCCAGGCCCGCGTATCCTTTTTGTCAATGAGGCCTACCAGCGCACCACCGGCTACACGGCTGAGGAAGCCCTTGGCAATACCCCGCGCATGCTGCAGGGGCCCAAGACCGATCGGGCCACACTGGACCGGATTCTTGCGTCTTTGAAGCAGTGGAAGCCGATCCGCGAGGAGGTCTTGAACTACACCAAGGACGGTCGTGAATTCTGGAGCGAGCTTGAGATCTTCCCCCTGGCCGATGAGACGGGTTGGTATACCCATTGGATCTCGATTCAGCGCGACATTACCGAGCGCAAGCAGGCCACGCAGGACTTGATTCAGGCGATTCAGGACAAGAAGGATGCGCAGGCGGCCAACTATGCCAAGAGCCAGTTTCTGGCCAATATGAGTCATGAAATCCGCACACCCATGAATGGCATTTTGGGCATGGCCCAATTGCTGCAGATGCCGGGACTGACGCAGGAAGAACGCATCGATTACGCCGGCGTGGTGCTAAGCTCCGGCCAGCGGCTGATGAACCTGCTCGCCGACATTGTGGATATTTCCAGAATCGACGCGGGCAAACTGACGCTGGAGTCCAAGCGAATGGAGCCGGCGCAAATCATTGGCAATGTCGAAGCACTGTATGGGCCCAGTGCGCGTAGCAAGGGCCTTGCGTTCGAAGCCGCCTGGAGCGGCTCAGCGCAGCCCTACCTTGGCGACCCACATCGTCTGACGCAGATGCTCTCCAACATGGTGAACAACGCCATCAAATTTTCCGAGCAAGGCAGTATCCGGGTTCAGGCGCGTGAGGTAGCGTACACGGAGCAGGGTGCAACCATCGAATTTTCTGTCTCCGACACTGGCATTGGTATTGCCAGTGACAAACAGAGCCTGCTGTTCCAGACGTTCTCACAAGTGGATGGCTCCAATACGCGCAACTATGAGGGCGCTGGGCTGGGCTTGTCGATTGTGCGCAATCTTGCCCAAATGATGGGCGGTGAAGCGGGGTTTGAGAGCCAGATCGGGCAGGGTTCGCGCTTCTGGTTCCGCATCATCGCTGAACGCTTTTGAAGCGTTCGGTGCGCGCGCCGACGCTATAGCCACAGTCCGCTGCGTGGCAGCGGCGCCACAAGCTCGGCTGAGCCACCCATAAGCAGGGAGCCGAGCATAAAGCCGAGCACGGTGATAAAAATGCTGGCGAAGAAAGCGGTCCAGAAACCCGAAACGTTAAAGCCCCGCACCAGAGATGACACCAGCAGAATCATCAAGGCATTGATCACCAGTAAGAACAGGCCCAGGCTCAGCAGCGTGAGCGGCAGCGTCAGCACAATCAGCAAGGGCTTGACGATGGCGTTGGCAAAGCCCAGCAGCAGCGCCGAGACGATCAGCGAGCGGGTATCCGTGAAGCGGATGCCCTTGAAGACATGGCTGGCAGCCCAGAGTGAAAGCGCGGTAATGCCCCACTGCAGAAAGAATGGCGCCAGATGGTGCAGCATGCGGGAAGACCTTGTTTGTGCGTTTGAACGGTAGACGCGGCATCATAGCGCGTGGCAGTCGATCTGAAGGCGCGAGAATGGCGTCTGGCCCGCTCTATTCAACTTTGTTTCAAGGAATACATCCATGACAAAAATCGCATTTCTGGGGACCGGTTTGCTCGGTGCCGCTTTCGCCGAGGCTGCCGCTGCGCGCGGGGACAGCGTCACCGCCTGGAACCGCTCGCCTGAAAAGGCGCAGGCCCTGGCTCCTTTTGGTGTGGTCGCTGCCTCTACGCCGGCCGATGCGGTGCGCGGCGCGGTGCGTGTGCACCTGGTGCTCAAGGACGATGACGTCGTAGAAGAGGTGCTGGCGGCAGCGCGTAGCGGCCTGGCTGCGGGCGCCGTCATCATCGACCACACCACCACTTTGCCCACGCGCACTGCGGCGCGCGCCGCACATTTTGCGGCGCAGGGCGTGAAGTATCTGCATTGCCCGGTTTTCATGGGTCCGCCGGCCGCGCGCAAGGCGCTTGGCAGCATGATGGTCAGTGGGCCGCGTGCCGTGTTCGATGCGGTGAAGGCAGATCTGGCGAAGATGACGGGTCGGCTCGAATACGATGGCGAGCGCAGCGACCGATCGGCTGTCAGGAAACTGTGCGGCAACGCCGCCATCATTGGTGTCTCGGCACTGCTGGCCGATATCCTGACGATTGCGCAGGCCAGCGGCCTCAGCGGCGAGGACGCTATCGGTGCACTTGGCCTGTTCGACATCAATAGCACCATCAGCGGACGCGGCATGAACATGGCCAAGGGAAATTTCACGCCGACTTTCGAACTGGCGATGGCGCGCAAGGATGTGCGCCTGATGATCGAGACCGCTGGTGCGCGTCCGCTGGCAGCGCTGCCAGCGATTGCGGCGCGCATGGACCAGTTGATCGCCGCCGGTCACGGCGCGCAGGACGCCAGCGTGCTCGGCATCGACGCCGTGCAGAGGTAAGAGGCCAAGCAGAGCGCTTCATTCCAACTGTCAGCCCGCCCCCCGGCTGTTATCCCGGGTTCGAGGTGGTCATCCCGGGTT
>Ga0194060_10003586_pt1 | contig 10934 bp, 9 predicted proteins | sample SepL225m_MetaG_FD_163427 | JGI IMG/M metagenome (GOLD analysis project Ga0194060, IMG submission 163427) | Anoxic zone freshwater microbial communities from boreal shield lake in IISD Experimental Lakes Area, Ontario, Canada - Sep2016-L222-5m | ecosystem: Environmental > Aquatic > Freshwater >... | reverse complement strand
TCGTCGGGACAGGGTTTCCCCATTCGGAAATCTCCGGATCAAAGGTTGCTAAGCACCTCCCCGAAGCTTATCGCAGCAACGCCACGTCCTTCATCGCCTCTTAAAGTCAAGGCATCCACCGTACGCCCTTAATTTCCTGTTAAGAAATTTGAAAACCACAATTCCCGACATTACATCGGGAGAAAACAACTCTTTGAAATCTAGCTATTTTATCTAGACCGCTCCAGTAGCTAAAATCAAAGAATTTCACCTATCTCTATATAACAAAAGGAAGACCCTCATCCTGGAAGTTTAACCTCCAACAACAAAGACCTTTTATTAATTTAGGACAGGAATTTAGTTGTCAAATATTCAAGATTTTCTGTAAATAAAAAACCGCCTTTTAGGCGGCTCACACAGACAAAAGAAAAGTCTGCTAGGGCCTGCCTTTTAAACTGTTTTTTGTAATTATCATACTGATTAAAAGAGTATATACGAAGGTTGAAACTATGTCAAATGCAAAAAGACTACAGAAAATAAGGGCTATGTGGATAACTTGGGGACAACAAAAAAAGACACCCTTTTGGGGCGTCTTTTTTTTGTCTATAAGCTAGAAACTATCTTGAGGAAACCTCTTCTCCGAGCTTGGAAATAAATCGTCCAGCTTGGTCCTTTGCACCTAGGCCGAATGCTAGGGCGAAAGCGAGTGCAAGCATTGCAACGATTCCTGAGAAAAGCATACCCATGTAGTCTCCTAGTCCAAGCTTGCCTAATGCAATAATGAAAGCAAATATCCATACAGCATATTTTGCAATAGTGCTTAGCATGTGTGCTGCTTTTAGATTCATTGACTTTGCTGTTGCGAGAACTGTCTTTGCAAGAAATTCAGAAAGAATAGCAGCAATAATCAAAACAAATGCAGCAATGATAACCTTTGGTAAATATGAGAGAACATCATCTTTTAAGAAAGATGAAACATCTGTCAAACCAACCAAATTAAGTGATGGAAGAAGGAAAACGATAATTACAAACCATCTTACAACTTCACCGACAAAGTGTCCTGAATTTAGATTCATTCCTGCTTTTCGTAAGAAATGATCTGCTCCAATAGACGTAAAAAGACTATCTATTTTTAAACTATTAAAAATTTGTTCAATTGCCTTTGCAACCAATGAACCCAACAACCAACCGACGATAAAGAATACAATAGCTACGATAAGCTTTGGAGTGAATTGAATAAAATTCCACCACAATGTCTGAAACGATTGGGTAAAAACATCACCCCATGTAAACCAAATATTTTCCATAATAAATAATAATAAACTAATAATTAATACTTTTCTAAGTTCGACCTTATTAAAGTTATATTAGATATTATATCAGTTTTTATATTTTTTTTAAAGCCTGTGTGGATAACTCTTTTACCTGCAAAACGACCTCGTGAGGATAATCCAAAATATCTCGTATGAGCTTGTCATACATATTCAACCTATAAACAAACTCTTTTGTATCAAAAATAGCATAGACTAGCTCTACCCCAATATCAGCCTCAATTTTGCGAATTCCATCTTCTATTTTGCTTCTTTTCATCTTGTCACCTACAATCAATAAATCCACCCTACTATCGTGATTTTTGATAAACACCCCTGAAACAAGAATAAGCTTGACACGTCCAGCTTTTTTGAAATTGTCTAGTATCTCTTGTTTATCCAATGAATCAGAGCTGAGAAGCAGATCCTCAAATTCTCCTCCATATTTGAAAAATGAATTATAAGACCAATCTGCAAGACGTTTTTTGATAAAACCAACAGAATAAAGTAGCCGCAATTCTCGGCGGACAATAACCTGGCTAACTCGGCTTCTTTTTGTTACTTCTTTTGTATAGAAAGTCTTACCTTTATTAAAGAGGAAAAGTCGCATTATTTTTACCCGAGCAGGACTACCCAATATTTTACCTAGAATTTCCATCTATGTATTGTAATGCTTTTTTAAGAAAAAACAAGCAAAATTGTTTTGTTAATAAGTTACTGTGAAGTTAATTGTGCTAGATGTACCGTTTGCATTTGTGACAGAAACTGGATAAATACCAGGGTTCATAGGCATATAAACAGCCGCACAATATAAGCCGGCAGGACAGGAATTAGAACTAGATGGAACAGTGAAAGTCATATTCGAACCATTATAAGAATATACATTCTGAATTATTGTCCCACCAAAATTAATAGTGTTCGGAGAGAAAGAATTGGTACAAGCTACACCATAATTAGAATTACAATTGTTATTATTAAATCCATTACCGTAGATTGTAACTAGAGTTCCGACTGGACCATAAGAAGGAGACATTGAGTAAATAACCGGCGCAGTATAATTTGAGTAGCTACTTGAAACTACCACACTCAAGCTAGACTGAATTCTTTTCCCATTTTGATTTGTAACTGTGAAAATAGGAGAATATGTTCCCGCTTGAGTATAGATATGAGAGAATATTGAATTTTGCTGAGCTATATTGGCTGAATTATTGCTATAGTACATCGGCATTATTTGCTGGTCTCCCCAATTTACTGAATATGACAAATTTCCACCGTTTGTATTATATGCTGTAACTGTCCATGTCCCCTGTTGATTTATATTTAATGTTTGTGGACCGCTGACTCCAGTGATAACTGGGGCCAGAGTCGTTGTGGGGTAAGTAGGAGAATAATTTTGTGATTCTTGATATAAAATATAGGCTGCATCTGTCTTTCGTCCATAGATACCATCAATTCTTCCAACATTAAAACCTGCATCTCTCAACATTTGCTGAAGGGAAAGAATATCAGAACTCCTGTCTCCTATCGAAAATTGTTGACCATAAAAATTACTGTGGTAGTTTGTGGTTGGGTAATTTGCTGCAGGATAATTTACTGATGACCCATTACAAAGCTGGCCAGTAATTATGTTATAAGGGCCTGTAGATGTGCAGCCATATGAATAATTATTATAATAATCGTTCTGTTGGACCATCATGCTACAAAGCTGTCCTGTTGTCATACTGTACATACCAGAACCAATACAGCCAGAGTCATAAGCACTCGCTGGCTTTGAACCAAAAGTAAATAAACCGAACCATATAGTCAAAATAATCAATAAAAATAAGGTATTTTTCTTCATAATACAAGGAGCATACCATATTTAATACCAAAAAGCAAGGGCAAAACTAAGCAGAAAAACCTTTAGTGCTGATAGAACCCCCTAGCTTCCGTATCGGGAAGCATTATCAAATTGATATTTTTAGATTTACATAGTTCTATAATTTTTTCATCATTAACAGAACCACTTGTTGAAAAAATTGTTTTTATTCCCCTCTCTATCAAAACCTGGGGGGCATCAGGAAATGGGAAAAAGCTGTCGCTATAGGCAACAGCTCCCTGTAGGTCAGCAAGAAAATTCTGAGCCGTGTCGGAGCCCGTCTGATTTTGACGGGTAAAGCGGGCAGAATTTCCTTGCTGGCCGAAAGCAAATGTCGCAGCGTCATCCGCACGGAAAATTGCAAGCTTCGCAGCCCCCACCCTATCTTGTTGCCCTACTCCATTTCCATACAGTCTTCCATCTTTCACTATTGTAATAGTATTGCTGTTTGATGTACTTCCAATAGCCCAAGCCAAGATAACATCTCGCATTTCCTCCTCCCCTGCCAAGGGGAGGACTGAGGAGGGGTCTAGCTTTGGCAAGAAAGTATAATTTGGCTGTTCCATAAATCCACCTCTCACATAACGAAATCTTTTAGCTGTATCAAGCGAGGACAACCCTGCTTTTAAAATTGCAGGATTAGCCAAGAGCCTACATTTCCCTTTTTTGCGAGAAAGTATTTCTATTGCTTCTGGTGTAAAAGAGGGTGCCGCTACAATATCTAGAAGGCGTCTATTTGGTGCCCCATCTTTACTAACGCCAGAATATTTATGTATTAATTCCTCTGCTATCTTTTCATCAACATTAAAATTAAGCATTACCGAGCCACCAAAAATTGCTCGCAAATCCCCCAGGAGCATTTTACCTACAGCTTCTTCAGGGGTTGGACCCCCGACAATCGGGGGTCCAACCCCTGAAATTCCTACCCCACAAGCATTACCATGCTTTGCTCCTATTGCAATATCTGGAACTTCTTTAAAATTCTTTTCAAAACCAGCTCCTATGTGCGTCATTGTCTGCATCATTCTATCTAAATCACAAATATTATTGTATGAAAGTGGACTTCCTGCGACGAGCTGCCAATTAGGAATCGCTAGCTTGTCGGGTGTTAAACACCCGACAAGCTCATAAAGACTCGCAGGCTTCTGATATGCATTTTCTCCATATGCGCATTCAAGTTTTTTCTTTCCAAAAATACCTTTATATTTTCCTCTACTATGATATTCTCCTGACAAGGAGCAATACCGGGCAATAATCATTTCTGCTTTTGCTGCTAAATCATTTATGAATATTTCTCTGTCAGGCTCACCTATTTTAAGCCACTCAATTACTTTTGTTCTATCATTTGGGTCACAAATAGTTATACGCCTACCCTTTGCTCCCGAGCGAAGCATCGTCGGTCCGCCGATATCTGTTTTCTCTATAACTGATTCGCGTGTAGTGTTTTCTTTTTGAGTCTCTTCTTCGAGTGGATACAAATCAACACAAACCATATCTATAAATGGGATTCCATATTTTTCTAATTCTGCTAAATGTTCGGGTGTTTCCAATGCTAAAAGTCCACCATGAATTTTCGGATGCAAAGTCACAACTCTGTGAGAAAGTATTGGCGCCATGCCAGTAATTTCTGCTACATCAGTTATAGCAACACCAGCATCAGACAAATGCTTTGCAGTGCCTCCAGAAGATATTATTTTCCAACCCAAACCTACTAATTCTTTTGCAAATTCAGTGATACCTTCTTTATTATATACAGAAATTAAAGCAGTTTTTTGACGCATAAAATTAAAACACCCAAAGCTTAATGCTAGGGGTGTTTTAATTGTAAACTTTTAAAGTTATTATTTCAACTCTACTTAAGCTCTATTCTTGCCCATAAAATTCTGTTGAATTTTTGTGCAAGCCGACCCTCGATGCCGACGCATCTGCGGGTCGAAAATCGAGCTATTTGAGCTCGATTTTCCCTCCCGCAGCTTCAATTTTCTTCTTCAAGTCCTCAGCTTCAGCTTTCTTCATTCCATCTTTCAATGTTGAAGGTGCAGCATCAACTAAGTCCTTTGCATCTTTAAGGCCGAGGCCTAGAACCTCTTTAACTACTTTCATAACAGCTATTTTCTGTTCACCAGCTGATGTAAGTACTACAGTAAATGCATCTTTTTCCTCAGCTGCTTCTACTGCACCTCCTGCTGGACCAGCTACTGCGACGGCTGCAGCAGATACTCCGAATTTTTCTTCGATTGCTTTCACCAAATCATTCAGTTCCAAGACTGATGCGCTTTCGAGGTCCTTCATAAATGAATCAAATTTCATAGATTTTTATTTTAATTAATTATTAATATTATTTCTTTTTAACTACTTCATTGACTGCAATAGCCAAGCGTTGCATAGGACTCTTGAGCAAGAACGCAATCTTCCCAAGCAATACCTCCCTACTTGGAATAGTTGCAAGCTCCATCATATAAGCGCCATTCACAAACTTCCCATCAAAAATCCCACCGAGAATATTTAGCATACCTTTGTGGGTTTTTTGAAAATTATAAATTTCACGTGGAGAAGCTATGGAATCTTTCGAATACGCAATAGCAACTTCACCACCAAGTTCCGGAATTTCTCCTTCTGCTTTTCCTAGAAGTGCGCGTTTTAGAAGAGTCTTTCTGGACACTTTGTATCCTACTCCTTGGTCTCGAAGGGCACTTCGAAGCTTGGTCTCATCACTCACTTTTAAACCATGGAAATTCACAAAAACTAAAGATTCGGAACTTTTAATAGCTCCTTCTAAGTCTTTGATCATTTCTGCTTTTTTTGATTTTCGTAACATAGATAATTTTTAATGAACGTAGTGAATATAAAAATTTCTACCCCGTTAAATGAAATCTCTTAGATTTCAACTTTTGCTTTGCAAAAGTTATTTAACTGGGGTTAATAAAATATAGTCTCTGCGTTCCTTATTTTAAAAACAAAAAACGGCTTTCGCCGCAAGATTCTCGTCTCCATTGCTGGAGAGATATCGACCCACTAAATAGGACTTATTGTTTGCCTATCTTCTTGGCGGTAAATACAATATAACACAAAACTATTATTCTGCAACTTGTCTCTGGTTATTAGTATCAATAGGCTGGTCCACTTCCTCGCTGAAATAACTCACTAGAAAAATCCCAATTAAACCAAAAATTATAATCCCCAAAAAGAGAGTTAAAACTTTCAAAAAATGCTTTGTAAACATAAGCCTATTCTAACATAAAAAAACGGAACCACCTCCTTTCCCCTTCTCAGGGAGTAGGGGAAACATTATAGAGAAGCGACTGTAACCATCACGACATAAATTTGAGTAGAACCATTTTCTGCAGTAATTGTATAAGCAACCGGAGAAGAAAAATCTTGCGCTATTTTATTATTTGGGCTAATAGAAGCATATGGGGAAATTGTAATAGTCGGCACGAGAGCTGTAACATTGGTACCAAAAGGAACAGCAATGGAAACAATGTGATTAACCTCATCTATCGCACCAATGACACTCGGGCTTAAACCATTAAAATTAAACGTATTTATTTGTTTAGCAGAACTTTGTGTCGCAACACCATTAGTTTCAATGTGTAAATAAGCAGCACTACTTATATTAGAACTTCCATAAAATCTTTGAATATCTACACCTCCTTGATTACGAAATAAATTGACGTTATAAATATGAGTAGGATCCAAAACAAGATTTGGCCCAGTACAAGGATATTGTCTATATTGATAGGTCTCGTCTAAATTAACAATAACTGGAATGTTTGCATCTGTTGACTGATAAGCGTCACCACACTCGCCGAACCCAGACTTATAAACATAATAACCCTTAGCAGCAGTTTTATCGGTAATTTGAACACCAATAAAATGGCCGGCTTTATTGCCGTGGTCATTATAAGAAAATTTTAAATTCGAAATATTGCCAGTAGCTCCGGTAAATACATTTTGCAAACTTACATTTCCTGCTCCTGTAATTTCAACCGAGTTATTAAGCTGAGAATAAAGTACATTTGAATGTATTGAAACTGTTGTAATATAAGACTGAGAGAGCCCATTTTCTGCAGTAACGACGTAAATTATTGGATTCGTAAAATTTTGAACAATATTATTGTCCGGACTAATGGATGCTCCACCTGAGATTTTTATACTTGGAGTTAAGGCTGTGATATCTGTGCCGAATGGTACTGTAATATCAATATTACCACTTACTTCATCAACAATACCTTTTGCACCAAGATTTAGAAAATTAAAAACCTTAACAGATTTACCAGTACTTGGAAATGTATCATCAGTAATATTTAAATAGATAGAATTATTACTATTACTACTCCCGTAAAATCTCTGGGTATTCTCTCCTCCATGATTCCGAAACAAATTAACACCATAAGTATGAGTCGGGTCCAAAACGAGCTCTGGTCCAGTACAAGGATATGCTTTATATTTTACAGCAGAATCCAACTCCACAATAATTTTAGTATTTACTCCAGTGGACTCATAAGCATCCCCACATTCACCACCCGCCATACTTGCATAATAATTAACACCTGCTGTTCTATCCACAACAGCAACACCGACAAAATGCCCAGTCGAATTGCCATAGTCATTGTAAGCAAATTTTATACTTTGAACATGTCCACTTGCACCAGTAAAAGAATTAAAAGAGGAAACTGAGCCAAAAGAAATTTCAGTAGAATTGTCGAGCTGAGAATACAAAACATTCGAGCGAACCACGTGAACCAACCTCGTGACCTCTGTAGCAGAATTCCCAGCTTTATCTTTTACATTATATGTAATCGTGTAGTCAGCTATTACATTCACATCGACAGGATTCACTGTGACAATATTTGCCGTGATATCTTTATCGATATCATCAGAAGCAGTAGCCCCAGAATCAGTATAGGAAGTACCCACTACAATTGTAATAGGATTATCCCCAACTAGAGTAACGATAGGCGGAATTATGTCAGGATGTTTACGACGACGAATAGGTGTTTCACTAGTACCAATATCAGACGAATCCACAGGAGTCTCAATTATTATTGTCTCTTCTTTTTGTGCCAGTGGTGGTGATTCAACCAAAACAGCTTCTGTGGGAACAGGCAAAACTGGAACTTCTGCAACTGCATCCATTGTTTTATTTATCGCAACATCTAGAGGAGGCTCATCCGTAGGTGATGTAGATGTCATCACTACTTCTTTTGGTGTCGTTGTTTTTATAATTACTTTTGGATTTTCTTTTACTACTTCTGGTTTTGTGTCGGGTGGAGTTTCTGCTGGTTCGTTGTCAGCGAGGATGACTGCTGCACTATTTTTCCCTGCCGTGCCACCAAAAATACCTGCTATAGATTTCGCAACTGAATATATAGAAGATGCAGTTGCATTGGCAATTTGTATCGTTGTATTTACAATTGTCTTACCTATGTTGTATGTACCGACAGCAGCTCCAACGGCAACATCTTTTGTTACACTTGCTAATGGGTCAGCCACAAAAAGAACAGCTCCTTCTATCTTGTGAGCAATAGAAAGTTCTGGTGGAGAAATACATGGGGCTTCTCTTTCTTGCTCATTATTTTCTTTTAATTTATTGAGCGACTCTTTAATATCAGAAATAATTTTATCTCCTTGATATTTTAAATATACATTAGCAAAATCATGACCACTACCATCTTCCTTCGTTAAAGGGATATGAATATTAGGTGTTAAAATTTTTAGCACACGACCGACGGCTTTCGCTATTACTCTATCAGAATCAGATGTTAAATATTGACCTCCTCCTGACACATGGTCATCTGGACTAGCCACGCCATACATACCAATTGATTCCTTTGGAACACCACCCTCCTTTGACGCGACCATGTCATAAAAGTTGTTAGAATAAAAATTGCCCTGTGAATGGGCAACGAGTAAAACTTTTTGAGTTGTGACTTTCTGACTGGCATCGTTTAGCATTTCAATAAGGTCATAATCCGACTTCTCATCAAAAAGCCCCTGCTCAACAGAATCAAGCAAATCCCCAAGGCCAGCATAGTGGGAGGGGTTATGAAGATATTGATAATCTACATTTTGATTATTATAAGAATATGAACGAAATTCATTTATTAGGGTAATAAGATTATCTTCTGCTGCTCTTTTATCTGTAAAAATACCATTTATTGTAGCAATAGTATATCCAGTTTTAAAACATTGAGTAGCAAAAGAAAGATTAGGGAAAATTAGAAAAAAAATTAAAATAATAATAAAAAATAATTTTTTCATTACTTTAATTTAATAAAGTTGATAAATCAATATCACAACCTTGCCTAGAAGCAGTATAGCTACCCATGTATTTATAAAAATCATCTAAATACTTATTTCTTTGTTCAGTATTGATTTGAAACTTTTTTACAAAATTTTCATATTTTTCTACATCTATTAAATTCCACATACATAAATTAGCTCTACTCTTGTCTTCAACAGTAGCTGTTACTGTCTCCTTGTTCACTATCGGTAAAGTCATTTGCATCTGAAGGACAAGCGCATACTGCAAAAGCACAGCACGGGTTTTCGCAGAATTTGGATATTCTTTAAACACAGCAAGCTCCACGTCATCACGAATACCGTTATTATTTGCATCGATACCAGCAACAGTCTTGTCTGCCTCGGCTCCAGGGTCAGGAGGAAGGTTCTTGCCCATTACATCATCGAGTGTAAGCTTCGTCGCATGGATTTTTGCTACTTGCGCATTCGTCTTGTCTAAATTATAAAAATAAAAAGCTCGCACGATAACCAAAACAACAAATGCTCCCACTAAAATTAAAAAAGCCCAGATAAGTACTTTGAAAATTTTGTGGGCAAACAATCTTTTTATTTTTTCCATTTATAAATTATATACAATAAAACAATCAAAATAAACCAATCAAAACCTACCCTGTGGAAAACTTTTCCCACTTTCCCCTTCTCCGGGAGAAGGGGAAACTTTTTATTTATTCTTTAAATTCTAGCCAAGAAAAAATTTCTGAATTAAAATCTCTAATATCAGAAAAATATTCAGGAAAACTATCTAACTGTAAAATTTTGTTTTCCTGTCTATCAATTCCACGGTGGTCATCATAACTACTCCATTTATAATTATTGAGGTGCGCTAATGTCGCATTTATATCCTTGATTCCTTCTTCTTTCCACCTTGGTTCAATAAGTTTTACTGGATTGAGGTGTATATAAGAAAAAAGGTATTTTGCTTGATTATCATCTTTAACATAAGTAGACTTAAAACGTCCTTCAAAAAGAGCACCAGTTCTATTATATTTTTTATTAAAATATTTAACATAACTCATTGAGAGTTTATGCATAAACAAAACAATATTGCTATTGTCGTCTTTCTCCCCTTCTCCCGGAGAAGGGGAAGTTATATAAATATGAAAATGATTTGGCATTAAAACCCACGCGCCGATAGAAACAAGGGTTTCCCCTCTTTCAAAATCCCATGCATCAATTTTCTTATCTATAATATCGTCACGAAAATTGAAATTCTTTTTGGAATTTGAAAGATATAATAACTTTATAAAATGGCTTTTATCTCTATCATTAAGAAATATTTTTTGCTTACTGTTACCTCTATTGTAAATATGAAAATATTCTTCGGGCACAAGAGAAACATTTCTATGTGGCATCTCTATAGTATAACCCTTCCCCTTCTCCGGGAGAAGGGGAAACTTTTGGGTAGAATGAGAAACAGGTCAACATCGAAATGTTGACCTGTGAGATGAGTGATTCGCTTTTTGGCGAACCGATGAGAGATC
>Ga0194060_10003585_pt1 | contig 10935 bp, 10 predicted proteins | sample SepL225m_MetaG_FD_163427 | JGI IMG/M metagenome (GOLD analysis project Ga0194060, IMG submission 163427) | Anoxic zone freshwater microbial communities from boreal shield lake in IISD Experimental Lakes Area, Ontario, Canada - Sep2016-L222-5m | ecosystem: Environmental > Aquatic > Freshwater >... | reverse complement strand
GGGTTGGACTATAAATATCCTATCGAACAAGTGTTCGAAACCTTCCCCAAGGTTGTAAGAAAGTGAAAGTCCAGGAGGCACGACCATGAGCGCAATCGCACTGAATTATCCGTCCCGATCCATGAACGTTTCTTCTCGCACAGGTGCGAGTCGATTAACACGTCGTGGTCGGTTAGCGCGGTTCCTCGTCGTGTTCTCTCTGGCGATAGTGCTGGGCGCTGCTTTTTCGATGAAAGCAGGAGCCGGTAGCGTTGTTACACAATCAGATACACAGACATTTATTACCGTTGTCGTTGCTCCTGGCCAGACTCTGTGGTCGATAGCTAGCGATGAATCCCATGGTCGCGATATCCGCGGCCTCATCGGAGCGATCATGGAGGCCAACTCCCTGACCCTGCCAGATGTCTCGGCGGGGGATCTTCTGCGCATTCCTGCCTAACTCGTCCCTGTTCTGCCTCGCGCGACACGCCCTATGAGCGCCATGCTCTGCCAATACGGGGAAAGCCTTGAGGACGCCTTTACAGTTACCACTAGATATAGGGGTCAAGACGCGATATAGTTCCATAAGTAGTGGTTTCCCACACTACTCGTGGGTTTTAACAAATATTGCTAATACACCCGATTATTCCTAGAGGAAGGACGACGCGCCGCATGATCTGCCCTTTTTGCCGACATGATGATTCTCGCGTCGTGGATTCTCGCCAAGTTGAAGATGGCACGCAGATTCGTCGCCGTCGTGAGTGCCCAGAATGTGGCGCACGTTTCTCCACACAAGAGACAACTTTGCTCAACATTATTAAACGTTCTGGAGCTACCGAACCATTTAGTCGCGACAAGGTAATTGCCGGCGTCGGTAAAGCGTGTCAGGGACGACCAGTGAATTCTGATGACCTAGCTCTCTTGGCCCAACGCGTCGAAGAGGCCCTTCGCTCGAGCGGTCAAGCTGAAATCGAAGCTCAAGAAGTGGGGATGGCGATTTTGGCGCCACTTCGCGAACTCGATGAGGTTGCATACCTGCGTTATGCCTCGGTATACCGTAACTTTAACTCCCTCGAAGATTTCGAAGGCGAGATCGCCCTACTGCGAGCAGTGCCATCGAGTACAACAAGTTCTACAAGTAAAACAAAGCAAGACAATTCCCCAGCACGAAAAGATAGTTCTGCCACGCAAAAAAGTTCAGTAAGTATTTAAGTTCAACGAGAAGAAGACGGGGAAATACACATGTCAGAGACGGTCATCAATCGACCTAGCAAGTCCACCACTAAGTCAGGCAAGGGTTTAACACTCGAGCGGATTTACACAAAAGCTGGAGTGCACCCTTACGACGAAGTGACGTGGGAGCGTCGAGATGTTGTCCAGACAAACTGGAAGAGCGGCGAAGTTGTCTTCGAACAACGCGGCGTCGAATATCCAGATTTTTGGTCTGTGAACGCATCAACGATTGTCAGCACTAAGTATTTCCGTGGCGCAGTCGGTGCAGAAAATCGCGAGTGGTCACTCAAGCAAGTTATTGACCGCGTGGTTTTAACCTATGCAAAAGCCGGAAAAGAATTTGGTTACTTCGCAACTGATGCAGATGCAGAAGTTTTCGAACACGAACTCACACATATGCTTTTGCACCAGATCTTCTCTTTCAACTCACCTGTCTGGTTCAACGTCGGAACAGCCGCTCCACAACAAGTGAGCGCATGTTTCATTCTCTCCGTTGACGACACTATGGATTCGATTCTTAACTGGTACCGCGAAGAGGGCATGATCTTTAAAGGCGGATCCGGCGCAGGACTTAACCTTTCACGGATTCGCTCATCTAAAGAGCTCCTAAAATCTGGCGGAACCGCTTCAGGTCCTGTCTCATTTATGCGCGGTGCTGATGCATCAGCAGGAACAATCAAATCAGGTGGAGCAACCCGTCGCGCTGCAAAGATGGTTGTCCTTGATGTTGATCATCCAGATATCGAAGAATTCATCGAGACAAAGGTCAATGAAGAGAACAAGATTCGCGCACTGCGTGATGCTGGCTTTGATATGGATCTTGGTGGCAAAGACATCATCTCGGTTCAATATCAGAACGCCAATAACTCAGTTCGCGTCAGCGATGACTTTATGCGCGCCTACGAAGGTGGCACAGAGTTCGGTCTTAAGGCTCGCTCCACTGGCGAAATTATCGAATCAGTTGATGCACGTTCACTCTTTCGCAAGATGGCTCAAGCCGCTTGGGCATGTGCTGATCCTGGAATTCAGTATGACGACACAATCAATGATTGGCACACAAACCCAGAGACCGGACGCATCAACGCTTCCAACCCTTGCTCTGAGTACATGTCACTAGATAACTCATCATGTAACTTGGCTTCACTTAACTTGATGAAATTCCTCAAGTCAGATGGTTCATTTGATGCCAAGACCTTTGGTCGCGCAGCAGAGATGATCATTACTGCAATGGATATCTCAATCTGTTTCGCAGATTTCCCAACAACAGCCATTGGCGATACAACACGTTCATATCGCCAACTCGGAATTGGTTATGCAAACTTGGGCGCACTTCTTATGGCTTCGGGTCTTGCTTACGATTCTGAAGGTGGCCGTGCCCTTGCTGGTGCGATTACTTCACTCATGAGCGGTATTACCTACAAGCGCTCTGCAGAACTTGCAGGCATTGTTGGTCCATATGAAGGCTTTGCACGCAACGCAGCCCCACATGCTCGCGTAATGCGCAAGCATGCCTCTGCTTCAATTTCAGCTAAATCGCAGACCACCCTTGATCGTGATGTGTGGACTGAAGCTAACAAGGCGTGGGATGCATGTCTTTCCACTGGCGAAAAGAACGGCTGGCGCAACGCCCAGATTTCTGTTCTTGCTCCTACAGGAACAATCGGCCTGATGATGGATTGCGATACCACTGGTATCGAACCTGACTTCTCGCTCGTGAAGTTCAAGAAGCTTGTCGGTGGCGGATCGATGCAGATCGTTAACCAGACAGTTCCTGCAGCACTTCGCAAACTTGGATATGCAGAAGAAACCATTGAAGCTATTGTCGAATTCATCTCTACCCATGGCCACGTCATCGATGCCCCTGGCCTCAAGCCAGAGCACTATGACGTCTTTGACTGTGCACTCGGAGCTCGCTCCATTGCACCTATGGGACACGTTCGTATGATGGCTGCCTGCCAACCATTCCTTTCCGGAGCAATCTCCAAGACTGTTAACTTGCCAGCTGAGGCAACAGTTGAAGAGGTCGAAGAGGTGTATTACGAAGGCTGGAAGCTCGGCCTCAAAGCACTCGCTGTCTATCGCGACAATTGCAAAGTAGGCCAACCACTCTCTGATGGCAAAGCCGCAAAGAGTGATGCACCAGCTACTGCAGCACCTGCAATGGCTGTCCGCAAGCGTCTACCTAAGTCACGTCCATCGATGACAACTTCCTTCTCTGTTGGTGGTGCTGAGGGCTACATGACCTCTGGCGCATATGCCGATGGCGCTCTTGGCGAAGTTTTCCTCAAACTAGGCAAGCAAGGTTCAACTCTTGCCGGCGTAATGGATGCTTTCTCAATCGCGGTATCTATCGGATTGCAATATGGCGTACCTCTACAAACTTTTGTCGAAAAGTTCACCAACTTGCGATTTGAGCCAAGTGGAATGACTGATGATGCAGATATCCGTATCGCGCAATCGATGATGGATTACATCTTCCGCCGCCTTGCCCTTGATTACTTGCCATTCGAAGTTCGCTCAGGGATCGGTCTATACACCGCCTCAGAGCGCGCTCGCGCCCTTGAAACAGGCACCTATACAGAAGATGTAGCAGCAGAAGAAGATGAGTTCGAGCGCTCAGAGCCTGTTCCTGCACCAGTTGCAGTGGCAAAGCCAGTAGCGGTTGCAATTGAATCTGCACCAATCACCTTTGGTTCTTCAACCGAACTCCTTGAAGCAATTTCAGGAATCAAATCTGATGCTCCACTGTGTATGACCTGCGGAGTCAAGATGCGTGCATCTGGCGCTTGCTATGTCTGCGAAGGTTGCGGAAATACATCTGGTTGCAGTTAATCCCAATAGTTAAAAATCTCCGGCTCAAGATTATTGAGCCGGAGATTTTTTCTTTTCAGAGCTCATACAGTTAAACTCATAAGGTGATTATTGATGTCTGGTCGGATGTAGTTTGCCCATGGTGCTACATCGGCAAGAAGCGCTTAGAACGCGCCCTGAGCACTTTTGAACATCGCGATCAGGTGCTTGTTCGACACCGTGCTTTCCAACTGCAGCCCGATGCCGCGGAGGTTCAGCCGACACAGCAACTCTTAGCTGAAAAATATAATTTGACTCCAAGTGCGGTTAAAGAAATGCAAGCCAACGTCTGCGCAGTCGCCTATGGCGAAGGACTTTGCTATGACCTCGATTCAACGCTATCGGGAAATACATTCGATGCCCACCGCATGTTGTTATGGGCTCAATCGATGGGAGAGGGCTCTGGGCTCCTGGAAGCGATGTATTCGGGCTACTTCGAAAAATCTAAACCTGTATTTACTCACTCTGATCTGGTTGCCATTGGTATTTCTGTAGGCATTGATGCAGATGCTTCCGAGGACCTTTTACTTTCCGGAAAGTTCACCGAAGAGGTTATTGCTGACCGAAATCTAGCTGCACAATTAGGCGCTACTGGCGTTCCATTTTTTGTCTTCGATATGAAATTCGGCATCTCTGGGGCACAACCGTTAGAGGCTTTTGCGCAAACCTTAGAGTCTGCTTGGAAGCAACGAATTACTCTCTAGATAAGTTAATCTTAGGTATGAGCAATTTCCGCAGAAAAACCTTGGCGTTTATCCTTCTCCTTGCATTCCTTTACCAAGGACCAGCAACGGCTCTTGTGACGATGAAAGCAACGAAAGTTCAGATAGTCAAAACTGGGACACGTCATGATCCTGAAACGGGCTACTATGTTTATGCTCGTTTTCGTATACCAGCGATCAAGGCAAACCAAAATTACACGTGCACATTTGTAGCTTGGACCAAAGCTAAGAAGAAGGTTATTGTGTGGGAGTCGAAGGCAACAGGATTTGCTCCACGTCCAAATTCTGAATATGAAGGTTTTACCAATATCAAACCAGCGCAGGTGCCTTGGATTAAGTCAGTTTCTGTTTACTGCTCACTTGCTCAAGTTTCTGGCACCACAGTGTTGCCACCAGTAATGATTGATCCACTCATTACATCTGAAGCCACTGTGCATTTAGGCAACTCAGTTGTCTTCTCAATGACAGATGACGGCAAGTGGAGTGGGGTAGTGGCCGATTCAACAGTTGGCACATTCGTCAAAGGCGGAGATCAAGGTTCGTACACCACTAACTGTGCGTTTACTCCGCTTAAAACTGGTGTCACCACGGTCGAACTCACAAATGCAATCGGAACGAAATTCACGATTACTATTACAGTTCTCGCTTAGTTAGGCGACTAAAACAGATCGTTTCGAAAGTCCCATAAAATAGCCATCTATAAGGGTTTCTGGGGGCGTTTCTGGATTTTGCCCAGCACCTAGTGCGACAAAGAGCGGCGTAAAGTGTTCAACCGTGGGGTGGGCGTAAGGCATCCCTGGAGCTAATTCTTTATAGCGGGCGAGAGTATCGATATCACCACTGGCCATCGTTTGTGCAGCCCATGTATCAAATTCACTAGACCATGTGGGTGCTTGCGCATCGGGGGTCCACTCACGCAGGTAACGCAGTCCATGTGTCATAAATCCCGAGCCAATGATGAGAACGCCTTCCTCGCGTAGGGGAGCCAAGCGCTTGCCAAGTTCAAGTAATTTTTCAGGGTCATGCGTCGGCATCGACATTTGCAGGACCGGGATTTGCGCTTGGGGATACATAACCCGCAAGGGCACCCAAGCGCCGTGATCGAGACCTCGATTACTTTGATGAACTGGTTCAGTCGTTGGCATTATCCCGGCCACCTGTAGAGCAAGAGCAGATGCATCGGGGGAGTTGTACTCCATTTCATAAAACTTGCGATCGAATCCGCTGAAGTCGTAGACCAATGGCGTGGAACTCTGAGTTGAACTTAAGGTGACTGGTTCTGATTCCCAATGGGCCGACACGATCAAAATCGAGGTGGGTTGCGGGATGCTTGCTGAAATTTCACGTAGTTGGCTCGTCCAAAGTTTGTCATCGAGCAACATGGGCGCGCCATGACCTATGTAGAGCGCCGGCATCTTTTCCATGAGGCGATCGTAGCAGGGGGTAGTTGAAGATTCAACTACTTACAGAGCCGCTAGTGTGACCCCGTGAGCGATCAATCGGCAAAGGTGCGCAAAGCCCTCGAAGCAGCAATTGAGGCCATTGGCGGCACATCGCGCGAAGGCCAGATAGAGATGGCAGAAGCTGTTGCTAACGCACTATCTGACCGTCATCACTTGATGGTGCAGGCTGGCACAGGTACTGGAAAATCCCTTGCCTACCTAGTCCCTGCCCTTGTGCATGGCAAAAAAGTTCTTGTTGCAACAGCAACCTTGGCGCTACAAAGGCAATTAGTAGAGCGCGATTTACCTCGCATTGTTCCTGCGCTGGAAAAGGCGCTCGGTCGCGAGATTTCATATGGGATCTATAAAGGCGTCGGCAACTACATCTGCCTCCAGAAGATGAATAGCGAGACTCCGGACCCGGACGGCGATGTTTTACTGGAAGTTTCAAGTTTAGGGCAAGATGCCAAACGTTTAACTGCGTGGGCGAAAACTCCTGGCGTTTCAGGAGATCGCGATGATGCACCAGATGTTGATCGTCGGGTATGGGCAGCTAATTCTTTATCAGGGCGTGAATGCGTTGGCGCCGATGTATGCGCATACGGTCATCAATGTTTTGCTGCGATTGCAAAATCTAAAGCGCAAACTGCTGATGTTGTCGTTACCAATCACACTCTCTTAGCAATTGAAATTGTGGATTCGCATCCAATTTTGCCAGAACGCGATGCTGTGATTTTGGACGAAGCACATGAGTTTATGGATCGAACAACACAAGCGGTCACCGAAGAACTTACGGGGCCGCGAGTAAATCGAGCAGCCGCTATGGCGCGCAAACATATGCCAGGCAAGTTGGCTGATGCCTTCACCAAAGCTGCCGACGCCTTCGACGATGCGATGGATGGTTATGGGCAACGCGTAAAGTATGAAAGTACCCTGCAAGGGCGTTTGCAAGAATTACCATCAGAACTTGAAGCGCCGATTCGTAAAGTACGCGAGAGCGCACAAGCGATTATGCAGATGATCAGCGCGGATGAAGAGATTGTCGATTCAGATTCGATTGCCGAGCGGGCTCGAGTTAAAGGCGCCGTCAATGAGGTATCGGCCACAGCCGCCAAAATATTAAAGCTCGGCGTTGGGCAAGTGCTCTGGTATGAGCCAACGTTTTCAACGCTTCATTTAGCTCCGCTTGCAGTTTCTTCTGTCCTCCGGGCAAATTTGCTAACAAAGACACCCGTGATCGCAACATCTGCAACCCTCACTGTAGGTAACGGGTTTGATGCGATGGCGCGCAATATTGGATTTGTGGTGGGCAATGATGTGGATGCAGAAGTTGAAGAGGGAGATTTAGATCCAGCAAATGTTCAGATGCTTGACGTCGGTTCGCCATTTGATTTTGCTAATCAGGGAATGCTCTACATGCCCAAGCATTTGCCCGAACCAGGTCGCGATGGCCCAAGCATCGAAGCGCTCACAGAACTTGGTGAACTTATCGATGCAGCGGGAGGTCGCACCCTTGCTCTCTTCTCATCTTGGCGTGGAGTCGAAGCTGCAGATGCGCATCTGCGAAAAGTATTGGCAGAACTCCCCATCAAAATCATCACACAAAAACGCGGGGATGCCGTGGGTCCGCTTGTGGAGCAATTTATAAAAGATCCCACATCTATTTTGCTCGGCACTATGAGTTTGTGGCAAGGCGTTGATGTACCGGGCGCTTCATGTATTTTGGTGGCGATAGACAGGATTCCTTTCCCGCGTCCCGATGATCCCGTCATGTCGGCTCGCGCCGCTGAAATTGATGCAAGTGGCGGTAGCGGTTTTATGGAAGTTTCTTTGCCCCGTGCAGCGCTTCTCTTGGCTCAAGGCACCGGTCGTTTGATTCGCTCCGAGGAAGATCGCGGAGTTGTGGCAATTTTGGATTCTCGCATCGTAACTAAACGTTATGGCTCAGTGCTTCTTAATTCAATGCCACCGCTATGGCGAACATCGGATGCTGCCATTGTTAAAGATTCTCTTAAACGATTATCAGAAGAGTTGATGCAAGAGTAATTTCACTGCAGGCCAGGAGGCCGCAAAACTTGGATGCAATTTCATAGCATCGATTTCTTCCCACGAGATCCATCGCAATTCTTGGCCCTCTTCATTCATGTGATGCGGAACTAATTCAGGATGCGCAGCGGCGATGATGGTGTCATAGCGCCAGATTCCGTGGTCAACTGTGTGAGTGAGATGCACCGTCAGCAAATGAGGTTCGATGCCTGTTTCTTCAACTGCTTCACGGATTGCAGCGTCAACGGGGCTCTCATGAGAATCTCTTGCCCCTCCAGGAACGCCCCATGTGCCTCCGTTATGTACCCATTCGGATCTATGTTGCAATAGCAAGGTGTGATCGCGGACCAAGAGCAAACCTGCAGCGCCGTGAAGGCCCCAGTGCTTATTGCCACAGGTGCATTCGACCCAACCATCGCCATCTTTGTGGACCATAACCCCACTCTAGGACGATGCGGAAATTTGCACATCATGACTTGCCACATGTCTGACTTTGGCCATCACCATTTACTCTCGCACGATGAAAAACCTCACGCTAGGAATGAAGTGCTTCTCCTTTTTCGCCGTATCTTCTCTCTTTCTTGCTCAGGTAATTGCTCACGCACCTGACACCTATGCGGCAGATTGCATCGTAAGCGCCTGCATTGATGTCTACACCTTGGATGGGCAGATCATTATTGAAGGGCGAAAAGGTTCAGGTGCCACTGCCTCTGCTGCGCCCACTCCTCGAGCGACGCGCAAGGCAACTGTTAAGCCAACTGTTAAGGCAACTGTTGCGCCCACGCCAGCCACCACTTCGAGCATCCAAGCGAGACCCACTTATCGCCCCACAAGAAAGGCGCTTCCACGAAAGATCGTGCCAAAGGCGAAGGTCACTCCAGCGACATCCCTTAACGATCGTTTGGTGAAACTCTTACCTACCGCCGAAGTATTAGTTCAACCGAGCGCACAGGCGCTAATTAAAGTTCCTACTATTTTCTGGTGCGATTTACCTGCGGTATTCACCACAAAGGTTGCAATAGTTGGCGAAGTAGTGGATGTGACTATGAAGCCATCATTTTTGTGGAGCTTCGGAGATGGAACTTTCTTCCTGACTACAAGTGCCGGTGCGCCTTACCCGCATCAAAAGATCACTCATACTTATCAAAGACCGGGGAAATATATTGTGACCATGATTGCCACCTGGGGTGGGGTGTGGGGCTTTAACGGGATAACACGTGCAATTACTGGTGAAATCCGCATGGTTTCGATGAAAGTTCTCTCCGTTGCAGCAGGGCCGATTCGAATTACACAGTAAATTCATCTCCACAGATTTGGACAGTTTCTAGATTGAGTGTGGGTAGTAAATGACATCTTCCAAGGATGACAACACTTACATCACCTCATGATCTATTAGCTGCAGTCCCATTCCTTATCGGGTATCACCCCACTGATTCCATAGTTATAGTCGCACTCAAGAATGAGTCTGTAGGCATGGCTATGCGCGTTGATTTCCCTACAGTTGAAGCCCTCCAAGATTTAGAAGTGCAATTAGTCGCACACCTCGAGCGAGAAGGCGCTGATGCGGCGCTGATTGTTGCCTACCAACCAGCGGGTTCTAGTCAAGGCGAGGAGATACTTGCTCAACTTGCCAGCGCGCTTTTCAGAGCTGATATTGAAGTTCGTGAATCGCTACTCATTTTCGAAAGTCGTTGGCGTTCATTGCTCTGTTGCGATATTAACTGCTGTCCTCTCGAGGGACGCGAGCTTCCTGAGATTTCTACCTCTCGTATTGCCGCAGAACAAGTTGCCCTTGGCCACCCGATGCCTTATGTAGATGAATCCGAGTTAGGGCAGTCGATCTCTTCTTTACCACTTTCATCGGATGCGCAGTTTATGGCGAGCGTTCGCTCATTTCTTGTAGATCAAAATGATCCTGATATTCAACAGATTCGCCGGGATGGAGCGGTGGCAGTTATCGATTTAGCTTCACGCTTTATCGCAGGTTCACTAGGCAAAGACATTGGCGATGACCAAGAGATTTGTGCGCGAGTTATTGGCAGGCTAAGTGATATCCAAGTGCGGGATTTCGCTCTGGGTTCACACGATCAAGGCACTCAAGATCTCTACTGGAGTATGTGGCGATATTTGTTACGGATTGCACCTGTCGGTTGTGCGGCTCCAGTTGCAACCTTATTAGCGGCAATTTCTTATGAAAATGGAGATGGTGCGCTAGCTCGACGCTCTCTTGAAAGGGCGCGCGAAGATGACCCTGCATATTCTTTGACGATCTTGTTAGCCCGAGTCTTTAGCGCGGGTTGGCCTTCAGAATCTTTTGCTGCGATGCGAAAAGAACTCCACCCCAAAGTGTGTGCGGGGATATTCGAGGGCGCCCCTCACTCCATCAATGAAGAAGTCACGGGATAGTTTTCCCAAAACCCAGACCATCGCGTACGATTTGGCCACGGTCACGAGTTCCAGGTTCCAGCCCCGGCTAACTGGACGGCAACCCTCCATAGCGGCGGGGTGCTCCGGGTGAAGACCAGGTTGATGAGCACCTTTCATCGACAAGCGCGAAGGGTTTCATAATGAGTACACCTCTATCCCCATCGGGACACTTTCCGATTACGGGCGCATGGCTAGAAAGTGATGACCCAGGCGATCGCAAATTTCTCTCCATCGCT
>Ga0194060_10003584_pt1 | contig 10936 bp, 7 predicted proteins | sample SepL225m_MetaG_FD_163427 | JGI IMG/M metagenome (GOLD analysis project Ga0194060, IMG submission 163427) | Anoxic zone freshwater microbial communities from boreal shield lake in IISD Experimental Lakes Area, Ontario, Canada - Sep2016-L222-5m | ecosystem: Environmental > Aquatic > Freshwater >... | reverse complement strand
GCGATGGACTAGCGCAAACCGGAGGATATACAATTGATATGGCTTTTGATGGCTATGAACTAGATACCCTAAGGTTTCCACACGATAAAAAATCAAATTATATCCACCAAATAGATGAATTAGTGGTGTCTAAAGCAGACAGTACTATTCGAGCAAGTGCACCAGATTTAAGTTGGGTGTATCTAGAATATACCGATGACATGGGCCACCAATTTGGCGATGGTGCTATGCAAGACCAAGCGATTGGGTATTTAGACAATCAAATAAAAAAGTTAACAGACGCAATTGCTTATCGAACAAAAAACTTTGCAGAAGACTGGCTAATAGTGCTTACAACCGACCATGGTAGAGATGCCATTGAAGGAAAAAACCACGGCGCCCAAACAGATAGAGAGCGCACCACTTGGATTGTTACCAACCAAGCCAATACCAATGCCTATTTTAAACAAAGCAATCCTGCTATTGTAGATATTTTACCAAGTATAGCATCGTTTTTAAAGATTAATATCCCAGAAAAAAACAAAGTAGAATTGGATGGTGTGTCTTTTTTTGGACCGATTTCTATTGCTCAGCCATCTGCTGCTATTGTAAATGATTCCTTGGTTATAAAATGGAAGTCTTTCGAAAAAAAGGGAAAAGTACAAGTAAAAATTGCCACTACAAATACCTTTAAAGATGGCGGCGAAGATGCCTATCAAAACATTGCAACTGTTAACGTTACACAAGAAGGCATTACATTATCAACCAAACAATTTGCTAGCAATTATTTTAAAATTGTTGTAGTTGGCGCAAATAACTCCCTCAATATTTGGGTTAAAAAACCAGCGTAATGCTAATGATTGTTAGTATGATAACAATCTCATAAATTTTACTAAAATCTTCGTTATTATCATTCCTATAACGATTAACAGGCAGCATTAAGCTATCTTTCAATCTCATTAAGTAAGTATACGCTTGGTTATAGATCATTGCAAATGGAGCAAAAAGCGGTTTTTAAAAAAGGGATGTTGTTGATGGGCAATAACTTTGAAATTAGTGTTGTTGCCCAAAATGAATCATGGGCTTTTGAAAAAATTGATTTAGCGGTTCAAGAAATAAAACGAATTGAAAGTTTATTAACCACTTATAATAACCAAAGCGAAACCTACCAAATTAACCAGATGGCAGGAATTGCACCCGTTAAAGTTTGTGCAGAAACCTTTCAGTTAATTCAGCGATCCATTAGAATTTCTGAAATTACCCAAGGCGCTTTTGATATTAGTTACGGTTCGGTAGATAAACGTTTGTGGAATTTTGATGCAAACATGAAATCATTGCCTAATAAAGAAACGGCAAAAAAAATGGTCAGGCTAATTAATTATAGAAATATTATTTTAGACGCAACGAAGTTGACTGTTTTTTTAAAAGAGGTTGGAATGCGTATTGGTTTTGGCGGAATAGGAAAAGGTTATGCAGCAGAAAAAGCAAAGCAAGTTTTAAAGGCTGCAGGGGTTACTGGCGGAATAGTGAATGCCTCTGGAGACCTTACCAGTTGGGGATTACAGCCCGATGGCACTGCATGGACAATTGGTATTGTGAACCCTAGCTTAGGTAACAAAGCTTTTTCAACCATGCAAGTAACCGATATGGCAGTAGCAACATCTGGTAATTACGAGAAGTTTGTTTTAATTGATGGAAAAAAATATTCGCACACCATAAATCCTAGAACAGGATTGCCTGTTACAGGAATAAAAAGTGTAACGATTATTTCGCCTAATGCAGAAATTGCCGATGCCATGGCTACACCAGTAACCATTATGGGAATAGAAGCAGGGCTAGCAATGATTAACCAAATTAACCAAATTGAAGCAATAGTAATTGACGATAACGACACCATTTATACTTCAAAAAATTTACACTTTAATTAAAGCAACTATGAAACAAAAAATTCCTTTATTCTTAACAGGTGCTGCGCTCATTTTGTGTGCGTTTAGTTCTTGTGTGCAAGTAAAAGAATATCAAAAGAACAGATTGAATGATGCCGACATGGTACTCAGTAGCAGAAAAGTTCAAAAGAATGAATTGAATTTTCAGTCTTATAGAGAAGGAGCCGCAGGTGCCAATGGTGGAAAAACGGGCGGTGGATGTGGTTGTAATTAATTCAATACCTCTTTTATTTTGTAGCAAATGAAAAAATTAAGTTTAACAGTCATAGGATTATACGTGTTGCTTTTGCACGCGTTTTCTCAAAATGCCGCACAAGACACTGTTATTTATAAATCGAAGCCATTGGCATTAGAAGAAATTAGTTTGGTGTCTAGTTACTATTCTCAAGATGGTAACCACTCTGCCGTAACAGGTGGTATTGGCGATGAGCACGTGGTAGATTTATCGAATGGATTGGATTTAAAATTTGTTGGATGGGATCAAAGCCACAACAAACACACCATTACAACTTCTATGGGATTCGACCACCATACTTCTGCATCATCGGCTTATGTTTCTCAAACAGGCGCTTCTAAAACTGCAGGAACAAGGGTTTATCCTTCATTAGATTGGACCATTGAAAACGAGAAAGGAAACTCTTTTGGATTTGGTGGATACTATTCAACAGAATACAATTACCAATCAGTGGGATTGGATTTTCATTTCACAAAAAAATTAAGTACCAATGGAGAATTGAGTGCTAAATTCAGTGGCTTTTTCGACAAAGTGAAAATGATTTATCCTTCGGAATTAATTCCAAAATCTACTGTTATAGTAAGTACTTCGCCAACCTATTATACCACTGCTAGTGGCAGAAGGGTTAGTTTGTCGGGCGGCGGATCAAGTTACAGCTCACATGAAGATGAAATACCAAGTAGCCCTCGAAATACATTTACAGGATCGCTTTCATACGCACAGATTATTAATACCAGATTACAAGCAAGTGTAATGTTGGATGTAGTATCTCAAAGTGGTTATTTAGGATTGCCTTTCCACCGTGTGTATTTTAAAGATGGAACTGATGTTGTAGAAAACCTACCATCAACCAGACTTAAAATTCCAATTGGTGCAAGACTGAATTATTTTATTGGCGATAATGTAGTGGTAAGATCTTATTTTAGGTATTACCAAGACGACTGGGGTATTAGTTCTCAAACAGCAGAATTAGAAATTCCTATTAAAATTTCTCCGTTCTTTTCTGTGTCGGGTTTTTATAGATATTATACCCAAACAGCTAGTACTTATTTTGGTGCATACAAAACACATACTTCAGCAGATACCTATTATTCCAGCAATTACTCGCTCTCGAAACTTACAAGTAATTTTATGGGAGCAGGCGTGCATATAGCACCACCAAAAGGTATCTTTGATTCGCATTTGAATGCACTAGATATTCGATACGGACATTATACGCAATCAACCGATTTAAGTTCGAATGTTTTATCGTTTGATTTTACGTTTAAATAAATGAATAAATTTTAATAAAGATCTCGGTTACTAATGGTGGCCGAGATTTTTTTTGCCCTGCTTTAAATACATTCTGAAAACTAACTACTAATTTGCTTGTAAATTGGGGTTACATGAAAGTCAGTTCTATTTACTGGATCATCTGTTTAGGCTTAATTGTTAATATATCAAAAGCGCAATCGGTTAAACAGCGCGTATATCATACACAGCTTTTAGTGATTGGTGGATCCACTGGTGGAACAGCAGCAGCCATTCAAGCAGCAAGAATGGGTATACAAACAATATTGGTAGAAGAAACGCCTTGGTTAGGCGGAATGCTTTCTGCCGCAGGAGTTACAGGCACTGATGGTAACCAAGATCTTGGATCAGGCATTTGGGAAGCATTTAGGCAAGCACTTTACACACACTATCATACAAAAAAATTAAACACTGGATGGGTAAGCAACACACTATTTGAACCACATGTAGCCGACAGTATATTTAAATTTTGGGCTGCCAAAGAAAGCCATTTACAATGTATGTATGGTTGGTATTTCGATTCGGCAATAGTTAAAAACAATAAAATAATTGGTGCTATTTTTATTAACCAACAAAAAGAAAAGCAAACTGTTTTTGCAGAACTGTGTATAGACGCTACAGATTTAGGAGACGTGTATGCTAATGCTGGCGCATCTTTCAGCATAGGTATGGAAGATGCAGTTACTAGCGGAGAAAAAGAAGCACCCGGTAAAAATGAAATAATTCAAGACCTAACTTGGGCGGCCGTTTTAAAAGACTACGGAAATCCCGTAGATAAATCATTACTGATTCAGCCAGCAGATTTTGCACCCATCAATTTAAAAGAATTTGATTGTAGTACGGCCAACGCACCCTGCCCATTAGGCAAACCTTATCAATTTAATACCCAAAAAGTATTGGATTACGGCAAACTTCCCAACCATAAATACATGCTTAATTGGCCAGCACATGGCAATGATTATTATATCAATGGAATTAATATTAAACCTATTGATAGATATGCCTATTATTTACCTGCCCGAAAACAAACACTTGCTTTTGTGTATTATTTGCAACAAGTTTTAGGCTTTAAAAATATTGGTTTAGACACTACAGAATTTTCAACCATAGACCATTTAGCATTTATGCCTTACCATAGAGAAGGGCGTAGATTAAATGGCGTAGTAAAATTAAGTATCCCTTATTTAAACAATGCATTTACACAAACAAACGCATTTTATAGAACAGGCATATCTGTAGGTGATTATCCTGTAGACCATCATCATGGAAAAAACCCTGCAGCACCATCTATTGCTTTTCCTAGTATTTATTCCTTTAATATTCCTTTAGGATCTTTAATACCAGAAAAGCTGAATGGAATGGTTGTTTGCGAAAAAGGCATTTCAGTTTCTAATTTAGTAAATGGTACTAGCCGTTTACAACCTTGTGTATTGTTAACAGGCCAAGCGGCTGGAATGCTTGCTGCTGTTGCTATTCAAGAAAAATCTGAGCCGCGTTTAATAAGTGTTAGAAAAATTCAAACATTGTTATTAAAAGAAAAAGTGTTTTTAATGCCTTATGTTGATGTGCCTGCAACAGATAGCGCGTTTGAAGCCATTCAAAAAATTGGCGTAACTGGCATACTTAGAGGCAATGGAAAAAAAGAAGCCTGGGTAAGTAAAACATATTTCTATCCTGATAGTTTGTGTAATGCGCTAGCACTATGGAAAGATCTGAATGCATTTATTCATTTACCAATTGAGAATCCTTTCACAGAAAAATTTGTTACAGAAAAAGGGCTAGAAAAAATACAAGTTGAATTTAATAAATTGTATCCTTCTTTGCCTAAGATATTACATCAATCAACCGATAAACCTTTAACTAGAAAACAAGTGGCACTTTGGTTGAATAAATATTGTAATCCGTTTGCAATTGAAATAAATCATTTGGGGCATTTGATAGCAAAGTAATATCTCTACACCATATATTGCAACTCAAACCATGTAGCAGTTGCTATATTCTTAGGCACTTTAAATGTTTTTGTAACAAGCGGAACTTCTTCGTTGTACTTATAAATAGAGAGTGTTACTGTTTCGCCTTTTAGTTCATGAACATTCCGAACAAATATTTTAATTTTAAAACAGTGAGCAATAGGATACAAGACATCTTCGTGCCAATCATTTCCATTAAATTCTCTTATTACTGGCGAGCGTTGCTCTTTTTCGTAATGAACAAAAAAATTGGTTTCGAAACTAAGTTTAGCTTCTAAAGTATAGCTAATGCCAGATGAAGCATACTCTTTTGTTTTTCGTTGTAACCAATTAAATAAAAGTTTCATAAGAAAAAAATTAGGTTAAAATTAAAATCCCCACATATTAAATACCATACTTAATAAAAATAAAACCAGAAAAATTGCTATAAATAATCTCATCAGTTTTGATTGTTTTATTTATTAGCCTTTGTTTTCGGCACTTCAATATTAAAAGCCTTTGAAAAATCAATTACTTCTTGAGCACTAGTTCCTTTCAATAATAATTTTGGTGTTTTAGAAGAGCCTGGCGCCATATTTGCACCATTTGGCAAAGCAACTTTGGTTACAAATAAATAAGTGTAACGATTGGTTTCTTGCTCCGCTTTATTAAACGCATTGTCTTCTAAACAAGGAAGCCTTAATTCAGTTTTACTTACCCAGCTCAAACGCGTATGCGCTTGTATCTCTTTTGGCAAATGATTAAATATATTTTGTGCCCTTTTTGAACTCAAATTGATATTATAATCCATACTACCCATACAATCTGTTGCTGATACAACTTGCAACCAATAGTCTGGGTGTGCTTTTAATTCTGATATTATATGTTGTATTGTTTTTTTGTCGGCTTGTCTATATGCAGCTTTGTCGAAACGATGATAAACAGTGTAATAATGTACCGCAGCATTTTTCAATTCCTTCAACAAATCACCAGCGTCTTTATTATTAGCCAAGTCTGGCACTTTTAATACCTCTTCTACTGGCGCTTTTCTTTGTAAATACCAATACCCATTATTCACAACCGTTTCATTATTTGCACCAATTATAAGGCTATCAGCAATATAATCAAGTAGCTTAATCGTTTCTAACTTATACGAATGATTTGGTCGAACTTTAAATTCATAATAGCCTATTGCATCAGTTATGGTACTGTCTAATAAAATACGATTACCATTGTCATCTTGATCATACCTGTACATTTTAATTGAAGGAATAACCATCTTGGTTTTTGCATCCAACAAAACCCCTTTCATTATAGATGCTACTGCAGCATATTTAAATCCAAACACATCATCAGTGCCATATCTGTTAGAACTTAAATAACCTTCTTGCTCATCGGCGCTCATCACAAATCCAAAATCATCGGCACTACTATTTACTGGGTATCCAAAATTCTTTGGTTGCGGACTTGATTTTATTAATGATACTTGAAATAAATCTAGTCCACCCATCCCCGACCATCCATCAGAACTAAATATTAAATCATTGCCTTTAACAAATGGAAAAACCTCATTGCCTTCTGTGTTAACACTTGGCCCTAAATTAACTGGCGCAGACCAAGTTGAGTCTGTAATTTTTTCTGCTTTATACAAGTCTGCTCCACCAAAACCTCCTGCCCTATCACTTGAAAAATACAACACGTTTCCGCCAGCATTAATAGCTGGATGATAACTCGATGCAATAGGATCATTAAAGGATAATACTTTTACATTCCCCCAACCAATAGAGGTTTTAGTAGAAGAACAGATCTCTAATAAATGAATTCCCTTTACTTCTTTAAATTTATTCTTGGTAAAATAAATAGTATTGCCGTCTTCGCTAATTGTTAGAGGTCCTGTATGACCATTAAACTGCAATAAGTTCTCAAATAATGGAACCTTCACTAAAAGCGTATCTGCCTTGCTTAACATTATTTTTTTTGCAAGAGTATTATTATCATTACTAGTTTGTGGTGTAAAATCAACTGAATAAGTTAAACCTTTTCGCTCTGATTGTTTCTTAATTATTGCTGGATTAATTTCAAACAAACTAGATCGTTTTGCCACCCAGTATATATCTTCAAACCCACGTCCATCCCATGTATAAGATTTTGGCGTTAGTGTTCCCCTATCTCTATTAGATACAAAAGCCAACCCGTCTTTATACATAAACGGACTAAATTCTTGTGCAGAGGAATTAATAGATAAATACTGTAAAGACCAATCAAGTGAATCTCTTAAGTATACACTTAGTTTACTAAAGCCTTGTATCCTTGATTGGTAATACTTGTTTCTTTCAGATCCCGCATTTTGCGCAATCAAATCCTGGTATATTTTTATGGCAGTTGCATAGTTCTTTTCTGTTGCATACAACTCCGCTAATCGCTCCTTTATTTGTAGCGTCTTTTCGGGTAATGCATTGTAAATCAAAATAGCACTATCACTACATCGCATCTTAAAATAAGCATCTCCAATCAATTGCACTATTGCTGCATCATTTGATTTTGTTTTTTGCAAATAGGCACGGTAATATGGTATTGCATATCTATATCGTAAAGCATTCATTTCTTTGTCGGCTGCAATTCGTAAATAAGCATACTTATCTTTTGAAGATTGCGCACCTGTGCTAAAGCTTTGTAAAAACAATAACACTGTTACTATAGTAGAAATTTTGATTCGCATAATTTTAAAAATATCTTGGTGAAATAAACGATGACCTTCCAGATCCAAATTCATATCGTAGCATTACCTCATGCGTGCCTTGGTTATAGGCATTTAATTTAGAAGTTGTATAATCATAGCCATAACCAAAACGTAATTGGTCATTAATTTGCCATTCTAACATACCCACAACCGCATCTCCTGTTCTATATGAAGCGCCTACGCCAATTTTATTTTGCAACCAAACATTACAGTTAAAATCATATTCTAATGGCGCACCACTTACCGACTTCATTAATATTGATGGCTTTAATGCCACATTCTCATTCATGTTAAATACAGTACCCGCTGTTGCAAAAAAATGCAAGTTGCTAAACTTGGTTTCACCAACATCTGCTTGTTGTTTTGCATTCAATTTTGTTTGTAATAATGATGGAACACTTACCCCTACATAAAACTTATCTGTAGTATAATAAATACCCGCTCCTGCTGCTGGTAAAAAGCCATTTACATTTTGATAAAACGCAGGATCATTCGATTGAAAGGTGGTTACCTCCGAAAAATTAGCACGGTAATTTAATATACCCGCTCTTATGCCCATTGCTAAAACACCTTCGTCACTTATATGAATTCTATACGCATAATTTACTTGAAAACCTGTGGTGTGTTCAATACCTAAACGATCGTCATATAACTGAATACCTAAACCAACTTTGTCGTCGTTTAATGGCATGTCTAATGAAATAGAACTTGTTTGAGGTGCTCCCGGAATGCCAACCCATTGGTTCCTAAATAAGGCTGTCATACTTGGCACAGAACGACTTCCTGCATAGGCAGGATTTACGTTTAACATGTTAAACATATACTGCGAATACATTGGCTCTGTTTGCGCTACAACCTTGCTTAAAAAAACCAATAGCATAAAGCACAAACTCAATACTATTTTCACTGATTTATTTTTCATGTTATATTATTTTTTTTGATTTGAAAATCTGAGATGCTCAAATTGAGCATCTCGATTTTCTTTGTTTATTGGGGGGATTAATTATCGTTTTAAGGTTAAGAAGCCTACAAAGTTTTGTACCTGTCCACCAGTGTTGTCCATCGCTTTAACAACATAGTAGTAAGTGCCATCTGGTAGGTCTTGTCCTAAGAAATTACCCACTCCTTTTCCATCCCATTCGTTGTTATAATTTGGATTGGTATAAACGATATTACCCCATCTGTTATACACCTGGAAGTTGATGCTCGTGTTATAAGGATGTATGATGACAAACTTATCATTCACACCATCTTTGTTTGGAGAGAAACCAGTTGGAATAAAGATGTCTAGTTTAGGTATTATTGATAAGGTTGGTTTGCTGTTTCCTGAACCTGTTGTATTGGTAGGATCATTCGATAATACCGTTCCAATTAAGCCTGATAAAGGTGATATGGCACTCATTGACGCTGTATTGTTTACAGGCCCTGAATAACCATTAGGACTCACTTTTACTAAGATTTTAATGGTATCAGTTTGGTTTGCACCTAATTTACTTGGCACTCCCAATGTATTGGTTTGTGTATTGCCATCAAAGAGTGAGTTGCTAGTGAACTTACTACCCACTTTCAAACTCAACACATTAAAGGTCATAGGACTAAAGAATACATTGCGAAGATTATCTGCTACTTGTACACTATCCAAAGTTTCCCCTCTTAAATTAGATGCCGCAATGCTATACTCTAGCGTAAATGATCCATCACTATTTAATACTGGTTTAGTTGCTACTTTGGTAATGGCCATTGCTGATGCTACAGGTACAATTGTTACTGTATCGTACTTACATGGCGTACTAGTTAATCCACTCAAAGTATCTACCGCTTTCACACACCATACATACACACCCGGTACTGTTGGTAAGGCTGGAGCAACCATGCTACAATTCAATCCATTTACATCGCACCATTGTGGTTTGCTTCCCGCAATAACACCGCTTACTAAACCACCAATATTCGATGGGTTTTTGCTTCCGCCAACAATGTATGTTCCATTGGCTGGTATTGGTGCTGGAGGTAAAATGCGAATGGTATCATATTTACATGGCGTACTTGATAAACCTGTAAGCGTGTCTAAACTCTTTACACACCATACATAAATACCAGGTTTAGTTGGTAATGCTGGCGCAATTGTGCTACAACTTAATCCATTCACATCGCAGTATTGCGCCTTTGTGCCCGCTGGTAAATTGGTTACTGAACCAGCAATATTTGCAGGGTTACCCGGTGCTAATGCTATATAGGTTCCACCAATAGGTGTTGGTGCTGCTGGTGCTGCTGCACTCACCAATATGTGTAAAGTAGCTTGCGCACATGCAGGAGGTAATGTGTTAGTACAAACCGTATACGGAATGTCTATTGCTCCTGTAAAGCCAGGTGCAGGTGTAAACGTATACGTACCATCACTCTTAATAACAATTGTTCCGGTTGTTGCTGGTATTGTACCATTGCCTGTTACATTTAACGGCGAACCTGTACTGTTGCGGTCATTCGTTAATAAACTTCCTGCTATTGCTGTGCCTGTAGTAGTTGCACCATAATCATCCGATGCAATAGTGATTGGTTTTGCAGTTGCTGCTGGTACGGTAAAGTACACTTTTGCAGTAGTACACAATGAAGGCGTACTATTATCACATACCCTATACGTTAAACTATCTGTACCCACAAAGCCCGGTGCTGGTGTATAGTTGATTGTTCCATCGGCATTTACCGTTGCTGTACCACGCGTTGGTGCAACGCTAATTGCTACTGTTGATGGAACTAAACTTCCGCCTATGTTAGATGCTTTATCATTCGCTAAAAC
>Ga0194060_10003583_pt1 | contig 10939 bp, 9 predicted proteins | sample SepL225m_MetaG_FD_163427 | JGI IMG/M metagenome (GOLD analysis project Ga0194060, IMG submission 163427) | Anoxic zone freshwater microbial communities from boreal shield lake in IISD Experimental Lakes Area, Ontario, Canada - Sep2016-L222-5m | ecosystem: Environmental > Aquatic > Freshwater >... | reverse complement strand
ATACCAAAGAATTAGACATTCTGAGAGGTATTTTAAGAATGTCTCAAGATCATAATAAAAGGCATGATGTTTAACTAATTAATACAAGTAATGCGTACATTAGTTGACTATTCCGCTAGGTTAAGTATAGTAGCGATACTTAACATTATTTTTATAAGGTGATTTTTATGCGCTTAACATCTAAAGGTCGTTATGCAGTGACGGCAATGCTTGATTTGGCTTTTCATAGCCAATTAAAACCAGTGACCTTAATCGACATAGCCGCTAGGCAAACGATTTCTTTATCGTATTTAGAGCAATTATTTGCTCGTTTGCGTCGCGCTAACTTAGTTAAAGGGGTACGCGGACCTGGTGGCGGCTATAGTCTGTGCAGCAACCCCAGTGATATTAGCATTGCTGATATTGTCGCCGCAGTTGGGGAACGAATTGATGCCACTAAATGTGGTGGTGATGCTAATTGTCAAAAGCATCATGCGTGTTTAACGCACGATTTGTGGATGGAATTAGGCGAGCATATCAAAGTTTATTTGGAGAAGATTACCCTCGCTGATCTTTTAATCAAAAACAACGTGCAGAAAATTGCTGAAATGCAAGATCAAGAAGCGCAACAAATCGTTGAAGTTCGTAACTACGCGGAATTAATGAACGAAAGACAATGATCTACCTCGATCACAATGCCACCACCCCGTTAGATGAGCGGGTGTTGGCGGCAATGTTGCCTTTTTTGAACCGCTATTATGGCAATCCTTCCAGTTTATACCGTCATGGAAGATTGGTTCGCAGTGCAATCGATGCGGCGCGTGAACAAGTCGCCGCATTGGTTGGCGTGTCGGCAACACAAATTATTTTTACTAGCGGTGGTACGGAAGCCAATAATCTGGCATTAGCCATAGTGAATCCCGCCGCTAAATTCGCCATTTCTGCTATTGAACACCCATCCATCATACAACCCGCCCTGCATTTAAAAAATCAGGGTCATGAACTGACTATCATGAATGTGGATAGCACTGGCACCATTACTCAAGATGCAATTAATCAAGTCATTGAACAACAACCGCAGTTGGTTTCAATGATGCTAGCGAATAATGAAACAGGCGTTATTCAAAACATCGACGGTTATGCCGAGCAGTTAAAAGCCAATAACATCCTAATACATACCGATGCCGTGCAAGCGTTGGGTAAAATTCCCGTGCAATTTGACGCGTTAAATGTCGATTTAATGAGCCTATCCAGTCATAAAATTTATGGAGCAAAAGGCTGTGGCGCATTGATTGTAGGTAGAGATATTACAATAAATCCACTCATATACGGTGGTGGACAAGAACAAAATCGACGTTCAGGGACGGAAAATGTCGCAGCTACTGTTGCTTTTGGCGCAGCTGCTGAATTGGCTAACAACGAACTAACACAACGCAGTAAACACTACTCTTCACTTAGAATCCTACTAGAACAACGCTTAGCCTACATTCCCAAACTCACTATTTTTGCCGAAGCAGCACTCAGATTACCCAACACCGTCTTATTTGGCATTGAAGGTATTGATGGTGAAATGCTAGTGATGCAGCTAGATCAAAAAGGCATCGCAGTTGCCAGTGGTTCAGCCTGTGCCAGTGGTGGCAACGCACCCAGTCATGTGTTATTGGCAATGGGTATTGAGCCTGAACAAGCCAAAACAGCGGTGCGTGTTAGCTTAGGTATCAGCAATACTGAGGCTGAGATTCTCGATTTTGTGACAACATTAACAGGCTTGCTGGGCTAGTTGATTCCGCACTAAATTTTCTGACGTATTAACCATTGCCATTAAGTTAAGCCATCCATACTGAGCAAAGAAAGCCCCGCTTCGCGGGTCAAGGCATTACCAATAAACATCCGCTGTTTGACGTAATTTTTGCATTTTTCAATTCTCATAACCAATTGATTTTTAAATGTAAAAAAATATATTTCTTGAGCATTTTCCCCAGAGTGGGGCGGGTTATTCAACCCGCCCCATCACACTTCGTTTGCCGTTAGTCATGCAATAATAAAGTCGCTGGCAGTAAGTGACAAACCACTAGCAAGACCAACTATCTCAACCTGATTAAATCCAGCACCATTACCGTCTTGATCAAAATACAAAGCCCCTGTGTTATTATCATAGATGAAGCGTGTGTCAAGATCAGTTGCTACTGTTCCCGCCTCAAACTGAGCATTAGCTAACGCCACGCCAGCGACTAATCCGCCACCGAAACCTGCCGCTGAAATATTGATAATGTCCGATGTGACGGTGAAGTTGGTGATAGTGTCGATACCTTCGGAAAAATTATTGAACAAGAAATTATCAACACCGAATCCACCTGTCATGGTGTCATTACCATTGCCACCTATGAATGTTACGTTGCCAACACCGTGGAAGCCTTGGTCGTTTTGCAAAATATCATTGCCATCTCCGCCATCCAGAATAACCGTGTTGTCCATCCCATAGAATTTAAAGTGTTCAAAGTTAGTCAGAATATCATCACCTGCCCCACCATTAAGCTTCACATCACTGACACCATGATACTCTTGATGGTTTTCCAATATATCGCTACCCTCTCCACCATCCAGAAGAATAACGGAACCTACTGCGGAATAGAAATTAGACAAATAGTCGTCGCCCATGCCGCCCATGAGCATCACGTTGCCAGAACTGCTGTCACTTTGAAGGGAATCATTGCCATCTCCGCCATCTATGGTAGCGACACCTGTAGAGGACTGTAATTCCGCCTTATCGTCACCTAAACCACCTATGAACACCATCTTGCCAGAACTGTTCAAGGCATACAGATTGTCGTTACCATCTCCGCCATCTTGGCTAACTGTGCCAGAAGTGTAAAGGTCGGTAAAATGATCATCACCTGCCCCCCCCTTGAACATTATGTTACTAGAACTGCCATAGGTAGTCAGATAATCGTTACCATCTCCAACATCCACGGTGAGCGCACCTGAAGAGTAATAGTCGTTAAAATTGTCGTCACCTGTGCCTCCAATGACAGTCATGTTGCCAGAACTGGTATTGGAGAGAAAGAAGTCATTACCATCTCCACCATCTAGGATAACTGTTCCAGTGGAAGAAAAGGTGTTCAAGTAGTCATCACCCGCGCCACCGAATAAAGTATCGTTTCCACCATTGCCGTTCAAATAATCGTTGCCATTACCCCCTCTGATAAAATCACCAAGTGCAGTTCCAGTAATTTCCACTCTTTCAATATTGGTGAATTTAATCTGATTGGTACCAGCCTTGATTGTGCCTGCTGTTGTAGTAACATCCAGACTCATATTAAGTGCTGTGCTTGCCGTGCTATAGTCTACAGATAAAGTATCCGAATCTAAGCCGCCATCGACAGTTTGAGTAACCAATCTTGCAGTGTTGCCCGCAGAAATAATAATAGTATCAAACCCATCGCCACCCAGCAGGGTATTGGCACCTGTGACAGCGTAAGCAATGAAAAGATCGTTACCCGTGCCACCCGTTAAGCTGTTTTTTCCACTGGAAAGACTAATACCAAGAACATCATCTTCGCTACCGCCATCGAGCCTATTATTGCCAGAGGAGACGGCAGCAGTAAGATAATCGTTGCCGCTACCGCCGAGTAAGATATTGTTACCACGGGAATATTCAACTGTAAGAAAATCTGCTTCGCTGCCGCCATCGAGCTTATTATTGCCAGAGGAATTATCAGCATAAAGATAATCGTCCCCAGTGCCACCGATTAAGGTATTGTTGCCGCTGGAATAAGCAACAGAAAGACTGTCTATTTCGCTACCACCATCGAGAATATTTATCCCTTTAGAAAAACTGGCATCGAGAGTATCGTTACCCGAACCGCCATAAAGCTTGTTGTTGCCTAGGCTGTCGGACAGAAAATCATCGCCTGAATCGCCATTCAAAATATCATCGCCTGCCTCGCCATAGAGAGTGTCATTACCCTCACCGCCGCTGAGGGTATCGTTGCCAAAACCTCCGTATAAGGTGTCATCGCCAAGACCGCCATAAAGCGTGTCTTCACCTGCGAAGCCATATAAAAAATCATTGCCACCTAGCCCAAATAGACTGTCGTTCTTAGTGGTGCCGTTTAGGGTTTCCCCATTGTCTGTTCCAATTTTTATTGCCATGTCAAATGTCCCTAAATAATGAAAAGCGGGGCGGGTTATTCAATCTGCCCCTGATGTTTGTAGTGGTCATAATGACCAGCATGATGCCACTTACTTTATCGTTTCCTTCTCAAACGAATCTTCAGGCAGAACCGCACCCGATTTCATAAGTAACCTATGTCTATGTAAAAAATGTCCTGGGGTTGTGTTAGCTGGTTGTATGTTTTTACCTTCTGGGGAAACATCGGCTACAGCATTGTCGTTTAGTGCAGGAGATGGCTCATTATCATTGAGACGTTTCAGTAAGAAAGCGGAATCTTGTCCATCGAAACCCAGCATATCACCTCGATTATTGAGGTCGAAAATGGTGCGTAGTTTTACGCCAGACGGTAGGTTTTTCACCAAATCAGCGATGTTCAGGCGCACACCCTGCTTAGGAATCAGATAGCTATTGTTATCTGAGGGAACAAGCGTAATGACGATTAAATTGTTGTCATTGAATAACAACGCATTGCTGCTGATAGTTTCGGTAAAATAAGTTTTGAAATGCCCCTCACGATCCCATATACCGATGTTCTCATGATATGGAATTAAATCCACGATTGAATTCACGAATGAGTAGCCGAGTACCTCACTGCGGCTGTTGATACCTAAGCCCCATGCAAGGGTATCGGACGGCAGGGGATTAAGCAGCAGGGTCTTTCTAGTCTTTGTATCATAACGAAACCCACGCGCACCATTGAATCGATCAGCCGTTGTTGTCGTTCCTGCGATGACTCCCTCATTGTTGAGGAACTTACCACAGCCAAAGTTCGCAAAATTGATAAACGCGGGATTTGTGACATCTAAACCGAAGTCAAGTGGAGTCGCCAAACCTTGGTGGTAAAGCGCATGAATAGGCGGGGAGCTGTCACTGAATGACTCGACGAGAGCGATAGCTTTATCGTTAAGCGTGATAGGAAAGGCAAAGACTTCATTGGGCTGCGGCGGAATAAGCTCTTCCTTATCTTTGCTGGATAGGAAGGCTTGAGCAATAAAGTTCACTGGATCAACCAACACAAAGCCGCCCACCGTTCCTTTTGAATTGACGACAGTTGCTCCAGTGCTACCGACCACCCTCTGAGCAACTGTTACAACCCCATTGTCGTAGTAGGCGATACGAGTATTGCTACATAGCTCATCATCACAGGCAGCACCGTAAACCCTGCCACTATTGTTAATGGCGAAAGGAAAAAACGGTGCGCCTCCTGGCAGTGTGATTTGATCGAGTGGAATATAACGATAACGAAACTCTTCGGCTTGAACCAGTCCGACCCAAAGTCCAAAAGCAATTGCAAGTAGCCATTGAAAATGACGTAGCACGAGGCTAAGCCTTATGCGTAAATCTTGAAAATTCTTAATGTTGTTTTTCATGGTAAAACCCTCATGGGAGATGTTTATCGTTTTCACGCCGTGGCAAAAATATAAACATTTATGGTTTCGATAAGTCGTGCAGGATGGCAAACAGCTTTATCGTTTACCCAGCATTCGCAGAAAAGCGGTGGGCAGAAAAACATTGCATCCAAAGTGGGGCGGGTTATTCAATCCGCCCCTAATGTTTGAATTCGCTCAAAGCTTGATGCGTATGGGTGCATACTCCGTCGCGCTTCGGTTTTGTTGGGTTGACGATGTCAACCCAACCTACGCGGCTTGGCTTGGCTTAGTGAAAACCTCTTTTTTCATGTTCATGCTCATGCTCATGTTTTTCTTTCGATACCGTGATGTTATAACGGCTTCTGGGTAAGCCTGTCACTGAATCAGGTGGTCCGAACTGTATTGTATGCTTACCAACTGGCAGTGGCTCAATCATCACCTGAACCCCTTCAGCTACCGCTCCTGTTGCTGTATAAGGCTTTCCATTGTTATTAGGGTCATTGTAACAACTCCCATTGACTGGTATCAGAACACTATCAAACGCGGGGGATGTATAATCGAATACAGGTGTCTGCACCCGATAAGGGGACTCACATGAGGCTGGTGATGCCGTACTACAATTAGTCGGCATTCCTTCAACTTCCAGTCCGTCGATAATGATACGAGCGTGTCTGTTAAGAATGGTACTCATGAAGTCAGCTTGGGCGAGAGAGCGAAGCTTAGCCTCGCTAAAACCAAGTTTTTTGATTGCATCACCGTCGCAACCTTCATTATCCCACCAGGCGTTACTAAGAGGTAAGAACAAAGCCGTATCGGGTGGGACTGTACAATCGCGTTCTGCCTTTCCCCCTCCCAATCTGCCGCCTATGAACCAGACATCTTCTGCCTGTCCAGCACTGCAATCAGCAGTATCGAAAAACGGATGATGAGAAAGCGGAAGAGAAAAAGCATATTTAAACCACTCTGCCGCCCACTCGCTGTAGGTAAGCCCACGATATTTAGCTTGTGGCGGTACTATGCCATGGTTTTCAAAATTATCATGGTCAGCTATGGAGGCGGTCGAGTTTAAGAGCAGTGCCAATGAGGCAGTCAGTATTAGTAAGCTATTCCTTGTGAAAGGATGTTTTGTTTTGGTTTTCATCACACATTACTCCTTTGAATAAAACTCAGGGTAAGCGCAACAAATAAAGACTTTTAAAAAAATTTAAGATGGAATCACAAAAAAGCCAAGGAAATCCGTTTTTGAAGGTAATAACTTGTTGGTTTCAGCAAAATTTAAAAAATCAAATGCACTCGACCTGAGAAAAAGTGTTGTTTTCCGACACGTTCAACTAGCTGTTTTTATAGCGTAGCGAGTGGGTCGGGGATTGATTGATACCACTGATTATTTCCTAAAATTTATGCGGGTTACGCCCTAAATCCTGAGTGTAATAGTGAACAATCAAGTTTCAGTTTAGCAGAAGTGCTATTTGACCGCAATAGAACAATCATGTATTTTTCAATTTATTTTTATCGAAAAAATATTTTTAACTAATTGAAATATAAGTAAATTTAATATAACTTATTTTATTTATTGAATTTGTATATTTAAATATAGGAAATATTCTGTTTTTCTTGAACTCAAAAGCTAAGCTTGTGAAGTCTTCGATTGCCTAGGTGATACCTCGCTAAATCGGCTGGCGTATCCACATCCCATTGCTCTGCTAACTCGTAAGATGGGTAGAGCTTGCGAAACCCATCACAGCAACCGCCTCCAGTCAAAACCAAAGGCGGTTTTTTATTGCCTGTCAATTTTAGGATTTACCTCGCAGTAACTTATACGTTACTATTTACCCATGCAAATAACAGAATACATCAGAGAGAACGGCTCGAATCCCTATCAAAAATGGTTCAACTCGTTAGATGCAATTGCCGCTGCAAAAATAGCTGTTGCCAAAGTAAGGTTAGAATTGGGCAATACGTCTAACATCAAATGGTTTGATGGCATTGGTGAATATCGTATTGATTGGGGTGCAGGCTATCGAATATATTTAGCTCAAGACGGACGGCAACTGATTATTCTGTTCGTCGGTGGCACGAAAAAAAGCCAGCAAAAAGACATTGATAACGCAAAAAGGCTTTTCGCTGAATACAAATCACGCAAAAAAATAGGCAAGATATGACTATCACCCAAGATTATAAAAACACCCTAACCGAGCGTGTAGCAAACGACCCTGCTTTTGCTAAGGCTTTATTGGATGAGGCGATTTCTTTGTTTTTAAACGGTGAGCCAGATGTTGCCCGTTTAGTGTTACGCGATTTAGTCAATGCCACGATAGGCTTTGAAACCTTGGCACAGGCAGTCAAAAAACCCAGTAAGAGCTTGCACCGTATGCTATCGGCTAAAGGCAATCCGACAATGGATAATTTAACTAAAATACTGGGAATCCTTAAAACTCAGTTAAATGTGACCATCAATGTTGATAGTACATTTTGCACACCTAAAATTTAAGGATACAACTCGTAAGATGGGTAGAGCTTGCGAAACCCATCACAACAACCGCCTCCAGTCAAAACTAAAGGCAGTTTTGATTTATAGCACGATAGGCTGATTTAGCTTTTGATAGCGCGTTAAATCCTCCGCCGTATCTACATCCCATTGCATTGCTACCTCATGATAAATAATGCCAAATTGCTGACAACGAGTGCGGGTTTCTACCATCACTTGCGCACTACCCCAAGGTATATTAGTGAATAGTTCAGGTTGTGGGCGATTCAATCCTATCAGTACATAACCGCCATCTTCTGCGGGGGCAAATACGGCAGTCGTTTTCTCATTTAACACGCTAATGGCAGACACTAGCTCTTGAAAAGTCAATGATGGGCAGTCACAACCAATTAACACAGCTCGTTTGTAAAACTTGAGTGCCGTACACAGCGCGTGATTCATGCGCTCGCCTAAGTCATTGCCTTGTTGTTGCCAGCGGGTTAGGTTGTAATCGTGTTCGGCTTGGCTAAAAAAAGTATGGTCGATTGACGGCGTACACCATAGTTGTACGCGGCATAGCGGTTGTTGAGTTGCTCGTTGTAAGGTACTTAGACTCAGTTCACTATGTAACTGCATCGCTTGTTCAGCAGTCAATGTTGGGATTAAACGAGTTTTTACTTGTCCTGCAATGGGAGCTTTGCAAAAAATCAACAGCACTGCGTCTGGATATAAGAACTTAAACATAAGAATATGCGGAGTACAAACCTAGGTTTGTATTCCTAGTAGCGCAGGGCTTTAAATGGCAATAACAATAGCGCGATAAAACTCAAGGCTTGTGGCTCACGGTAAGGTTTTAAACCAATATCCATGATAGTTTGTGGCTGTTTGGGTTCAGCTATGTAGGTTCGACACCAGCGATCCCAGCAAGACAAGCAAAAGCCATAATTGCTATTAAATTCTTTGGGGTCGGTGGAATGATGAATACGGTGCATATCAGGCGTGACTAACACTATGCGGATAATTTTATCCAGCGAGGCGGGCAGATTAATATTACTGTGATTAAAGGTAGCCGCGCCATTGAGTAGAATTTCAAAAATCAACACCGCTGTCGGATTCGCGCCAATCAAATAAACACACAAGGTTTTATACAACAGAGAAATAATGATTTCCAGCGGATGAAAACGCACAGCGGTACTGGCATCAAACGCACTATCGGTATGATGAACTTGATGTAACCGCCATAACCATGTCCAACTATGGGCGATAATGTGTTGGCAATAAATGGCAAAATCCAAAAATAACAAGGTGATTATAATTGCTAACCCTGTCGGCACGGCAACTAGATTTAATAAACCGATGCCATGAGTAGCCGCATAAAGCGCACTAAGATAAGCTAAGCCGCCAACGGTAACGCGCACTATGAACATATTAAATGCCGCTAAACCTAAATTAATTGTCCAACGGTGTTTACGGTCGGGTGGCTGATTTCTACGCGGGCTAAGTATTTCCCAACTAATCATCAAAGCAAAAATACCCAGCGCGACGCTTAAGCGAATTAACGTTTCCATAACAAACCTGTGCGATAAAGTTCAGCCAAATAATGGGGGTCTGCACCCAACCAGTATCTTAACCGTAAACTCCACATCAATAATATCGTTTTATAAATGCCGTATTGTTGCCAGCGTCTCGCTGAGCTGTTGACTTTGGCGGTTAAACAGATGGGCGAACTGATTTTTTTTAATGCACGGCTTAAGGCAATGTCTTCCATCAAGCTGATTTCAGGATAACCACCGACCGCATTAAAAGCGGTTTGACTGACAAATAATACTTGATCGCCTGTCGCAATGCCTGTTAAACGTGAACGCCAGTTCATCATAAAGGCAATAACTGTAAACATGATAGATTCGCCGCGTAGTTGAATGTCAAAGCGTCCCCAAATTTGCTGTGTGCTAATAGCTTGTTCAATCAGCGATAAAGCTTGCTCAGACAGTTCAGTATCAGCGTGTAGAAATACTAAAATATCACCTGTCGCTTGTTTCGCGCCCTGATTCATTTGTCTGGCGCGTCCTTGTTCAGAGCTTAAGACTTTATCCGCGTAGAGTGTGGCTAATTCGATGGTGTTATCACAACTACCACCATCGACTACAATAATTTCAGCATGGTTACGCAACGGTTGCAAGGCAAGCAAGCAGTGTTGAATACTGGCGGCTTCATTGAGGGCAGGGATGATAATAGAAAAGGGGTATCGTTTCACGTTCTCGCTATCCACAGTTAAGGAAATAGTCTAATAAAAGTTGGGTATTCATATATGATTACACATTTAACGTCTAGCTTGAAGCCTATGAAATTGTCGATATTACTACTATTTATTGCTCTCAGTGGCTGTATGCCCGCGCTTCATCCGATGGGGGAAAAAAAGCAAGCGGCTAAAATTAGCGAGTCGGCTTTTATTACCGAAGACGGCGCGAGCTTGCCGCTACGTCATTGGCTGCCTAAAAAGGAGGTAAATGCGGTACTCATTGCATTACACGGTTTTAATGATTATAGCTTTTTCTTTGCTACGCCCGCCGAGTATTTGAGCCACTTAGGAATTGCTTGTTTTGCCTATGATCAACGCGGTTTTGGTTCATCTCCTAATCGTGGTTTGTGGGCAGGTCAAGAAACCTATATCGATGATTTGCAAGTGTTGACGCGCCTGTTAAAGCAACGTTATCCTAAAATACCTGTGTATTTACTCGGTGAAAGTATGGGAGGTGCGGTGATTATTAGTGCGATGGGGCAAGCGACTATGCCGCCTGTTGATGGTATTATTCTTGCCGCGCCCGCATTGTGGGCAAGAGAGACGATGCCGTGGTATCAAACTAGCTTGTTATGGGTAGCAGCACACAGTGTGCCTTGGATGGTGCTAACAGGTGAGGGGGTCGTAAAAGTCACGCCGTCAGATAATAT
>Ga0194060_10003582_pt1 | contig 10941 bp, 11 predicted proteins | sample SepL225m_MetaG_FD_163427 | JGI IMG/M metagenome (GOLD analysis project Ga0194060, IMG submission 163427) | Anoxic zone freshwater microbial communities from boreal shield lake in IISD Experimental Lakes Area, Ontario, Canada - Sep2016-L222-5m | ecosystem: Environmental > Aquatic > Freshwater >... | reverse complement strand
TCGGACTTCTTGATGGGCATGGCTAGGCGATGGGGTTCAAGCGGCTCGGGATTGGCAGATGCAGCTCACTTTGGCGTTGTGTTTGATCCGGTTCCATGTCGCTGCCCGATGTAGCAGAATTCAGGAATTGCGGGAAGGGGAAAGTTAGGCTTCCCTCGCCACCGCACAAGGCCAGTGACAAAGGCTTCTTAAGTCATTGTAGGAGACCACGTCAGGAGTCTCTAACCTCCTGGCCTGCCGCCTAAACCTGGGCTTTCTTGGAACGTGCTGATTAGAGACTCCTTACGTCGTCTCCTACAGCTTCAGATTGGAGTCCTTACCCCCGGCTTTGTCACTGGCCGTGCCGACTAACCGAGGTGGGGTAACTTTTGAGTTTTACCTGGTGCGGGCTGGTGATATAATCAGGGTATGAACGAAGCGGAGCGGTTGGGGCGAGTCACCTATAATCCGAAGATTTTCGGTGGCAAGGCCATTATCCGAGGCCGACGTCTGGCGGTGGAGCACGTGCTGGGGATGTTGGCGACCGGGCACACGCAGGAGAACATTCTGGAGGACTTTCCCTGGTTAGAGCGGGCGGACATTCAGGCTTGCCTGCTCTATGCGACACGGATGGTTGGCAATGAGCGCACGGAGCCTGTGCTGGCCGAGGCCGTTGCGTGAAGGTGCTGGTGGATGCCGGCGCCGGCGGACGGCTGGCCCAAGCGTTGCGCGCCGGCAGGACACGACGTGGCGTTTGTCGGAGACTGGGACAAAGACCCCGGTGACGAGGACATTCTGGCTCTGGCCCGCGCCGAGCAACGGGTGGTCGTCACGCGGGACAAGGATTTCGGGACGTTGGCGGTCAGGGATCGGCAGACTCATTGTGGCATCGTTCGGCTGGTGGAGTTGCCGCCGTCACGAGAACAGGCCAGAGGATTCTGCTCACACACGAACTGGCGTTGCGCCGCGGAGCACTGGTCACGGCGGAAGTGCATCCGCGAGTCGTCCTAAGGGCCTGGAAGGGGCCGATTCGGCGGACCGCTTGCCTGCGCTCGATAGTGTGGGCATCCTTGGACAACGCTGGCCGTCGGTCCCGGGCCGGGGCCATCAAATCATGGTATCTTTCCACCATAGGGCGGCGGCGTTTCCGCCAGAACAGCAGGGGTCTTTTTGACGAACCCTTGCGCCATGGCAGCTTCGTGCGCCTGCCGGAGGATTTCATGCAGGGCTTCGCGTGTGGGCAGGTGTTTGGTTTCCTGGTAAATCGCGTCCTTCCATTCCCATACCTGCCGAAGCGCGCTGGGCACGAACGGTTCTTGGGGTTCAGGCTTGGTTGTCATTGAGTAATCAACACTTGTGCGCTTGATTCCGGGTTGGTCCTGTCCCAACTGTTCGAGCAGGGTTACATAATTCTTGCTCTTCATCTGGATAGCGGGTTACGCCCCGGCGTTGGCTACGTCAATGCGGCGCAACCACCCCCGCTCATTTGAACAGATGCGGCAGGAAAGTCGTCAGCGGCGGGAAGTAGGTAATCAGGAGCACGCCGAGCAGCAGGACCAACAGCATCGGAGTCGTCGCGCGGGTGACTTCGGCCATCGGCTTGTTGAAGCGGTAGGAGGAGAGCAGCAGGTTTAGGCCGACGGGCGGGCAGAGGAAGCCCAGTTCCATGTTGGCGAGGAAGATGATGCCGAGGTGAATGGGGTCCAGACCAAACGCTACGCCCAGCGGCACCAGCAACGGCACCACCACAATGATCGCCGCGTAGATCTCCACCAACCCGCCCACGAACAGCAACACCACGTTGAGCCCCAGCAGGAAGAGCCATTTCGAGCCCACCATCTGGGTGGCCCATTCGACCATCTTGTCGGGCAGTTGGGCATCTACAAGGTAATGAGTGAAACCGAGCGCGACGCCCAGGATCAGCAGCACTCCGCCGACCAACAATCCGCACTCAGTGACGACCCTCGGCAAGTCTTTGATCGGACGCAGATCGCGATGAATCACCGTGGTCACCAGGAGCGCGTAGGTGGCGGTCAGCGCGGCCGCTTCGACGGTCGTTGGCACATAGAAGAGCGAGACAATGGCCACTACCGGGATCAGCATCTCCCACTTGGCATCCCACAACGCCGCCCCAGCTTCTGACCAGCGGAAGACGGGGCGGTCCAGGGCTTCCTTGGGGCCTTTGCGAATGCCCCACCAGGCGGTCAGCGCGACCAGCAGGATGCCGGGGCCAATGCCGCCCAGGAACATTTCCTTGATCGTGATATCGGCGTGGGCGCTGTGGTTGGCGACAATCGTGTAGAGGATCAGCGGCAGGCACGGGGGAAACAACATCCCGAGCGACCCTGCGCCGGTCAGGAGGCCGAGCGCATTGCGTTCGGAATACCGCGCCGCCAGCAAGACCGGCATGAGCACGCCGCCCAGCGCAAGGATCGTAACGCCAGACGCGCCAGTGAACGAGGTAAAGAAAGCGCACACCAGGGCCGTGACGATCGCCGGCCCGCCGCGGAACTGCCCGACCAGCGCTTGAAACACCCGCACGAGCCGTTTGGATGCTCCGCCCTCGGCGAGGAAATAGCCGGCCAGCGTGAAGATGGGAATGCTGGGGAGCATGTTATTGGTGGTGAGGCTGTAGTGTTTGAGCGGCACCGCCTGGACCGGCAGGTCGTGGCCCCAAAAAAGGATCAGCGCCGCACCGCCCAGGGCCGTAAACACCGGCGCACCCAGGAGCGTCGCCAGTCCCAAAACAACCAGCGCCGGAATCATCAGTCGCTCCGGAGACCCGGGCGCCCATACCGCCATGCCGACCGCCGCAGCGGCTAGCGTTAGCGCCAACGCACGTCCGCCGTATTTCTCTGAGGCGTGCCAGACCAGGCGCAACATCACCAGACCAAAACCAATGGGCAGGATAAGCTGGATGACCCAGGTCGGGATACCGTAAACAAGGATCTTCCCCAGCGGCCTCATCTCCAGCACATATTGCAGGCTGGCCAGGAAGAGGAAGAAGGTGATTGCCGCCGCGAAACCGCTGCTGAATATCTGCGCCGCCATCCTTGCCCGCCCCTTAAGGAGGGTCTGGACCGGTGAGAGCGCGAGCAACCGTCCGTCCCGGGCCGCGATAGCCCCACCCAGCATCCCGACGATCAACGTCAAGTGCTGCACAATGGCGCTGGAACCCGAGATGCCGGTCTTGAACACCATTCGCAAGACGATTTCCACGACAGGCAGCAGCAGCATGGCCACCAACGGCACCACCAGCAGGAGGTTTTCGCACTGGCAGAACAGGCGCAGCCCGCGCGAGCGCGTCGCTAACTCAGGCGAGCCGACCAGGTCGTGAGGGAGAATGGCGCCGCTGCTCACGGCCACCGCTCTCCTCGTGCGGTGGCGGCGGTAAGGCTGGTAGCGCGGGAAATCCGAAACCCGAGGGCCGAAGGCCGAAAGAAGGCCGAAGGCCGAAGCCCCGAACCGGCCGCCGCTTGGGCTGCAGCCGCCGTGGTTTCAGCAGCGGAGACCCACAGCCCGAAGCGCTTATGGCCGACCTGCGCGGACGGACGCGAGCAGGCTGCGGGGTTCGACCTTCGGGTTTGGCGGCTGGACACTGCGGGAAAGGACGCCCCCTTCATTTCTGCTCAGCTCCTTTGCTGCCCGCAGCCCGATACTCCTTCACGATCCGTTGCGATTCATCAAACAAGTCTGCGGGCATGATTTTGCCCCGGATTTGATCCTGCACCTTGTCGATCATCACGCGCCATTCCTCGGCCACCTCGGGGGTCACCTTCTGGACCACGAGGCCGCGCTTGACCAGGGCCGCCAGGGCGGCATCACTCTCCGCCCGACCGGCCGTTTTGACCTGCTGGCCTGTTTCTTCAGCGATCTTGAGCATCGCCTCGCGGGCGGCGGCTGGAATGCGATCCCACGTCTTCTTATGCACGACCGCCGCACCGACCAGGGGCCCCCAGTTCAACTCGAGCATGTACTTGACCTGGCTATCCAACTGCGCGGCCAGCGCGTAGATGGGCACGGTCGGAACCGCGCTGATGGTGCCTGACAACAGGCCCTGCGGCACGCCCGTGGCGTCCAGGGATACCGGGCTGAACCCGGTGGCTTTCCACAAGTCATACGCGGCGGCGCTGTCCGAGCCGGAGTAAACCTTCAGCTTCCGCAAGTCATCCGGGTGCATTATCGGCGTCTTGGAGAAGAACCGCACCCAGCCGGAGTCACTCCAGAACAGGACGACGTATCCCTTGGCCAGCAGGCGCGCATCGAGTTGTGGACGCATCTTCTTCGCCACGTAGTCCAGCTCGTCCAGGTTGCGGAAGAACATCGGCATCACTTGCATGGCCAGAGCGGCGGGATCGATTTCCGCGAGACCCCCGGTGGTGAGCAAACCGGCATCGAGGTTGCCGGTCTGCATCAGGCCGACCATGTCCGCTTCGCTGCCCTGCGTGCCGCCGGGGAAGATGACCAACTGCACGGCGCCGTCCGAGGCTTTGCGCCACTTCTCGCCCATCGCCTGGAGGCACTTGTGGTAAGAGGTGCCGGCGGGCGCGAGGGTGCCCAGCTTGAGCCGGATGGTCTTCTCGGCGGCGTGGAGGCCCGGCGCGGCGAAGCAGGTGCAAAGGAATAGAGCGATGAAGGAGATTCTGTGATGCATAAAGTTGACTCTCATGACGCTTGGCAGCCTACGGGGCCTTCTTGGTCTCTGCCGGGGTTGTGCGGAGAAAAAGCTGGTCGGTGCGCGAGAGCAGCCACTTGGCGCGGCGCTGCATGACGAGGTTGGCCAGGCGCCATTCGGGCTTGGCATCGGGGTTAATGGCCAGCGCCTGCTTGAGCAGGGACTCGAACTCCTTCAGATCCTGCTTCTGAACACACACCGCCTCGGCGAAAGTAACCATTGGCCCCGCCTGCTGGCTGCCGCTGAGGGCCAGCGCCCGATCGAAGTGTTGCCGCGCTCGCACGACCGGATCACCGGTTCCCCCCGAGCGGCCCATTTCATAGTTGATGAAGTAACCATGGATGGCGCCATAGTCGAAGGCTTCGTTCAAAGCCAGCGCGCGATCCATCATCGCTTCGACGCACGGCATCTCGGCGATTAGGCCAGGATTATCCTTCGACAGCGAAATGGCCGCGGCCCAGGAAATCGCGGTCCAGTATAGCAAGGGGACATCTTTCACCGTGGTCACAGTGCCCGCCGTTTTCGCGTTGGCCCGGAGCGCCTTTTCGAAGCCCTTGTGTCGGACGTCCAGCCCGCGCAAGCCGTAGTTCCGCGCGCGCAAGTAAAGCCGCCGGGCGCGCCCTCGCATTTCCTCGGCCGCCGTGAGGTCTTTGTCCTCCGTCTCATCCGCATCTTCCTGGACGAACCCGTAGGCATACTGCGTGAAGCCGCGCGAGGTGGCGAGCAACAGCCCCTCGTGGCGCGGGCTCTCCGCCAGCAAGCTCTCCATCAGCTTGAGGCTGAACGGCACAGCCGCCTTGACCAGCTCTGGGTCATCATCGGAGGCAAAGGTCGTCCCGCTGCCGGCCAGGGCATCGCCGACTCGGTTGATCGCCAGGCGCTTGACGGAACAACCCGAGCCCAGCATTGCCAGGCACAGCGTCGTCAACCAGAGGGACCTAATTATCGCACTCGCGGACATTTCTTCAATTTCCTGGTTGGAATCTATGCCACTTTGGGCGCTAAGTAACAACCGCAAAAACAAGGAGGCCCCCCGGCCTCAGGGCCAATTCATGAAAGGGGCGGGGATCAGGGCTGATCTAAGGTTCTCCCGTTTCCAGCGAGCAGCTCTCAAATCCGAAGCCCGAAAACCGAAATCAGAAATCCGAAGGGCGTGCGGGCGGCTGGACCTTTTCGGTTTTCGGGTTTCGGGCTTCGGTTTTCGGTTTTAGGCAGATTCTAACTGACTTTAGATCGCCCCTGCCTTTTGTCCTTCATGAATTGGCCCTGCCCCGGCCTCTCGGAGCGCGAAGGCGACCTTGCATGTTATAACACCTGTGGTTACATTGGCCGCATGGTTCTGGAACTGAAATTACGGAAAATCGGCAACTCCGTGGGCGTGGTGCTGCCGAAGGAGGCCCTGGCTCGGTTGAACGCGGAGGAAGGTGACACGGTAACTCTGACCGACGCGCCAGAGGGCGGTCTGCGGGTGACGCCTGCCACTGCGGGCCGCGAGCAGTTTGCCAAACAGATGAAGGCGGCGGAAGTCGTCATTCGCCGCTACCGCAACACCCTGCGCGAACTCGCCAAGTAGATGAACGAGCCGCAGTGGCTGTTGCGCGAAACCGTGCTGGCCTTGCAGGAACGCCTGCTGGCCGAGTTCGGGGGCTTAAGCGGGATAAGAGACGCCGGGTTGTTGGATTCCGCCCTGGCCCGACCGCAACAGCTCCTTGCCTATGGCCGACCGAACCTGTTCGACCTGGCGGCAGCGTATGCCTTTGGTTTGATCCGCAACCATCCCTTTCTGGATGGCAATAAGCGCATTGGCTTTGCGGCGGCGGTCCTTTTCCTGGAGTTGAACGGAAAGCGCTTCACCGCTCCCGAAGCAGAGGCCACCTTGAGGACACTGGCACTGGCGGCGCGTGAATTGAACGAGGCCAGTCACGCCACTTGGCTGCGAAAGAACTCGGGCCGGGCCTAAGTCGCGGCTGATTTTTCACCTTCCGCGATGGAGATAGGCGGTTCGTCTCGACAGTCTTCCGTTAGGCCTCAGCAACTGCTCCGGCACACCCCATGCGGTTATTGCGGGCAATCGGCCGGAGCGTCCTGCGGACGGGGTTAATCTGTTCACTTTTCAGTCGCGGCTGTTAGAAATGGGCGGTCCCAATCAGTATCAGACCGATAAGTAGCGCCGCCACAACCAGCAGCAGCGCCTCGCCGAGGATGAGGCGCTTCGGCTTCAGGCCTTGACACCTCCGTGCGGCACGGTAGGTAATGGGGAATGCTCGCTCTCATCGCGAAAGCACTTTCACCGTCGGACTGCGACCTGGTAGAGAATGCCTATGGCTGAAGTCAAATTCTCCTGCCCCCAATGCGGGCAGCACATCTCGGGTAATGAACAGTGGTCCAGGCGCCAGATCCAATGCCCGGCCTGTGCCACGACCCTCACCGTGCCTGGGGTTCCTCCGCCTCCGGCAGCCACTGCGCCCGCTCCCGAATCTTTGGCCCCTCAACCTCCCGCGTCCCGCGGCCCGAGGCTTTCTGCCGGGGCGACCCAGGTGACGCGTCCGCCTGCCCCGGGAGCGATCCCGATCAGACAACTCGCGGAGCGACCGCCCAAAAGGGATAACCCCGTGCTGAAGTATGCAGTCTATGCCCTCGTGTTGGCGGCGCTGGGTGGAGCGGGATACCTCTACCTGCCCGGCTTGCTGAACAAGGCACAGGACAGCACGAATTCCAAACCGATCCAAGTTGCTCCGAACCCCAATGCCGGGGGCGGCGGCCCCTTGGGTGAAGTGAACGGGGCCATGGACGTGTCGGACGCTTTGGACGGTGGAGGCTCATCAGGACCGCGCCCGGCCCGGGCCCGACCGACAGCAGCCGCCCAAATCCCAATGCCCCCCGGCGCCAGCCCCGCAGCAAGGTCCACGAACAACACCTCCCGAGCGAGGCCTACGCTTCCCAGGTAGGTCGCCACCGCCGGCGGAGCGCATCCGCAGAACAATTCACTCCTCATTTTCGCCCAGCGACATAGTAACATGCCCCATCCGCCTGGAAAAACGACCTGTTTTTGCCTCATTGGAACCACATCTGAGGCTTCGGTATCGTTAAAGTGGTGGACGGGCGATGATTCGGGCGGCTGGAACTGGAAGAAGTGGTCCTGGGGTTACTTCCGTGCCGGGACACAGTAGCCCGGGGTGCGAGCCGCGCCAAACCAGCGGGAGGCAGATAGCCCATCCCAAATAGCCAATGGCCAATGGCTACACATTGCCTGGAACCGCAACTCAATTCTGGGGAAGTGGGGCGAACAAAATCCGAAGGCCGAAGGTCGAAAGCCGAAGGAAGCCCGAAGGCCGAAATCCGAAAGACTGGCGAGGCGTGGCAGCTTGTAAGGAGCAAGCTCGAAGCGACGGTTCATTCATTGCCCAAATGGGCTAGATCGCGTGGTCGGCACCGTTGACGTCCAGGTGGGCGAAGCAGCGGTCGCCGTTCAGGAACTCGATGCGGTTGTTCTTGTAGCGGAGCTTGATCTGGCCTTTGCCGTCCAGCTCGACACAGGCGCCTTCGTTTAGTCGCAGGTGGTTGTCGTGCAGGTTCAGGCCCACCTGGAAGGTGCCGGGCAGGTCGATGCCGGCGGCGCCCTTGCCCGGGAGGTTGATGGCGGTCTGGAAGTGATTGTTGCCGTCGTGGACTTGAATGCCGTACTGCATGGGGGCGGAGCCGCCGACCGCCTGGATGTTCAGGCCGGTTACGACGGTTTGCTCGGCGCCGGAGTAATCGTTGCTCATTTCGATGTTCACGCCCAGCGCCACGCCGCGGTGGTGGTTGAAGACTTCGGAATGGAGGCCGGTGGACCAGCCCGGGCCATGTTTGTGAAGGCGGGAGCAGACGACACAGGCGTCGCCAGTCTCGTGATGCGTTTCCAGGCTGGCATACATCGTCCACGGGTAGGAGTGCTTGCCTTTTTCCTGGTGGATGAGTGAGAGGACTTCGTGGGTCATGGCCCGGCCGTTGTTATCGTCGCCGCGCTCGAACAGGAGCATGGTATCCAGCGGTTGGGTGGGCGGCTCGCCCTGGCGCATACGGGTGGTCACGGGCTCGCCGCTGGACTTGGTGGCCGCGGTGGCGTTGCGCCCGCTGAACCAGCCGGCGATGAGCGAGATCAGCCCGGTCAGCAGGAAGCGGCGGCGGCCCGTTGGGCGTGGAGTAGCTGTTGCGTTCATGAATAGATATGATTACCGTCTCGCCGTCGAGCTATGCAATATCCATCGCCACGAATGAAAGTCAGCCGCCGCCAATTCCTGAGTGTCACCGGAGCCGCTCTGGCTATCCCCACCATCATCCCGATCAGCGCGCTGGGGCGGGCCGACCGGCCGGCTCCATCCGGGCGCATTACCCTGGGCGCGGTCGGGTGCGGGGGCATGGGAAAGGGGAACACGGGGGATTTCCTTGATTTGAAAGATTGCCAGGTGGTGGCCGCTTGCGACGTGGACAAGCAGCACCTGGCAACGGTCGTGGGGAAGGTCAATCTCCGTTACAAGAACACCGACTGCAAAGGTTACCGCGACTACCGCGAGCTGATGGCGCGGGGCGATATTGATGCGGTCATGCTGGCGACCCCAGACCACTGGCACGCGCTGGCGGCAGTCGAGGCGGCCGGGCAGAAGAAGGACATTTACGGCGAGAAACCGCTGGCGCGCACGATCGGGGAGCAGCAGGCGATTGTCCGGGCGGTGCATTCCAACGGCCGCATCTGGCAGACCGGTTCGTGGCAGCGCTCGCAAGCCATCTTCCACAAAGCGGCGGAGATCGTGCGTAATGGCATGATTGGGAAGGTGACACGCGTGGAAGTAGGCCTGCCCGACGGGCAAGGCGGCAAGATGGTTCCCGAGGAAATGGTGGCCAGCACGCCGCCGGCAGAGCTGGATTACGACACCTGGCTCGGGCCCAGCAAGATGATGCCTTATATCAAGGGCCGGGTTCACGGAAACTGGCGCTGGAATTACAACACCGGCGGGGGCCAGTTGCTCGACTGGGTCGGACACCATTGCGACATCGCCCACTGGGGATGCGATTTTGACAACACCGGCCCGCTGGAGATCGAGGGCAAGGGCGTGTTTCCGCCGGCGGATGCCGTCTGGAACACGTGCACCAAATACCGCATCGAGCTGCTATATCCGGGGGACATTAAGATGACCATTGCGGGCGGGCACCCGGACATTCGCAGCGGCACCAAGTGGATCGGGACCAACGGCTGGGTATGGGTGGACCGCGGAGCATTCGAGGCCTCGAACGAGGAATGGCGCGACTACCGGCGCCTGCCAGAAAACCTGCGCAAGGTGAAGCTCCCCATCTCAAACAATCACCACCGCAATTTCCTGGACTCGGTCAAGTCGCGGCAGCCCACTATCACCCCGGTCGAAGCGGCCCACCACTCGGCTATCCCGGGCCATTTGGGCCTGATCTCGATGCTCGTGGGCCGGAAGCTGAAGTGGGACGCGCAGACGGAGCAGATCGTTGGGGATGCGGACGCCAGCAAGCTGCTGAGCCGGCCCTACCGCGCGCCGTGGCAGATCGCTGGATACGCCGGCTAGCAGCCGGTTCAAGCTATAACAGCCTGCGGGAGGCTTTGATTGGAGTTATGCGCCGCCGTCGCTCGGCAATTCTGGTGTGTGCGCGCGTCCAATTGAGTGTATATTAGGCCCGAATACGCGATGGTTTGAATGGTAAGCCACGGAATCCTGTCTGATTTAGCGAGCATGTTGAATATAATCCAGAGGCGGTTTGGGTCCGGAGCGCAGAGTATTGCTCCGCACCTCGTCAACCTGCGTGCCAGGGGCAGGGCAATCCTCTGCGGTCCGATCGCGCTCGGCAGGGCCGCTTTCCTGCTTGGGCTGGCCATCGCGCTCTTGACGGGTGCTCCCGCCCGGGCCGCCGACACCCTTAACTGGGAGACCAACCGCAATCGCGTCAGCGCGGATATCAAGGCCGGCAAGCTCCTTCCGCTGCTGGAGCAGATTGCCGCCATCACCCGCTGGCATGTCTTCGTCGAACCGGATACCACCCACACTATCTCGGCCAAGTTCAACAACCTGCCCCCGGGCGAGGCGCTCCATCTGTTGCTCGGCGATCTGAACTTCGCTTTGGTGCCCGAGACCAACGCGAGCCCCAAGCTTGTGGTGTTCCGCACCGTGATGAAGAACGCGACGCAGCTCGTGCGCCCAATCGACACGACCGAGGACCGTGCCAGGGGAAAAGTGATTCCCAACGAGCTGATCGTGCGGCTCAAGCCGGGGGCGAAGATTGAC
>Ga0194060_10003579_pt1 | contig 10952 bp, 8 predicted proteins | sample SepL225m_MetaG_FD_163427 | JGI IMG/M metagenome (GOLD analysis project Ga0194060, IMG submission 163427) | Anoxic zone freshwater microbial communities from boreal shield lake in IISD Experimental Lakes Area, Ontario, Canada - Sep2016-L222-5m | ecosystem: Environmental > Aquatic > Freshwater >... | reverse complement strand
CCGCAGCAGCGACATCACATTATGTTGTTACTGGTTATAACGAAGGACGTACGCTTAACTTTGATGCAATAAAGTATCTTGCTAGTAATGGCGACCTAATCAATGCCTTTCATACTGACACCGCAGCAGCGACATCACATTATGTTGTTACTGGTTATAACGAAGGACGTACGCTTAACTTTGATGCAATAAAGTATCTTGCTAGTAATGGCGACCTAATCAATGCCTTTCATACTGACACCGCAGCTGCAACTACACATTATGTTGTAGCAGGTTATAAAGAAGGACGTACGCTTAACTTTGATGCAATGAAATACATCGCCAGTTATGGCGACCTAATTAACGGCTTTCATACTGATACTGTAGCAGCAACTACACATTATGTTGTAGCAGGTTACAAAGAAGGACGTACGCTTAACTTTGATGCCTTTGGTTATCTTGCAAGTAATCTTGATTTAATGAATGCGTTTGGTGCAAAAACCATAAACGGTGCCGATATAGCAACGGCAACAACGCATTATGTTTCAAATGGCTACTATGAACACCGTAGCACTAATGGTTTTGATGCCAATTTTTACTTACAAAAGTATGCCGATGCACGCACTGCTTGTGGTTCAGATACAGTGGCGGCAACTAAGTATTTTGTAGTGCAAGGTTATGCTAAAGGAGAATCCGCTTCAAATATTGGTGATGATTATTTAACAGGTACCGCTGCTAATGACACCATGAATGGTGGTGCTGGGAATGACCTAATCTATGGTTTCGCAGGGAATGACCTAATCTATGGTGGTGCTGGGAATGACCTAATCTATGGTGGCGCAGGCGATGATATTATTTATGGCGGCGCAGGTAATGACACCATTAATGGTGGTGATGGGAATGACAGAATAATTGTGCTAAATTCTGCTCAAAGTGGAGACACCGCTTTATTAACAGGTGGACTTGGATCAGATGTTTTTCAACTATCATTTACTCTACCACTGCTAAAACCCTCCATAACTATTTCTGACTTTTCCGTTGTTGATGACACTATCGCTTTGGATCATGCCTTTTTTACTAAGCTGACCTCATTAGGTGCATTGAATGCTCAAAATTTCGTTACAGGAACAGCCGCACTCGATGCTAATGATTATGTTATTTATAACCCAACTTCAGGTGCGTTGATGTATGATCCCGACGGTGCTTTTGGTGTCTCACCAATCAAAGTCGCTCAATTAGGTGTAAATTTAGCCATGACGAATGCCGATTTTATGGTGGTATAAACCTAGGTTTATCCTCACACCCATCAGCACATAAAACTGTTTCCATTAAACCTGTCTGATGTTCAAACTCAGACAGGTTTTTTTATTTGGTGCATAGCTAAAGCAGTTTAAACTGATTAAAAAGCCGTTCACACTGAGCTTGTCGAAGTGTGAATGTGGTTCGACAAGCTCACCACGAACGGCATCATTTTATTGTACTTTAGCTATAAGTGATCGCGGATTGCGTAAGCTAAATTAACTCTGTTGTTTTTACTTTTGAGCAGGACTGGCAGTCATTAATATCGCTTAGCTTCTAATTATTTAAGAGCTGAGTTACATTAAGCTCGAATTCAAGCGTTACAATACCCACTACCAAATTTCTCAAACGGTTAGTAATATGGAAAAAATAAAAGTTCTCTTCGTGTGTATGGGTAATATTTGCCGATCACCGACCGCAGAAGGCGTTTTTACCAAACTGGTCAATGAAAAAAAGCTAGACCATCGGTTTATCATTGATTCGGCTGGCACTCATGCCTATCACATTGGCAATCCGCCCGATTTACGGTCACAAAAAGCTGCCGCTGAACGCGACATTCAATTAAGCCATTTACGCGCTCGCAAAGTGATCATGGGGGATTTTGAAGATTTCGATTTTTTACTGGCAATGGATGATGACAACTACACCACGCTCATGAATGCCTGCCCTGCTGAGCATAAACACAAAGTGCAGTATTTTCTCGATTACGCGCCACAATTAAATCAACGCGAAGTCCCTGATCCTTATTTTGGCGGCGGACACGGTTTTGAACGGGTTCTGGATATGATAGAAGCCGCTTCAACGGGGTTTTTAGTCAGTTTACAATCATCAAAACGCATAGGTTAATCTCATGGCAATCGTATCAAACACAATCAGTTACATGGATGGCGACCTAGTATTGGAAGCATTTTTTGCTTTTGATGATGCTATTTCAACTCGCAGACCCGCTGTTTTAGTCAGTCATGCGTGGGCAGGACGCGATGAGTTTGCCAATGACAAAGCCAAAAAACTGGCAGAATTGGGCTATGTCGGTTTCGCACTGGATATGTACGGCAAGGGCATATTAGGCACTAATCCTGAAGAAAATATGGCATTAATGCAGCCGTTTATGCACGATAGAACCATGCTACAAAAGCGTATCAAAGCGGCATTATTGGCTGTCAAACTCTTGCCTTGGGTGGATGACAACAAAATCGCCGCCATTGGTTTTTGTTTTGGTGGACTGTGTGTGCTGGATTTAGCCAGAACAGGCGTAGATATAAAAGGCATCGTCAGTTTTCATGGTTTGCTGAACGCAGCGGATAATATTCACGCTACCCCCATTAAAGCCAAAGTATTAGCCCTGCACGGTTATGACGATCCAATGGCGTTACCCGCACAACTGATTGAGTTTCAAAATGAAATGACTAAAGCAGGTGCAGATTGGCAAGTGCATAGTTATGGTCAAACCATGCACGCATTCACTAATCCCGTTGCCAATAACCCCGATTTTGGCACGGTTTACCAAGCCAATGCCGATAAACGCTCTTGGCTTGCCATGCAAAACTTCCTCACAGAAATCTTCGCCTAAGTGAGTGATGGGTAGTGTGCGGTTCATCGTATCGCACGCTACAAACTTGAACGCCATCTAACGACAAAAAATACCCGCATCCACGACAAAACCTGTCGTTAACTATAGTGGATTCTATTGTCCAGACAATATTATAATGGCTACCCCACGAAATCAGGAAGAGCCTTAAAAAATCGTGCTTTTTTCAAAAATGTGCGAATAGAAACAGGGGGGTATGCCGTTAGTTGGAATGAAGATATTGATATAAGCGAGTATGAGCTGTGGATCAATGGAAACAGTATAGATTAGCAGGGCAGAACGGGTTGAGTCCCCAACAAGAACAAACGACCATGCCTAAATAGTGAGGTTCTCCGCTCACCTCAATCGACAATAAAAGCCAAGTTAAACCATTTTGAACCAACACACTGCCCATCGTCAGCGCATCCTTTTTGCACTCCGCCACTGTGAAATTTTCACCTAAGGCAACACTGCCTTATAAATGGTATAATTACCCTGTAATTAACCCCAGACTTAAGACCTGCCTGCTTTTAAAAATAAGATCAGCTCTTTTAATGTTGTTGGGTTGAATTGTTTATGATTGCACACTGGCTTTTGTCAGTGGTTGCCAACTAGCAGATTAGGGAACTATGTCAAACTTCGCCAAAGAAATCATCCCCGTTAATCTCGAAGACGAGATGAAACAATCTTACCTTGATTACGCCATGAGCGTGATTGTCGGTCGTGCCTTACCCGATGTCCGTGATGGGCTGAAACCTGTGCATAGACGTGTGTTATACGCCATGAGCGAATTGGGTAATGACTTTAACAAGCCCTATAAAAAATCTGCTCGTGTAGTGGGCGACGTGATCGGTAAATATCATCCACACGGTGACACCGCTGTATATGACACGATGGTGCGTATGGCGCAACCGTTTTCTATGCGTTATATGCTGATTGATGGACAAGGTAACTTTGGTTCAGTTGATGGAGATTCACCAGCGGCAATGCGTTACACCGAAGTGCGCATGGCAAAAATCGCCCATGAATTACTGGCTGATTTAGATAAAGAAACCGTTAATTTCACCCCTAACTATGACGAATCCGAATCTGAGCCTAGCGTATTGCCGACACGCATACCCACGTTATTAATCAATGGTTCATCGGGTATCGCCGTTGGTATGGCGACTAATATACCGCCGCATAACTTAGGCGAAGTGGTTGGCGCGTGTTTGGCTATGATAGATGAGCCAGACATCGATATTCTTGAATTGATGACCTATATTCCTGGCCCTGATTTTCCGACGGCTGGTTTTATCAATGGCGCGGCGGGTATTTATAACGCCTACACCACAGGACGCGGCAAAATTTATTTGCGTGCGCGTTGTCATTTTGAAGAGTTTGGCGATAACGGACGGCAAGCGATTATCACCACCGAACTACCGTATCAAGTCAACAAAGCCCGCTTGTTGGAAAAAATCGCTGAATTGGTTAAAGAAAGCAAACTCGAAGGCATTTCAGGCTTGCGTGATGAATCCGATAAAGACGGAATGCGCATGGTGATAGAGCTGAAACGCGGGGAAACCCCCGAAGTCGTGTTAAATAATCTTTACAAACAAACCCAATTCCAAACTGTGTTCGGTTTGAATATGGTGGCGTTGTTAGACGGTAGACCGCACTGCATGAATCTTCATGAAATTATCAGTGCCTTTATCAATCATCGTCGTGAAATCGTTACCCGCCGCACCATTTATTTATTGCGCAAAGCCCGCGAACGAGCTCATATCTTAGAAGGTTTAGCGGTTGCTTTAGCTAACATCAACGCCATGATTGACCTGATTAAAACCTCAGGTAATCCAGCCGAAGCTAAAGCCGCTTTGTTAGCGCAAACATGGGCAGCAGGTTTAGTCTCTAAATTATTAGAACGTGCGGATTCTGCTCGCTCCAGACCCGATGATTTAGCCTTAGAATTTGGCATCGTTGATGGCGCGTATCGTTTAACCGAAACCCAAGCCCAAGCCATTTTAGATTTACGTTTGCATCGTTTAACAGGCTTAGAGCAAGACAAAATTATCAGCGAATACCAACAATTGCTAGAACAAATAGATTTCTATTTGGCTATTTTGGGTAACGATGTGCGTTTGATGGAAGTGATTCGTGAAGAATTAGTTGCCATTAAAGACCAATACAGCGACCCACGCCGTACTGAAATCATGCAAGATCATTCGGATTTATCGCTGGAAGATTTGATTACCGAAGAAGACCGCATTGTCACGCTATCGCATGAAGGCTATGTTAAAGCGCAACCCTTAGATGATTACAAAGCCCAACGCCGTGGTGGACGTGGTAAATCCGCCACCAAAACCAAAGAACTGGATTATGTCAATAAACTCATCGTTGCCAGCACTCATGACACCATTTTGTGTTTCTCATCACGCGGCAAAGTCTATTGGCTGAAAGTCTATCAACTGCCCTTAGCCAGTCGCGGCTCACGCGGTAAACCGTTCGTCAATTTATTGCCACTAGAAGACGGCGAAAAAATTAACGCCATTTTACCGATTCGTGAATACACCGAAGATAAATTCATCTTTATGGCAACCGCCTCAGGCACAGTGAAAAAGACTCCATTACCCGAATTTGAACGCCAACGCAGCTCAGGAAAAATCGCCATCGACTTACGCGAAGACGACACCCTCGTCGGCGTGGCAGTCACTGACGGACAACAAAACGTTTTATTATTCAGCAGCACAGGCAAAGCCGTCTGTTTCAATGAAACCGATGTCCGCTCCATGAGCAGAACTTCTATCGGTGTACGCGGAATGCGTTTAAAAGAAGGGCAAAAAGTCATTTCTTTGATTATCGCCAGCGAGGGCATGGTTCTCAACATCACCGAAAACGGCTACGGCAAACGCACCAAACTGGAAGAATTCACCTGCCATAATCGCGGCGGTCAAGGCATGATTGCCATCAAAACCTCAGAGCGTAATGGCGAAGTGGTCGGTGCAGTCCTCGTCAACGACAACGATGAAATCATGCTCATCACCGACGGCGGCACATTAGTCCGCACCCGCGTCGATGGCATCTCCATCGTCGGCAGAAACACCCAAGGAGTCACCATCATCCGCCTCGATAAAAAAGAAAAAGTCATCGGTGTGGATAGAATTGAAGGCTTAGCGGGCGAAGAGGAAGACGACAGCGAAGGCGTGGATGATGAATCCGCCGCAATCATTCAAGTTGAAGACCAAGACAGTCAAGACACGCCATAAACCAATGGACGTTCTGTCAGTCATGATCCAAATTACTGAGTTCAACTGACAGAACCCACCAATAAGGCTCAGACCATGCTGAAAAAAGTACGCATTACTAACTTCTTATCGTGCCAAGCTACTGAAATAGAGTTTGATAATATTACCGCTTTAATTGGTCGTAATGCGGCGGGTAAGAGTAATATATTAAAAATACTTCAGTGGGTTTCTTGGTTCACTTTAGGAGCGAAAAAATCTTGGGAATATGTAATTAAAGAAAAAGATATTGATATTGAATTTTTAATCAATGATAAAAAGTTCAAATACACTTTAAATATGTTGCCATCATTAACAGATGTACTAAAAGCTACCGAAACATTTTCGTGTTATGAAAGAAATAAATGGCGAAAAATTGCTGAAAGAACGAACAGTTCTGCTATCTATTATTATAAAGAAGAAATATTTAAATTTAATATAAACCAAACACTATCTATTATAAAATCAATAGATATTTTTTTTCCAAAAGAAAAAGTAGACTCATCTATTAATATTATTATTGATTACTTAACTGCAATTAATTATTACACACTAGAAGATAACGACCATAAAAATCGCACTGGTCTTGTTCGTGCTACTGAATACAGAGAGTGGTTATCCGAAAAAAATATTATTGACTCTTCTGTTATAATGAGATTATTACATTTATGGAACGAAGACAAAGAGTTATTAAATGAACTACAAGAAATACTTGGAAAAAATAGCTTGGATTTGATTGATGAAATTATTATTCTTGATAGTACAAATATTAGTGAGTCACACTTAAACCAAGAAAATCATTTTTATGCTATTACTTTCAATGTAAAAAACGCTGTAGTTTCATATGATCAGTTATCTTATGGCACACGGCGTGTTTTAATATTATTGCTTGCATTATTATATGACAAAAATAGCACCCTACTCATAGAACAACCCGAAGACGGCATTCATACTGGTTTATTACATAAACTATTACCGCTGTGTTTTGAATATGCAGCGGTCTATAACAAACAACTGATTATTACCACGCATTCATCCGAAGCGATTAACTTATTTCAGCCTGAAAATATCAGATTAGTGAAAATGACTGAAAATGGCACAAAAGTATCTGCTTTAGATAAAGAACAAATGCCTTTTATACATGATTATTTAAAAAACGAAGGGGCTTTATTTGATTTTATTAAATCAATGAATGATGAATAATGTATGTAGTCATTGCGGAAGATGATAGTGATTTTAAATGTTTGCAAATTTTAATTAAAAGACTTGCTAAGGACGATTCTATTTCTATAAAAGGAGAAGGTTTTAATAGTTGTGGCACTATGCTAAATAAAGGTGCGAAAGTATTAAGCCTTTGGAATCAAAAGAAAGAATATCGAAAATTTATTGTTTGCTACGACAGAGACAAAGAGACTGCCCAGAAACGCTATGAAGAAGTAATTTCAAAAATTATAAAGCCAGCGGGGATTAAAAATTCTGATAATTTAATCTGCATTTTAATTCCAACAGAGGAAATTGAAGCGTGGATATTAGCGGACATAAAAGCTGTTTCAAATGTTATTCCATCGTGGCAACCCAAAGATAATTATCCAAATCCAGAAGATATACAAAACCCGAAAGAAACATTAACCAGATTAAGTAGAATAAACAAACCTAAGCCATTATATAGCCATAACACACATAATGAAAAAGTTATGAATCATCTTGATTTAGAGATTGTTAAAAAAAAATGCCCCTCTTTTTCTGAATTAGCCAATTTTGTTGAAAATGATATTGCTAATTACCCAATAAGAAAATCCAAATAGATATTACAATCATTTAACCCTTAAACCTTAACCAAGAGAACCCCAATGTCCAGAGTTTATAATTTTAGTGCCGGCCCTTCTGCATTTCCTGAGTCGGTTTTACAACAAGCGCAACAAGAAATGTTGGAATGGCGTAATAGCGGACTGTCGGTGATGGAAATGAGCCATCGTGGCAAACATTTTTCCATTATCGCCGAAGAATTAGAAAGTGATTTGCGCGAATTAATGGCGATTCCAGATAACTATAAAGTGTTATTTTTGCAAGGCGGCGCGTCTGCGCAGTTTTCGTTCATTCCACAAAATATTTTGGCGGGTAAAACTAAAGCCTGTTATATAAAAACAGGTGCGTGGTCAGAAAAAGCTGTTAAAGATGCGGGGGCGTATTGTGATGTGATTGTCAGCGCAAGTGCAGAAGACACTAAATTCACCACCATTCCAGACGCGGCAACATGGGCAATTGATAACGAGGCGGCGTATTTACATTACACCTCTAACGAAACTATTCACGGTGTTGAGTTCCAATCAATTCCAGATTCTAAAGGCTTGCCGTTAGTGTCTGATATGTCGTCTAACATCTTGTCACGTCATATTGATGTCAGTCAGTACGGCATCATTTATGCGGGTACGCAAAAAAATATGGGTCCTGCGGGTGTTACAGTGGTTATCGTCAGAGACGATTTAATCGGTCACGCGCCTAAATCTGTGCCTTCGGTGTTTAATTATGCGGAACAGGTTAAAAACCAATCCATGCTGAATACACCAGCGACTTATAACTGGTATTTAGTCGGTTTAGTATTGAAATGGTTGAAAGCCCAAGGCGGTGTCGCGGCAATTGAACAACGCAATATTGCTAAAGCAGCTAAGCTCTACGCGGCGATTGATGCTTCAAGTTTATATTCAAATCCTGTGGAAATCGCTTCACGCTCACGCATGAACGTACCATTTATTTTAGCCGATGAAAGTTTGGATAAATCCTTTTTAGCGGGTGCTGAAGCCAAAGGTTTATTTGAATTAAAAGGTCATCGTTCAGTCGGTGGTATGAGAGCCAGTATTTACAACGCCATGTCAGACGCAGGTATCGACGCGCTGATTGATTTTATGGCTGAGTTTGAACGTAGTCGTTAAGTAAGAATTTTGTTGGTTGGGATACGGAACAAATCCCAACCAACAACTGCGGACTAGGAGAAATATCATGTATCGCTTAGGTTGGATGTTTGCCACCTTGTTGGCAAACATCGGTATTCCGTTATTGATTAAAGTTGACATTATCCACGATGATGAAGCCAACGTTTATATTGCTACCAGTTCCGATTTAAAAGGCTTAGTCGTAGAAGCCAATACCTTAGACGAATTAGAAAAAGAAGTGCTGGAGCTAGTGCCTGAGTTATTGGCATTAAATAGCCCAACATCACGCACCAAAGCCGCCACGCATTTATCCTTTAGCCAGCCACCGATTGCAATATGAATGACAATACAAAACCGTTAGTTAAAATAGTTGCAACAGAACTTAATCAGCCTATTAGTGATTTAAATAATCAACTAGAAAATTATTTATCTCATATTGGTTTACCTATAGAGAATGTCGTTATTCCAATTACAGAACGTAAAAAGGTAATTGCTGCATTAGAGGACGCTCTTGAAATAATCCCAATGGATGAAAGAATAAAAGCACATTATTTATCAAAATATATTATAGCTATTTCAGTTGGTCTATTTGATGGTGCGCTAAATTATTTATGGGATGAAACTATAAGGGCTTTACGTCGATTAATTATCGCTTTTGACCTTCAATATTTTTATTCGATTGCTGAAAAAATAAGCTCACGGTATAAAACTCTTTCTAAAGAGGAAGATATTGAACAAATTAGTGAGCATGATTTACTTGAAGCTTGTAGGCGAATAGGTTTGCTAATAGATGTAAACTATCAAAGGTTAGAGCATGTTAATTACATGCGAAATCATGCAAGTGCTGCACATCCAAATGATAATGATATAGATGGACACGAAATGCTGGGTTGGTTAAGTGTTTGTATAAAACATGCAATAACAGCCAAGCCAGACCATTCTCTTATTGCAGTAAAACAACTTTTAATTAATATCAGAACTATTTCAATTCCACCAGAAGATTATTCAAGTATTGGTATTAATTTCTCTAAACAACCTATAGAACGAATTGATGATTTTTTGTGGACAATATTTGGATTATTTACTACAGAAAAAACTACTTTTGAAACCAAAGAAAATATTAAGGGTATAGCTCCTTTCATTTGGAATACGGCTACTGAAGATAGAAAATATGAAATTGGGGCTAAATTTGGTGTATTCAGAATAAATGCTGAAGTTCATCGTAAGCAAGCCTGTCAAGAATTTCTTGAAATTGTAAATGGACTAAAATATAAAGATGAAGACAGTTTGGCTGGAGAAATTATTGAAAAACTTGAAAACTTAAAGATGGCACATTTTGGGGCAAATAATTTCTATAATGAATATCCACATGCAAAAATATTAGACAAGTTTTTACCTCCAAATGGTGTGATACCACGAGCTGCTCGTTATATGTGGGTAAAAATTTTATCAATGTGTTTCGTAGGTAATGGCTATGGCTATCGAGAAGGTGTTGATGAATCTGCTTTACCTTATTATAGTAAACGCATTTTAAATTTTACTGATTTAGAGATAGTAGAATTTATTAAATTGTTTAATGACCTTGAATTTACCTCGACATTAGAAAATAGAAGTAAACCTGATATAAGAGTAAGAGATATTGCTAAGACGCTAAAAACAAAAACAATAAATCCGCATATAATAAAATCTCTTAACTTAATTATTGATACACCGAAATTAACTACACATAAAGTGAATAAAACAACTGCGTTTAAACAAAGCATTGAATATTTGCCGCATGAATAATCTGTATAACGCGATAAGGTGCGTTACAGAGCATCGTAGGTTGGATTGCCGCTTTTTGGCAACCCAACATTTATAACAAGTCAGGTAGGGTACGCTGTGCGTACCGAAAAACCTGATGAATTCACAATATTA
>Ga0194060_10003578_pt1 | contig 10956 bp, 12 predicted proteins | sample SepL225m_MetaG_FD_163427 | JGI IMG/M metagenome (GOLD analysis project Ga0194060, IMG submission 163427) | Anoxic zone freshwater microbial communities from boreal shield lake in IISD Experimental Lakes Area, Ontario, Canada - Sep2016-L222-5m | ecosystem: Environmental > Aquatic > Freshwater >... | reverse complement strand
GCTGTAAATTCCCTGCCTGGAAAATATAGACTACAGCAATAAATAGAAATGTAAACAAAACCGAGTATAAAACCGGTTTGGATATAGGCCTTTCAATACGACCTTCGAATTGATCTCGATCGAATTGCGACACATTGCGCGCATCCATCAAAACCTCATCCGGGTCAATTTCGTGGTATTTTCTTCTACGATTCATGACAATATACTAACACAACTATCTAATTAATCTTTTCAAAATATTTAGTGCAATCAAAATTATTACAGCTGAAATAGTTCCAATATATCCTCTCCAACCTGTTCCAGGAATCATACCGAACAAAGCATCATAAACAACACCAGTTACTAATATTTCCAAATTGAATGAATATTTCCAAATTCCAAATATTAAAAGTGGTAGTGCTACTAACCACCAGCCATTGAGTATTGAGAAGGCTATGAATAAATATATGACTAATCTTAATATCATTTTGGTATTATTTTTTTACTTTAGTTGAAGTAGACGAAGTTGATTTCGTTGTTGGCTTTACTGGTACAACCGGCTTCGTAATATTAACTATATTTAGTGAATTACTTGGTTCTACTAAGACAAATCTCAATTGATACACATTTATAGACGGAGCAAACAGCACAGTCTCGAATGGATCTGCAGGATTGTTCAATACTGAAATTACTTTACCGAAAACTCCATCAGATAATGAGGTGTCTGTTACAGCATCACCTACAGCTACAGCTGTCGCCTGAGGTATTTGAGCTTCATACTGACCACCACCACGACCAATAGCAATTGTACTAATATGGTTGGGTCCAATAATAACTGGATAATTCTGCCCAGGGGATGAGAGTAGCGTAACTTTTGCAGACTCACTCATAACATCTGTTGCATTTCCAATCAAAATATTTCCAGGAGCATAAACTTTTGCACCAACAGCAATGCCTTCGTTTGAACCTGCATCAATTACAAATTCATCATATGGTGCAAGCGGTGGGCGAACCAAAACGGCTGCAAGGACACGACCGTTATTCACTACGTCAGCCATTTTGTATGTTGGACTAGTCGAGACGTCTGATGAAGTCGCTAAACTCGAAGTAGATATCGTCGCTGATGATGTACCAGAGCTGATCGAAGGGTTTGCTACGACTCTTCCAAAAAGTGACATTAGTTCAGCGTTTTGAGCTCGAACAACATCGGCACTTATGTCCTCTGACATAATTTCCTGAAGTTGAAGTTTGAGAACCTGATTTTGAGCGAGTAATGCTGCAGGAGAATTTAGTGAGCCACTAGCAACTGAAAATTCCATTCTCCAAAATGGGCGCGCGATAGTAGTAAATATTGCAGGAAGGAAATGAGGAGCAAAAATTTGTATGAAAATTACGACAATAAGAATACCTCCTCCGATCATTCCAATCGTTCTTTTACGTCGCTCTGCTGGTCTACTACTTGTTCGGATATACATCATCTTCGCTGTCCAATAGGACTGATTTATACTTTTCCAAATCTTCCAAAATAATTCCGGCTCCACGAGCAATAGCGGTGAGCGGATCTTCAGCCACTGTCACTGGAATATTCAAAGTCTCGCGCAATAGCTCATCTAGGCCTTTTATGAGTGCACCTCCGCCAACAAGGAAAATTCCACGTCTCATGATATCTGAAAGGATTTCTGGTGGCGTTGTCTCCAAAGTTTCTCGTGTTGCTTCGACAATACTATCAATAGACTGGTTCATGGCCTCACGAATATCAGAGTCAGTGATGATAACCTCGCGTGGCAAACCTGTGATGAGATCACGACCACGGATAGTTGTTTCGACTGATTCCTTTGGCATGACGATACCAACATTGATTTTAACTTGTTCAGCAGTCGTCTCACCTATTAATATTTTAAATTCATTACGGATATATGAAATGATGTCATTATTTAATTTATCACCAGCAATTTTCAAATTTTTTGAACGGACAATGCCGCCAAGTGAAATAACGGCGATATCTGTAGTTCCTCCACCAATATCTATAACCATACTTCCGACTGGTTCATGAACTGGGAGACGAATACCGATAGCGCCTGCCATTGGTTGCTCCACAACATAGACCTCACGTGCGCCAGCATTTCTTGCTGCATCACGAACAGCGCGGACTTCCACGTTAGTCACTCCAGATGGTACACCGATAACTACACGTGGACCAAGGAATTTTTTTGGTAAATATTCATGCGCGCGCTTCATCAAGTACGCAAGCATTTCTTCTGTAATCTCAAAGTCTGAAATAACTCCATCAACAAGCGGACGTACAGCAGTGATGTGTGCAGGTGTTCTTCCAAGCATGTCTTTTGCAGCAGCTCCAACAGCGACAACTTGTCCTGTTTTCTGATTCACTGCAACAACAGACGGTTCGTTCACAACAATGCCTTTTCCACGAACATAAACGAGGGTGTTAGCTGTTCCAAGATCAATACCGATATCGTTAGAAAAGCGACCGAGAATCTGTTCTTTTTTATCCTTATAAGATTTCATTACTGACATAGTTGAACTCTACCATATATTATAAATGCTGCTAATTGACAACGATTTTTATATATGTCATTCTCGTAGTCGACCGCAAACATTTGAACCTTAGTTGAACCTTCAAAACCAAAACACTTATGCTATACGATTGCTCACTGTCGGGATGGGGTATGCTTCAGCGTCACCCATTTATAACAGCCATAATCCTTGAACCAATCATTTTCGCAATTGCCATCTACCTGATGGTATATAGTCGCCGGTTGAAAAAGTCTCTTCGCTGGCGTTTCGTCGTTAATGTCAGTTACACCTCTCTTGTTGTCTTATCAGCATTACTATTTACTATCGGGGTGTTTCTAGGCATGATCGGACTGATCAGCGGAGCTGTAATTGCAAATGGGTATGGCGCTCTTTCATATATATTGGCAATTTATATGCCAATTATGGCCGGATTCGCAATTTGCCGAATGACCATTAACGGACTTGGTTATTGCAACATAGACAGCTATGTCAATGACTACCGTTGGTATTAATTCGACTCCTTAACAATCAAGTTCCAACCAAATCACACCGGACCAATCAGGTTCAGTGTGATTTTTTAAATCCGTCTTTAATCAACTAAAGACTAATAATTTTCACCATTCCGACATTCCCTGTTAGACGATCTTTTTTCTCAACAGAATCACTGACCAAAGTTTTTTCACTTATGACATAGCGAGTTGGAATACCGATCAAATCACTGTCACCAAACTTTTCGCCAGCAGTTGCATCACGATCATCGAACAAGACTTCAATACCTTTATCAGAAAGTTTTTTATAAAGCTTATCTGCCTCAACTTTTACTTTTCCAGCTTTATCAAATATGGCTATGAGATGCACCGCGAAAGGTGCAACAGCTTCTGGCCAAACTAGACCTTTGTCGTCTGCGTGAACCTCAACAATAGTACCCATGACGCGTCCTGGACCAATACCATAACTTCCCATGACGACAGGTGCGGGCTTACCTTCTTCATTCGTATAAACTAGGCCCAATGGCTCTGAAAACTTTGTACCGAGTGAAAAAATATTTCCAACTTCTACAGCTTTCTTTTCGACAAGCTCTTCTTTCTTAATGCCCAAATCTTTTAAAACCTCATCAGTCAAAACTTCCTTATTCACAGCAATCTTCTTTTTTTCATGAACGTAAATAGTATCCTCACCCGCCACAGTCAAAGTTTGGAATTCATGAGAATATTTTGAGAAAGAACCGCCACTAGCGAAAGTTACATAAGTTTCTCCACCAAGTCCGAGTCTGTCGAAAATACGAACATAAGCTTGCTTCGCCTTTTCATAAAATGCATCTTGCTCTTTTTGATCACGACAGAATGAATACAAATCTTTCATTAAAAATTCACGTCCACGCATAATGCCTGATTTTGCACGTGCTTCATTACGAAACTTTGTCTGGAATTGATATGCAGAAACTGGTAAGTCACGGAATGAACGAATATGGTCCTTCATAAGTGCCGTGAGAGCCTCTTCGTGTGTAAAACCAAGACCAAGTTCTGTTCCATTCTTGAGAGCAGTCTTAAACCAATTATCCACAACCTTATCATCCCAACGATTTGTTGCTTCCCAATTCTTTTTATCCTGCAAAGCAGTCAAGGAAACTTCCTGACCTCCGATAGCATTTATCTCTTCGCGAATGACGCCAACAATTTTATTTAATACACGCAAACCAAGTGGAAGATATGAATAAACTCCCGCCATCTCTTTATTAATAAATCCTGCACGGATAAGCAATTGTGCATTCTTTGCTACCTCATCCTTTGGTGCTTCGCGACGTGTCTTTGTGAAAAGTTGTGTTTGTCTCATTTGATTACATATTATTGACTTAATGATGATTCTAACATAAATTGACCGCAGTAGTTTGAACCCCAAAATTTAACACCCTTATTATGAACGCTACACGAATAATTGCAATCTTTGCTATCATCCTTGCTCTCATCTTCATCCCCTTGTTCGCCGGTATCATCATCACGAAATTTCGACTTGCTAGCCAAGCGAAGCAGCGCAGAGCCGAACAAAACCGTGTGAGAGAAAAACGGCACTTAGAAAGAGCCAAAAAAGTGGAAAAATCGGTATCGCTTAAAATTGATTGACTGATTCAACCGTCACCAAAAAAGCAAATCGCCAGTCTGTATTTATTCTGGCGATTTTTTATTTATGCCCGAGCTTCGTGCTCTTTGAATGTCTCATTCATCAACCTGTGTGTTTCTTTCAATGCATCACGTCCTTCTTGTCCACCACTCTGATATTTTAATACTAACTCTGGAGACTGAGTTGCTACGTGAGCAAAATCAGCAGAATGTTTTTCTATCCAATTACCAAATGCAACATCGTCAGGTTCAAATCCCAAATCTTCAGTAGCAAGCTCAAGCTGCATCAATGCATAAATCTGCCTCAAATCTCTTTCAGAAATTTCAGGATGAGCAAGATTTTCTTGAAACGAATTAAAACCTTCAGTCATACCTCAATTCTACCAAACAATCTCCTATTTAAACAACTTCAAAACATCCTTATAAGTGATAATAACCATGAGAAGCATGAGCAAACCAAAACCAATCAAATTCACCCAATTCGTAAACTTGGCAGGTATTGGACGACGAATGATTGATTCAATGATGACAAACAGTATTCTTCCACCATCGAGAGCTGGAAATGGTATGAAGTTAATCACAGCAAGATTGATAGAGATGAGTGCTGTGATCATTAACAAATATGTGAATCCAAGTCTTGCAGCATCACCAACTATACCAGCAATACCAACAGGACCTGAGATCTCAGCAAAATTCGCTGAACCTGTAAATATTTTTATAAAGAAATCATATAGTCCAACAATAGTCTGTTTTAAAGTTTCAAAAGTATAGTGTCCTCCTTCATAAACTGCTGTAAAGAATGGTAATTTCATATCAGCAACATTATTCATTGCGATACCAATTGCAAATTTATCAGCAACGATACTCTTTATTGGAGTGACTACCGTACTAGTCGCTACACCTTCTCTTTTATATGAAATATTTATTGGCAAACCTTTACTCTGTACAATATTATTTTGAACTTCAGGAACACTCTCTGCCACAATCTCCAATCTTGAGTCCTGCTACATCAGCTGGTGAACTCTTCACAACATCAGTGATCATAATGCGTTCATTACTAAAATACTGAGCGTAATTTGAAAATCCGTCAGCAGTAGCGGTCACACCATAATTAAAAAGACCGACATACAAAATCCAAGCAAAGATAATATTAAACATCACACCTCCAGCTAGCACTATCAATTGCTGCCATCTTGCCTTGTGAACCATACTTCTTTTCTCGGCCTCTGGACCTTTTGAAGATTCTTCATCTGGATTCTCACCAAAAATCTTCACATATCCACCAAAAGGAATCATGTTCAAACCATATTCAGTCTCACCTTTTGTGCCATCTTTCTTCTTAGGTCTCCAAGCAAAGATCTTTGGACCAAAGCCTATTTTGAAAGCATCAACGCGAATACCAAAAGCTTTTGCAAACAAAAAATGTCCTAACTCATGCACAAAAATGAGTACAGCTAGGACGATTAAAAATATTACAATTGTTAGCATTCTGATTACGGTTTACTTATTACTATTATCCAATCAATTCCTTTTCTTTCTTCGCAAACTCTCCTTCCAACTTTTTATTACAGTCATCAACTAACTTTTGTGCATCTTTCTTTCCACGGAAAGCATCATCTTTGCCCATAGCACCAGATTTTTCCTTTGCATCAAAATCTTTTACAACAACATCACGATGTGAACGTAGCTGCTTCTTTGCCTCTTCCAACTTTTCCTTTGCCATTTTTACAATTTCCACACGCTTTTCTGAAGTCAATTCAGGAAAATTTACACGAAGACCTTGATCGTCAGCCACAATTGAAAGTCCAAGGTTTGCAAGTGTGATACCTTTTTCAATATCCTTCACCTGTCCTTTATCCCAAGGAGAAACACGGAGAGTACGAGCGCCCTCAATCATGACACTAGCAACCTCCTTCAAACTGACCTGAGCTCCATAGACCTCGACTTTTACTGCATCCAAAATAGACGGAGAAGCCTGTCCTGTGCGGATCTGCTGAAACTCTTTTTTGAGCCATTCTTCTGTTGAAGTAATTTGTTTTTTGAAAGGATTAAAGTCGTAGGCCATATAATTAATTAATTAAGTAATAATATATCGCAAGTATAGCATAAAATCACACATTCAAAGCCATATATTCAAGCAACATCTTCACTGATGGTGCACGATCGTGGATGTAATTCCTAACTAAACCAATAGCTTCCAATGTTTTCTTATTCTTCTTCAAACCATCAACTGTCTTACTATTTTCATAAATAACTGATTCCACTGCACTTACAAAATTAATGGCATCCTGCTTTGTCTTTTTTTCTTTAGTGATCTCTTCAACAAACTTTTTAACTATTTCAAGACGCTTTGTAACATTTGATTTTAGAAATGCCTGTGCTTCTTTAATCAAAGTCTCATTTGAAAATCCGTTATCTACAAACTTTTCACCTTCCAATACCTGCATTCTAGACTTCACTGTTGGTAGCAATAAGTGCGCTGAAGGAATAACTAAAAAGAAATGTGCGTATTCTGCTGGTTCTTCAAATAATTTAAGTAATGAGTTTTGTGCTTCAATCGTAATACCATTCATCGTCAAAACAAAAATCTTCTTACTATCCTCGATAGTTGGCCTGCTATTATGTAAAATTTTAATTTCCCTCGAGTCGTCTATTGTAAATGTCTCGTAATTTCTAATGTAAAAATCAGGATTGCCCTGCGCAGATGTTTTGTAGGTCTTCTCAATTATAGAAATGAGGTTGTCGCGATTAACAGCATTGCCAATTAACAAATATGCGTGGTGGGATAGGTCAGTTGAAGAGTTGTTCTTATCGGTCGATTTCATGTTTTCATTCTAACTTAAAATCAAAAGTATTCCCATTTGACATTTTCAGGTAACAGAAAAGGTGTGTGCCAGCAAGACGCGCCGACACACACCAATTTTCCCGTTGATTTGCACGCACCACGAATGGTGTCGGTACCGGAACAGAACGGTTCCGGTAATGCTGAGACATAAAGGTATTGATCAATCCCTTTAAGCTCTCTCCCAGCGCTGGCCCGAAATGATGGGCCGAATCGGCAATACTACATTGCGGTGTAGCTTGCCGCCTACCTGTTATGGTTTCCGCTTGCGGCGAATAAACCACGGTACTAAGACACAGATAGATAGGATCGGAGTTGATGATCCTGATTAAAACCCTGTGGGAAACAAGAGTAGCTTTTCAAATTGCACGGCGGCGGAAAAAACTCCGCGTGCAACCTGTCATCAGCCATCTCTCATTTTTTTCTCTTTACAGCGGACCGCGTATTACCGTTACCAGAGCGCACCACAAAAGACTGTGCGTCATAGCTCGGAGTTAGCGGACCGCAGATTGACATTCACGCGCGACGACCGGGCCAGGCGCCGTGTATATTGCCGAAAAAGGCCAGGTAGTGCGCGATGAAGTCAGTTTTTTTTCAATGAACCAATCTACCGTATAAATCGACGACACTTGCCATCGATTTAAGTATCATAGCACCCCTTACCGTGTTTGTCAAGCAATCAAAAAACCCCAGAATTCGGGGCTTTTTTAACGCTTCGCCACGATCGCCTTCTTATAAACATCCAAGTGCTCAAGAGCAATACCAGTTCCCTTGACGACACAGAGGAGAGGATCTTCAGCAAGTGTTGCCTTCACACCTGTACGACGAAATACTAGTTCAGGAAGATTACGTAGCAAAGATGAACCACCAGTCAAAATAATTCCTTGATCGATAATGTCAGAAGCGAGTTCAGGAGGAGTTTCTTGCAAAACATCTTTAATAGCTTTGATCATGTCACGAAGTTCAGCAGTGATAGCCTTAACAATTTCATTTGTCTTAATCTCAGTTGAACGTGGAAGTCCTGTAATAAAATCGCGACCCTTTACCTGCATAGAAAGTTCTTGATCGAGAGGAATAGCTGAACCGATATTCATTTTAATATTTTCAGCCATATGATCACCGATAGCTAGATTGAAAGTTTTCTTTACATAATCCGTAATAGCATTATCAATCTTATTTCCAGCACATTTTACAGATGTAGAAGAAACGATACCGCCAAGAGAGATAACAGCGACGTCAGTAGTACCACCACCGATATCCACCACCATGTGACCACGAGCTTCATGAATAGGAATACCAGCACCGATAGCTGCCAAGATTGGCTCCTTAACAACGTAAGCATTTTTTGCACCAGCACGGATAGCGGCTTCGATGACAGCACGACGTTCTGTTGAACTGACTCCTGCTGGAACAGAAACCATGACATCAGGTTTGAAAAAATTAAACTTGCCGAGTGCCTTATCAATAAAATAACGTAGCATCGCTTCGGTCACACGATAGTCAGCGATAACACCATCCTTCATTGGACGATATGCAATGATGGAGTCAGGAGTACGACCAACCATCTCTTTTGCCTCAACACCAACCGCTAGAACTTTTTTATCAATTTGAGAAATAGCAACAACAGTAGGTTCATTTAAGACGATCCCCTTTCCAGGAACAAAGACCAGAGTATTCGCAGTACCAAGGTCGATACCGAGTTTTGGAGAAAACGTTAACATGATTGAAATCTAGCACACTGGCAGACAATGGCAATATGTTAAATTTAGAATTTACTGATTTACCCTTTCTATTTTCGCCCCCAACATCTGCAGCCTGTATTCCAATTTTTCATAGCCACGATCAATAAGATGAATATTTGTGATAGTAAATTTACCTTTTCCACAAAGAGCAGCCATCACAACGGCGAAACCTGCACGAATATCACGAGCTTCTATGGTTGTTGTATTCTTTTCGTCTTTTTCTGAATCTGATTTGATCTGAGTTGGACCATGAATGACGATTTCGCGTGGGTTTGAGAAAGTTATATCTGTTCCGACCTTATTTAGATCCTCAACATATTTGTATCGGCCTTCATAAATAGTTTCAAACACTTTACTTTCACCATTTGTCTGAGTGAGAAAGGCTACTAGTGGAGACTGAAGGTCAGTAGGAAAACCAGGATACTCATGAGTACGGACATCTATAGACGGACGGAGCAATTGAGTTGGAGCAACATTATCGACAATCTTTATCGTAGTTGGACCAACTTCTATAGGTACTCCTGATTTCTTTAAAATATTTATAACAGACTCACAATGTTTTGGTTCACAATCAGTAATAGTAAGATCTCTTGCGCACAATGCTCCAAGTAAAAGAAAACTTCCTGTCTCAATACGATCTGGAATAGTTACATAAGGATGTTTCTTTGCAGAAAGTAATTTTCCTTTTGTGCCAACAATCTCGATAGTAGTTGTACCGACTCCGCGAATATCAGCGCCGCAGTCATTTAACCATTCTGCGACATTCACTATTTCTGGTTCCATCGCGCAATTCTTGAGGATGGTTGTACCGCTTCCTAGGACAGCCGCCATCATGAGCGTCTCTGTTCCACCGACTGTTTGAAGATTGAAGAATATATCTGCTTCATGAAGACCATTTGGAGCCGTGATCTGATAAGAACATTTATCTTCATCAACTTCTGCACCCATCTTTTTATATCCTGAAAGGAAAAGATCGATTGGACGAGTACCGATGACACAACCTCCTGGTGATGGAAATGAGACTTTACCAAAACGTGCAAGGAGTGGACCAGTAAGAACAACTGAGGCGCGCATATTTGCCGCTAAATTCAAATCAATATCTGTTGATGTAATTCCACTTGCGTCAATTTTGAATATCGAAAGGTCTCCGTCCTCTACCCAACCAGCCTTCGCGCCAAGCTTAGTCAAAATCTCTGTCATCGTTGCAACATCAGCATTATCGGGAATATTTTCCAGAGTTACTGGACCGTCGAAAAGAATTGCTGCGGCCATAGCCTTCAGCGCAGCGTTCTTTGCACCCTGAATAGAAACCGTGCCTTTCAAAGTCTTTTCGCCAGCTAATCCTGTAATTTTAAATGATTGGTTTTTGTTGTTCATGTATGTTTGATGAATTTATGATTACCTATATTTATACACCAAAAATGACCGATAATCTATGAGGATATCTGTCTCCAAAAAAGTTTGACAAAATTCTGTGATTTTCTATACTATAAGTACGTGGAGACGAAGTTATCTTCACGACTTTGGCTTCGGCCTCGGAAACCCCCTCAGACGGGGTTTTCATACTTTCAGCAATAGTCAACAGGTAAATTATATGTGGAAAATCTGTAGATAAATGACCTCCTCCCCGCACTCTCGCTTCGCTTCGTACGGGGTTTCCTTTTAAGGCATGAGGATTCGTTAAAACAGTTTAGATTTCTGTGGCATGTCTTTACGTCCCTGCCACTCAATGTATTTCCGT
>Ga0194060_10003577_pt1 | contig 10956 bp, 22 predicted proteins | sample SepL225m_MetaG_FD_163427 | JGI IMG/M metagenome (GOLD analysis project Ga0194060, IMG submission 163427) | Anoxic zone freshwater microbial communities from boreal shield lake in IISD Experimental Lakes Area, Ontario, Canada - Sep2016-L222-5m | ecosystem: Environmental > Aquatic > Freshwater >... | reverse complement strand
TATATGTTGGACGAAATATTAATAAAAATTAATATAAAACGCCAAGCGTTCCGCCGATCTCCTCTTGGTTAATAACGTGATTTTTCTGGCAATCCCGCATTTAGTAATAATATAGCTTTCATTTATTCTAATTAACGAATAAACCGGCCTTGGCACAATGCTATATGAGGAGCCGGATGGCGCGGGGAGTAATTCGTGAGGTATTCAGGGACCACTTTGGTGACTATCGACAGAGCCGTAAGTTGTCGTGGCGCGAGGAGTGGGCGGCGCAACAACTCCAGACCTGCCGTACCGAAGTCCAGGGCTATCACGTGGTGCGTTGTGTTGAGGGCGATTTCCAGGAGCAACGATTCAACTCCTGCAAGCACCGGGGTTGTCCCGTCTGCGGCACCTGCGAGACCGATAAGTGGGTGAGAGAACAGGAACTGCGCGCCCTGCCGTGTCCCTACCACCAGATTGTATTCACGATGCCTGACGGGTTGCATCCGCTGTGGCTCTACAACCGGAGCGGCTTCACCAATCTTTTGTTCAAGGCGGCCTGGGAAGCGATCCAGGTATTTACGGATGACCCCAAATGGCTTGGAGCGACGCCCGGGATGATTGCCTTTTTTCAAAGTTGGGGGGAGATGCTCAACACGCATGTCCATTTACATGTCCTGATTACCGCAGGCGGATTGAATAAGTCCGGCCAATGGGTGAAAAGCCGGCAATCGTTTTTCTTGCCATCCCGCGCCCTCAGCCCCGTGTTTCGCGGTATCTTCCGCACCAAATTGCTGGAAGGGTTGGCCGCCGGAACGCTTCAGATCCCGACCGGAACGACGGCGGCATTCTGGAGGATGAAGCTCAATAAATTCGGACGCCAGGATTGGCATGTTCAGATCGATCCCCCCTATGATCATCCCCGTGGTGCGATCCGCTATCTGGGTGCCTATATGCGCCGTGGCCCTATCGGGGAATCGCGGATCAAGCAGTATGATCGGCATACTTTGAATATCGCCTATAAGCGCCCGCAAGAGCACCCGCACCCGACATTCGAGCTGCAGGCCCATGAATTTCTACGCCGGTTCCTGACCCATGTGCCGCCCAAAGGGCAGCGGATAGTCCGGCACTATGGCTTGTTCCATCATCGTTTGCGCCGTCAACTAGAGCAGGCCCGGCAGATCCTTGTGGGGGAATCCGGCATGTTCAATGCATCCCCACCTCCTGTGCCCAAACCGACGCGTCCGATTCCGCCCGCTATGCGCTGTCCACATTGCGGAAAGCCGCTCGAAGTGGTAGCGATTCGGTTCCGATCCAGTTCCCGAGGCCCGCCTGAAAGGAAAGTGGCTTGATGAAGGCAGATCCGTTCAAGGTGATGGTGCTACTCGCCATGCCTGTGGTCTGTCAAAAAACGTCCCCATTCCCTTCAGGGCTCGCTATTTGGCCCCAACTCAGATTCATCAGGACCTCAACTCTACTTCAGGCGCCCATGATTCTATTCAATACTTCGCCGTTTGGCTGCGAATCCGCTTGTCCCCGCCCTCCGACACTGTTACAAAATCCATAAATAGATTCGGACGTCCAACCACCAGATTGCTGCGTCGTGCGCGGGGGCGTCCCAGCAGGGTAATTGTGGTTGGCGCTTTCGACGCAGAATCTGAACGTTCTGTCAGGAGGAAAATGATGAAACAAGAATGGATCAATAGAATATTCCTTGTCCTTGCAATCATGTTCGTATTTTCGATGACAGTTTCTGCTCTCTGGCGATTTCTGCCGATTGATCAAGTAAACAAGATCCTTAATGCATCAAAACCGAGCAATTTGGATTTGTTGTATTTCCGTTTCTTCTCGATGGTTCAGCCTGTCGTTTATCTTTGTGTCAATATTTCAATTTCCGTATGGTTGTTTGTGCAGGGCCGTAAGCTGGCAATGTATTCATGGTTCTGGATGCTAATGGGGTTGGCATTCGGGCCACTGGCATTGGCCATTTTCTACATCATCGACAATAATAGAAGATTGACCAGACTTGAAAACAGCAAGACAGAACCAGCCCTTTGACCGCGACGGCTCGCACGCTCGCCGACGGGTCAAGGGCATCGTTCGACCATGAAAATATGATCAAGAGATTATATACAGTATCAATCCTTGGACTACTGTTCGTCTTCGCGGGATGCGCTGAAAGAACGGTCACCTTGGAAGACGGACTCAGGAATACCCAAGGGGGTAAGTATTCTCTTGTGGTAGTAGCCGATGGACTGATTTCATTTCAAATCGATGCTTATCACAAGTATCAATACTACGGGGATCCAGAACAAATCGCACATGCGATGCCTTTGCTGGATAAAGCAATGACTGTTTCCAGTAATTCAGGACATGCGGTGATCTTTATGGATTTCAGAAACAATGAGTCCAACAAACCGGCGCACGCGACGGCTCGCACGCTCGCCGCGCCTGGCCGGTAGCGTTGGAGCAATACATAAATATGTATAATAATATTGCCCATTTAGGCGGTTATCTATAGGATATGGCCATGTCAAAGGTTCGATTCGAATGGGATGATGCCAAGGACAGGGAGAACCTCGGAAAGCATGGGGTTCCATTTTCGAGGGCACAGTTCGCCTTTGCCGACCCGAAGCGTGTAATTGCCCAGGATTTGGCGCACAGCCAGTCGGAGCCGCGTTTCTACTGCTTCGGCAGGGTTGATGAAAGGGTATTGACGGTTAGATTCACATATCGAAATGACATGATCCGGATCATTGGCGCAGGATACTGGCGAAAAGGAAAGGCAATATATGAGCAGGAAAACAAAATACACAGCTGAACCTATTGGTCCAGTCAAAATCATCACGGACTTTTTACCGTCTCCGGACCAGCTTGCATTCAAAGAGGATAGCCGGAAAGTGACCATTGGCTTGAGCCGGCGTAGCATCGCCTTCTTTAAAGAAGCCGCAAGCCAATACGGTACTCCGTACCAAACCATAATCCGCCGACTGCTCGATTCGTATGCCGAAACATACGGGAAAACGGCTCCAACCACGCCTCGCACTTTACGTCGCTGACGCGCCGAAAGTGAAGGCGTCCGTTGGGTTGCATGAACTCAGATGCATGATTGAGTGATAATGTAATATCTGGTAGGGTGTTGATATGAAGATTCAAGCAATTATCCACAACGCAGAAGAAGGTGGTTTCTGGGCTGAAGTGCCTGCCTTGCCTGGGTGCGTAACGCAGGGCGAGACGTTGGCCGAGATCAAAAGGAACCTGAAGGAGGCCGTTGAACTCTGGTTGGAGGCGGGGCAAGAGGTGACCAGACCCCGCCCCGAAGATCGGGTTCTGGAGTTTGCCGTGTGAAGCAGATCACGGGCAAGGAGCTTGCAAAGGCCATCCAGCGGCGTGGGTGGCAGCTCTTTCGTGTCAAAGGAAGCCACCACATCTTCCTGAAGGATGGACGACGAGAGCGCATTGTGATCCCCATACATGGATCACAACCGCTCAAAATCGGACTTCTGCATGCTCTCATGAAGATTGCCGATCTTAATGAAGACGAAATCTGAACCCAACCAGCCCTCCGAGCGCGACGCCGCTCACGCGGCGCGGCTCAAGGGCACCGTTCGGGATGGTTGAATGTTGCAGAAGGAAGATGATTGGGATATTCTCTAGCCAGTTGAGGGAGACAATCATGCATGTTGCAATACCGCTGGACAAAATGGATGTGACCGAGAAACTTCGCGTACTGGAGGAAGTTTGGGACAGCCTTTGTCATTCACAGGCGGATGTGCCTTCCCCGGCATGGCATGGCGAAGTGTTGCGGGAGCGGGATCAACGGATCCGCGAGGGGAAATCCAAGTTCATTGATTTGGCTGAAGCCAAGCGCAGGGTTTGGGATCAGGTCTGATGAATGTCAGAGTCCTTGAGGATGCGCTGGTTGATCTCGCTGATGGATATCGGTTTTACGAGAAACAGTCCCCTGGGTTGGGCGTATATTTTCTTGATTCACTTTGGTCGGATATTGACTCGTTAGCGTTCTTTGGCGGTAAAAGCCTACAAAGTTCTGGAACCTCTCGGTATCAAGAAGATCAGGCGCGAGAACCCGCTCCTTCAGGTCATGGAGCCCGGCGAGGAGCAACTGCCTGGTGCAGCGCAGATCCCCAAAGGGTATCTCTATCAGTGGGGCGGAGAACCGGTTGCAGGCAACCGCGAGGTTCATGAGTCGCCTCTGGCCTGTCCGAACGATCCAGCTGTACTCTCCCATACCATGGTCATGGTCAAGGAGGCTGAGGAGATCGGTTACGATGGCGTCTGCTGGGATCTGATCGGCTATCGGAATTACCACTCGTGCCGCTGCCCTCGTTGCACAGAGTGCCTTGCCCATTGGCGCAAGACCAACCCGTCAGCCCAAGAAAGCACATTCTTCGAGAATCAACTCGTATTCCTCTACAATGATCTCGGAGCCGAGGTCCGGAAGCAGTATCCCCGGATGGCCTTGCTGTGCCACACCTATCCTGAATTCACAGACAATCCTTTCTACGGCAGACGCCTCAATGTAGATTGGTGCGGCGTGACCGTCTCGTGGTTCTTCCCGCCCCACTGGCCCATGGAGAAGGTGAAGGTGTTGGCGGACCGCGTTGTGAATGGAGGCTATGAACGACCCGGGGTGGCCGGGATGCCACTCATCGGTTTCTATGCCGGTGACTTTCGGAAAAGTCCGGAACGGATTCGGGAGGAACTTGCCGCTATCAAGGCTGTGCGCGCCCGAGCCATCATGATGGATGAACTCGGGGATATCCTCGGCGACCCGGAGATCGCGAAGGTGGTGCGCGAAGCGCTTAGCGACAGATCGGAAGGTCGGGCTGACTAGACGGCTGGATCTTGAAACCCGAATAAACCCGAACAAGACAATTCTGGCTATCGTCGCTCCGCTCCTCAGCCAGATTGTGAACGTTCAATGAAAGAAATGAAATATATATTGATAATTGCATGCCTCCTTGCCGGGTGCTCAGTCTCTCCGAAATCGGATGTAGCGGCAGAATTCGACAAGCGATTTGCGTCAGTCACTATCGGCATGAGTTTGAGCGAAGCGCTGACTATTCTAAAATTGGATAGGCATGAAATTGCCGAGATCGAACATCCTGATGGTAGGCTAATCCATACAAAGCTTTACCAGCACACGGTTAAAAACTCTGGGGACTCGGCGACTTGGAGATTTAAGACCGATGGAAGCGGCAATATTATCGAGAAGAGTAAAGACATCGAACAAAGTTCTCGACCGTACCGTTGACACGCGGCGGGTCAACGTTCGGTTAGAACCATTGTTCGGCTTAGAAAGTAATGATTGATTCAACACATTATAATGTGTGACTATTTGTGTGGAGGAAATTGTATGGCAACAAATCTACAGCTCGATGACAAATTGATTAAGCAGGCGGTTGCAATTGGGGGCCACCACACAAAGAAGGCTGCTGTGACGCAGGCGCTGTCCGACTATATCCGCAATCTGCAACAGGAGAGAATTCTGGATCTATTTGGGAAAGTTGATTTCGTTCCTGAATATAACTACAAGAGACAGCGGGCGAAAGCATGAGAGTGCTTGTCGACACCAGCGTCTGGTCTCTTGCATTGAGGCGGTCTGGTCATGTTCAGAATTCGGCCGCGGAGGAACTCAAGCGCCTGATTACCAGTCACTTGACTGAAATCATCGGCCCGATACGGCAGGAGTTGCTCTCCGGCATTCGGGATCAGGCGCAGTTTGATCTGCTGGAATCCCGTTTGGCCTGTTTCCCGGATCTTCTGCTTCATGCCGAGGACTATGTGACGGCTGCCAAAATGTTCAACCTGTGTCGCTCAAAAGGCATCCAGGGTTCAAATACAGACTTCCTGATTTGTGCAGTTGCCGTGCGGCATGACTTTGCCATCTTCACGACCGATGACGACTTCCGTCTGTTCGCAAAGTGTCTGCCCATCGTCATCTATGAATTCAAAACACTCGCCGAACCACACCTTGTTCCGTACGGCTCGCAAGCTCGCCGCCGGAAAAGGTGAACGTTCGCAGTAGAAAAAGATTAATTGATGACGAAATCCTAAAGGGTATAATGCGTGCATGAGTATTACAGCGGAAAGAGTCATGACGGAAGCGATGGGACTTCCCCCTGTGCTACGGGCGTTTGTTGCCGAGAAACTGATCGAGAGCCTTGATGCCCCCGATGCCCCTGCACTGTCTGCCAAGTGGAAAAAAGAAGTTCGGCGGCGGTGCGCCGAAATGGATCGCGGCACAGTCGAACTTCATGATGCGGATGCTGTTTTTGCCCGGGCATACGCCGCGCTTGCATGAAGGCCGTCAAGTTCCATCCCGACGCCGAATTCGAAATGCTCGCGGCGGCGGCCTATTATGAGGAACAACAGCCTGATCTCGGGAGACGGTTTTTGGCATCCGTACAAGATGCCATCAATCGCATCATACTGAATCCACACTTGTACCCGACAGTTGATCATGATGTTCGTCGGTGCCTCACAAAAACCTTCCCCTTTTGCGTCTTGTTCAGGGATCAGCCGAGACGAATTGTCATCATGGCTGTCATGCATCAGCATCGCGACCCTGATTACTGGAAAACTAGATAAATTGCGAACCAGCGGTCGCTCCGTACGGCTCGCAAGCTCGCCGTCGGAGAACCGCAACGTTGGCATCGAGAAAAATGATTGCCGATGATATCACTAATGATACTATATTCATATGGCGACGGTTGAAGACATAGTGTTGGAGATGCGCCGCCACCCCAAAGGGGTAAGGTTTGCGGACTTGTGCCGTGCATGCGAGCACTATTTCGGGCAACCCAGGCAGAAAGGGACCAGCCATCGGATCTACAGGACCCCATGGCAGGGGGATCCACGTGTGAACATTCAAGATGACAAAGGGAAAGCCAAGGCTTACCAGGTCAGGCAAGTTATGAAGGCAATAGAGAGGTGGGAATATGAAAACCATTCCGCATGATCACTATACGTACCGCGTCACGTGGTCGGAAGAAGACAAAGAGTATGTCGGCCTTTGCGCAGAATTCCCGGGCTTGAGCTGGCTGGCATCAGCACCCGAAGCTGCGCTTCGGGGGGTTCGCTCTGTAGTGGCTGATGTTGTTGAGGATATGAATACACAACGAGAGCCAATACCAGAGCCGTTGGCCTGTCGGTCTTTCAGCGGGAAGTTCATGGTGCGCGTGCCGCCCAATGTGCATCGCGAACTCGCATTAGAGGCCGCGGAGGCCGGTGTCAGCTTGAACCGCTTGGCATCCGCCAAGTTGGCGCATGCATGACAGACCATGCCAACGGTGCCGTCTGACCGTACACGCTAAAGCGTGCCGGTCAACGGCACCGTTCGGGCAATAAAAAGGAGAAATGAAAATGATTAGTCACATACTTAAGTTTATCGCGGCATGTCTTGTGGTTGGTTCGGTGACTGCAATGGCGGGGCAGGATGAAAATGAAAAGATTGCAGTCTCAGGAGCCGAGAAATGGCTCGGGATCGTGGACTCAGGGAAATATGGCGAGAGCTGGAAAGAGGTCGCCGAATATTTCAGGAATGCAGTCAAACAGGAACAGTGGGAACAAACATTGCAGGCGGTTCGGAAACCTCTGGGCAAATTGGTCTCAAGAAAGGTGAAATCCGCAACTTTCAAGACCGCGTTGCCGGGTGCACCCGATGGCCAATATGTTGTGATTGAATTCGTAACTTCCTTTGAAAACAAAAAATCAGCGATTGAGACGGTGACACCCATGCTGGATAAAGACGGGAAGTGGCGTGTATCGGGCTATTACATCAAATAAGACTGCAGTTGTAGGTCGGAAATGTAATAGGAATATTCTGGAAACCAGATTGCGGCTTTTCTTGGAAACTGGTATTTTAACCTTATGAAGCACATTATTAAATTTGGTTATTGAATGGGCGACGCTTCATCAGGTGGAGTTGCTGAAAGACTGGTCTCTAGCTAAAAATCAACAGTCTTTTGATCGAATTGCCCCATTATCATAAGCCCCCAACAACACAATGCTGGCTATCGTCGCTCCGCTCCTCAGCCAGATTGTGAACGTTGGCCATCAAAGAATTATTTGCGGACAGATATGAGAGTGATAGACTAAAAGGATGACAGTCAAAGAAATTGCGATTCACACAATAGAAGACCTCCCAGAGGAAGCCTCTTGGGCAGACATTCAAGAACGCATTAATTTTGTTGCCGGAATTCGCAAGGGACTTCGGGAGTTGGATGAAGGCAAGGGGATCCCTCACTACCGTGTTAGGGAGGAGTTTGCTGAATGGCTCACGAACTAACCTGGTCGCCTGCTGCTCGCTTGGACTTGAAAGAGATTTTTGCCTACATCGCCGAAGACGATCCCAATGCAGGAAAGAAATTCATCCGAAGTCTATTCATGGCTGTTGAACGTCTTTCGGTGTTTCCGGAATTAGATCGTGTCGTCCCAGAGTTCAATGACGCAACAATCAGAGAGATCATTCACAGGCCGTGTCGTGTTGTATACAGAATCAAAGCCGGACAAAATCTGGTTGAGATCGCTCGAGTTTGGCATGCCGCGCGAGGAATACCCCAATTATAAAAGGCCAACCACCGGCCGCACTGTACGCCTCGCCCTGACGGGCTCGTCGCCAGTGAGTGGCAGGAGAAGGACATGACATGATTCGTACCCATCTGCTTCTAGCTATCAGTCTCACGGCAATAGCCTGTGGATGTTCCACTCTGCATATCCTGAAATATCTTTGGCTATTTAAAATGGCACTGATCGAGCGCCAGCGCTGGCGGACGCCCACACGCGACGGGCAACCCCATGTATTCTACGGTTGCGAAACACTCCCCTCCCGCTTCGAATCAGCTTCGGGCGGAATTATCAAATGTCAGGATTTGGAAGCGGAATTCCCCAATACCACGGCCTCACCCAATCTCCTTTACCTCGTCAGTAGCGCGCTGCCGCCCCACCTTCCGGTTTTGATTCGCGCTGCAAAACGGGCAGGTTGTCCAATTGTTCTCAACCAGAACGGGGTGGCCTACCCCGCCTGGCACCCACATGGTTGGGACGCCGCGAATAAACCGCTTTCCCTTGCGTATCATGCCGCGGACTGGGTTTTCTATCAGAGTGATTTCTGTCGGGTCAGCGCTGAACGGTTTCTCGGGGCAAGACAAGGAAAGGGCGAAATTCTTTTCAACCCTGTAGACACGACCGTGTTCACCCCTAAACAGCCCCGTCCTTCCATCGGGTCGGTCATTCTGGTTTCCGGGAGCCATATGTTCCGTTACCGGCTGGAGTCCTCGATATTGGCTTTTGTCGAATTTCGTAAAGACCACCCGAAATCAAAAATGATCGTGGCAGGCCGTTATTGCTGGGGTCCGGACGAAGCTTCATGCAAGCAGGAAATCCGGGAACTCGCAATAAAAGCCGGGGTGGATGAGGCTATTGACTGGCGTGGCACCTACACTCAGACAGAAGCCCCCGCCCTCATGCAGGCAGCGGATATCCTCCTCCATCCCAAATACAATGACCCCTGCCCCCGTCTTGTGGTCGAAGCGATGGCGTGCGGCCTGCCAATTGTATTCTCGCATTCCGGTGGAGTCCCGGAATTGGTTGGACCAGATGCCGGCGTCGGTGTCCCCGCTCCGCAAAACTGGAATCAGGATCATCCGCCTCAAGCTGCTGAATTAGCCGTAGCCCTTAACCTCGTCGTCTCGCGCTACAGGGATATGTCCGCCGCCGCCCGGCAACGTGCCGTCTCCACATTGGATGTAAAAACCTGGCAACAGCATCACGCCATAATCTTTCAGAAGTGTATGAATCCCGCAAATTTATCAATTTCTAGCCGGCAGACAGCCTGATTATCTCGATGCTACCTTTGATCACAGTCTTAATGCCTGTTCATAACGGCGCAGTCCATCTGGCAGAGGCGATGCACAGCATCCTCCGCCAGAGCCTGCGGGATTTCGAATTCTTGATCATTGATGATGCTTCAACCGATGATTCGGTCTCTATTATTGAGGAATTCAAAGACCCCCGGATACGCCTGATCCAAAGCCCTGAACGGCTGAAACTATCTGGCGCCCTCAACCTCGGGCTGGATCAGGCCCGTGGCCGTTACATCGCCCGCATGGATGCGGATGATATCAGCTTGCCAAAACGGCTCGAAATCCAAACCCGTTTTATGGAGCAAAATCCTGAGATCGGGATCTGCGGCTCATGGATCCGCTACTTTGGCTCCTCGACGCAAATTTTATGCCGCCCGACCCACCATCAGGAGATCCGTGCTTTTACCCTGATCGACACCCCTTTTGCCCACCCGACCGTGATGTTGCGACGGGATATGTTCGAGCACCATCATCTGCGTTTTAATGGAGAATTTTTCCCAACAGAAGATTTTGAACTCTGGACTCGTGTCCTGCGCCTGATGCCTGCGGCCAATCTCCCGCAGATTTTACTCCGTTACCGTATCCACAACCAGAGCCTGACGGGCGCCGATTGGACTAATATGGATGAACAGGCCATTCGCGTGGTCCAAACACAATTACAATCCCTGGGCATAACCCCAAGTTCTGAAGAATTGCGCTTCCACCGGCAATTAACCATGGGCCGACTTGAGATGACGGAAGCTGGACTGGATCAAGCTGAAAATTGGCTATCCCGTCTGCTCGAAGCCAATCAGTCCACTCACGCTTTTGACCAGTCCACGCTCGCAACTATCCTTGGCGAAGTCTGGCACCGCACCTGCATGCATTCCGCCAAACTTGGCTTCTGGGTAGCCAATCGCTACCAGCGGTCATTTCTTAGCGCCGACCAGAAACATCGGACACAACACACCTGTCTGATGCGGCTGGCCGCACTAAAGGCAAAAGTTTTATGAAGGTTCTGCATCTCAACACTTTTGATATCGAAGGCGGGGCGGCCCGGGCCGCCTGGAGGCTCCATCAGGGGCTGCGAGAACTGGGTACGGATTCACGT
>Ga0194060_10003576_pt1 | contig 10958 bp, 10 predicted proteins | sample SepL225m_MetaG_FD_163427 | JGI IMG/M metagenome (GOLD analysis project Ga0194060, IMG submission 163427) | Anoxic zone freshwater microbial communities from boreal shield lake in IISD Experimental Lakes Area, Ontario, Canada - Sep2016-L222-5m | ecosystem: Environmental > Aquatic > Freshwater >... | reverse complement strand
CCGCAGCGCAGTATCAAACTCAATAATGAAGTGATCTAAGGGGGACATTTCTAGCTAAAAGCTTAGATTAAAACTTCAGCTTTACAGCTCTGCTTTGTTTTCAACCCAAGCTCCGCCAATAGCGCACGGTCTTCTTCTGCCTCAGGGTTACCAGTAGTGAGTAGTTGCTCACCATAAAAAATAGAGTTAGCTCCAGCTAAAAAGCACATGGCCTGAACTGCTCTACCAAGCTCTTGACGACCAGCCGATAAACGCACTCTAGCACTCGGCATGGTGATGCGTGCAATCGCAATTGTTCTGACAAATTCGAGGGGGTCCATTGGCTTTTGATCTGCCAATGGCGTGCCTGCCACTGGCACCAAATGATTGATGGGCACTGACTCAGGGTAAGGACTCAAATTAGCCAAGCGGGCTAAGAAAGCAGCCCGTTGCTCGCGTGACTCACCCATACCCACAATACCGCCACAGCAAACCGACATACCGGCTGCACGGACATTGGAAAGAGTGTCTAAACGATCTTGGTAGCCCCTTGTTGAGATCACAGAGCGATAAAAATCTTCGCTGGTATCAAGATTATGGTTATAAAAATCTAAGCCAGCTTCCTGGAGCGCCACAGCCTGATCAACTTCTAACATTCCTAAGGTGGCACAAGTCTCTAGACCCAAAGCCTTTACGCCTTTAATCATGGCGGTCACTTTTTCGATATCACGATCCTTGGGCTCACGCCAAGCCGCGCCCATACAAAAGCGATTGGAACCAGCGGCTTTAGCCGCTCTAGCAGCCTCAAGGACATCATCCAACTCCATTAGCTTGGTAGCTTGCACATCGGTGTCATAGCGAGCAGCCTGAGGGCAATAGCTACAATCCTCGGGGCATCCTCCCGTCTTAATGGACAACAGTGTTGCTAACTCCACATCTCCTTCAGGGAAATTAGTTCGATGTACTGTTTGAGCCTGAGACATCAAATCATTGAATGGCAAGTTAAATAGAGCCTCAATTTGAGCAACCGTCCAAGAACCAGAAGCATTCACCTCCCTATGTAAATCAGCCTTAGATTTGACATGGGTGAGGGGTTTTTCAGTAGTTTGTGCATCCAGCATGGGTAAATTCCAGAAAATAAATCAAATCAAGTCATAAACATAACAGATGGAAGCTTAGATTAAGAAAAACTAGTGGTCAAATATCAATGATGAAAAAGAAGGTTATTCCTGATGTAAATCAAAACCACTGGGTTGAAAGAAGCCTGGAGGCCGTTTGGCATCCCTGTACCCAGATGAAGCATCATGAAACTTTTCCTCTAATTGCCATCACTCATGGCAAAGGGCCATGGCTATATGACGACCAAGGTAATGCCTTATTAGACTGTATTAGCTCTTGGTGGACAAATTTATTCGGCCACTCTAATCCTCGCATCAATCAAGCGATTTGTGATCAATTAGAAAAAATTGAGCACGTCATGCTGGCTGGCTTCACCCACCCTCCAGTTATCCAGCTGTCTGAAAAGCTTGCTGCTTTAACAAAAAAAAATTTGGGGCATGCCTTTTACGCATCTGATGGTGCATCTGCAGTGGAAATCGCTTTAAAGATGAGCCACCACTTTTGGCAACTCAATAACAAACCCAATAAGAAAAAATTTGTTTGCTTAGAAAATGGCTACCATGGTGAAACCCTCGGCGCATTAGCAGTAACGGATGTTGCTATTTTTCGAGAAGCTTATGGCTCACTGCTGCAAGAGGTTTTTACCGTAACATCACCCGATGCTCGCAAAGCCAAAGTTGGTGAAAGCGCTGAGGATGTTGCCAAGCAAGCTGCCAATGCTCTTGAAAAACTGTTTGAGCAAGAACATCACAATATTGCTGCCATCATTGTTGAACCACTGGTTCAGTGTGCAGGGCAAATGGCGATGTACTCACCAGAATATCTGCGTCAAGTAAGAGCGCTCTGCGATCGCTATAGCATTCATTTCATCGCGGATGAAATTGCTGTTGGATGTGGTCGTACTGGTAAATTTTTTGCTTGTGAACACGCTGGTATCTGGCCAGACTTTTTGACCCTTTCCAAAGGTATTAGCGGAGGCTATCTGCCGCTATCGCTTTGCCTGACTACGGAAAAGATTTATTGCACTTTCTATAGCGATCAAACAAAACATGGTTTTCTACATTCACACTCTTACACCGGCAATCCTCTTGCATGTTCAGCTGCTCTAGCTTGCTTAGAGATATTTGACACTGAAAATATTCTCGAAAAGAATCTGCTTCAAGCACAAGAATTAGCTAGCGCATTTGCTTGGGCTAAAACAGATACCCGCATAGAGTATTGGCGCCAGCAAGGCATGATCTTAGCTTTTGATGTCAAAATTGCATCTCTGAAAAACCCAAATACATTCCCTCGTGAAATGTTCTCCGCTAGTTTGGATCAAGGTGTACTCATTCGCCCTATCGGCAACACGATCTACATAATGCCTCCTTACATTCTTTCTGCTACTGAAACCCTGCAAATGGGTGAAGCAGTACAGCGCGCCTTGAATAAGGTCTTCGCATGAAGCCCCCATTTCATGCTTTAGGTATGGCACAAGAGCAAATTGCCGAGCTTGAAACCCAATTACTTAAACGCAAACTGCGTATGACCGAATCACCTTGTGATACTGAAGCAATAGTCGAGAACCGCAAGCTACATGCCTTTTGCAGTAATGACTACTTAGGTCTAGCCAATCATCCAGAGTTAATTGCAGCATTAGCAGAGGGTGCAAATCAGTATGGGGTTGGTAGTGGTGCATCCCATCTGATCAGCGGCCATCACATTACCCATGACTTACTAGAAAAAAAATTAGCCTCTTTTCAAAGTGAACATATTCCCAATGCACGCGCGCTATTCTTTAGCACTGGATATCTTGCAAATCTTGCTGCAATCACTGGCTTAGTAAAGCTTGCTAAGCCAGGAGAGGCTAGCATTTACTCGGCCGAACTCAATCATGCGTCGATTATTGATGGTGTACGCTTAGCAAGCACTCAATCCAAAGCCTCAGTCATACTATTTGATCATCAGCAATTAGATACTCTTAAAAAGGCTCTTAAGCATGATAAGAGACCTCTCAAACTCATCGTGACAGATGGTGTTTTTAGTATGGATGGTGACATCACTCCAGTGAAAGCACTGGTAGCAATTGCTGAACAATATGACGCATTGCTCTTAGTGGATGATGCCCATGGTTTTGGTGTACTAGGCGAGCAAGGTCACGGTATTCTGGAGCAATTTAATATCGTCTCGGAACGCATTATCTATATTGGTACGCTCGGCAAAGCTGCGGGAGTTAGCGGCGCCTTCGTGTGCGCGCAAGCTCCTTTTATTGATTGGCTCATTCAAAAAGGCCGCCCCTATATTTACAGCACAGCGACCCCACCAGCTATCGCGCATGCTTTACTCAAAAGCCTATCGATCATTGAGGGTAATGAGGGAAAATCTCGTCGTCGCCAACTCAATCAACTGATTACCTATTGGCAAAATGAAATGCATTTTTCTGATTGGAAAAAGATGAGTTCATGTACACCAATTCAGCCAGTGATTCTTGGAAGTAACGCCAATGCTTTGGCTGCAGCCAAATTATTAGATGAGATGGGCTACTGGATTCCAGCCATCAGACCACCAACGGTTCCCGCAGGCAGTGCTCGTCTGCGTATTACTTTTTCGGCGAATCACAGCCTTGAAGATTTGCAAAAACTCATTTGGGTTTTGCAAAAAATTGAGCAGCAGGTTCAAGTAGGACAATTATCTTGAGCGTTCTCAATAAACCTTCTGGGTTCTTTATTGCTGGTACAGATACCGAAGTTGGTAAAACCTTAATCAGTGGCGCCTTAATTGTGAAGTTGAAAGAAGCGGGACTAAATACTATTGGTTTTAAACCTGTCGTGGCAGGTACTTATCTCAGTCCTGATGGGCGTTTACTAAATGAAGATCTAGAAACCCTCAGGATTGCTTCAAATATAGAGCCTGGCAGCGTTGAGCTATGCCCTTATATCTTAAATACCCCTGCTGCTCCACATCTAGTGGCAAAAGCTGAAGGTATTGACTTAAAAATTTCAGTCATCACTCAGGCCTTTGAACAACTCTCTGAAAAATTTGACTGGGTGGTTGTAGAAGGGGCTGGTGGCCTGATAGTGCCTCTCAATGAAAAAGAGGATTTAGGGGGTGCAGCAAAGGCGATCGGGTTACCAGTCATCCTGGTAGTGGGGATCCGTTTGGGTTGCATTAATCACGCACTGTTAACTTACGAAGCATTAAAAATACGTCATCTTCCAGTTGCGGGCTGGATTGCCAACGTCCTTTCTGAGGAAATGCCTCTATTACAAGACAATATTCAGACACTCAAAGACCGCATCAATGCTCCCTGTCTTGGAACTATCCCCTTGCTACCTAAAAACCTACAAAAGCAAGCAAATGCACCATACTCATTAGGAGCACTTCAGTTTGCTGCGGAGCATATAAAGCTGCCCTGATGCAAATTAGGCCAAATACGTGCAGCACCAAGTGGTTTCAGATAAGATAAACACATGCGATTACTACCTGAAATCGTCGATTCCGCAGCGACAATTCAAGAAATACGGCGCAATATTCACGCCCATCCAGAATTACGCTTTGAAGAGAATCGCACATCCGATCTTGTTGCTGAAGCACTTTCTAGCTGGGGTATTACTGTTTTTCGCGGCATGGGAAAGACTGGGGTAGTTGGTCGTCTCGATGGAGATCTTGGCCCAGGAAAGATGGTTGGTTTGCGTGCTGATATGGATGCACTGCCACTACAAGAACACAATAATTTCGCGCATACCTCTGTCAATCCAGGAAAAATGCATGCCTGTGGTCACGATGGCCACACTGCAATGCTGTTAGGCGCTGCACAATATTTATCAAACCACCGAGACTTTAAGGGTACCGTCGTTTTTATTTTTCAACCGGCTGAAGAAGGCGGTGCTGGTGCAAAAGAAATGATTAATGATGGGCTCTTTAAACAGTTCCCTTGCGATGCTGTTTTTGGTTTGCATAATTGGCCTGGTCTTGCTGAAGGCCATTTTGGCGTTACTGCTGGCCCGATGATGGCCTCTAGCAATCTATTTGAAATCAGGATTCACGGCAAAGGCGGTCACGCAGCCTTACCGCACAATAGCGCAGATCCAGTCCTGGCCGGTACTCAAGTAGTCCAAGCCTTGCAAAGCATTATTACCCGCAATAAACGTCCCGTTGATGCTGCCGTTTTATCTGTGACACAATTTCATGCGGGTGAAACAAGCAATGTCATTCCTGATAGCGCTTTTATTGGTGGCACAGTTCGTACCTTCACCCTAGAAGTACTTGATCTCATCGAACTTCGCCTGCGAGAGATTTCGCATAATGTGGCAAGCGCCTTCGACTGCCAAGCAGAAATTACTTTTTCAAGAAGTTACCCACCACTCATCAATCATGCAAGTGAAGTGGAATTTGCTAGCGAAGTCATGAGTGAGTTAGTTGGGGAACAAAACGTCAACACGTCAATTGATCCCACGATGGGTGCGGAAGACTTTGCTTACTTCTTACTTGAAAAGCCCGGTTGCTATGTGTTCTTAGGCAATGGTGACGGTGATCATCGCTCTGTTGGCCATGGCATGGGACCATGTCACCTCCATAATCCTTCCTACGACTTTAATGATGCGCTGATCCCAGTAGGTGTGAACTATTGGGTCAAATTAGCTCAACGCTATCTGGAAAAAAACTAGTTCTACTGCGTCAGCAAGCTCAAGAGTTAGTAAATTTAGCAGGGCGTTTTTCTACAAATGCGGCCATGCCCTCTTTTTGATCGTTCGTACCAAAGCAGGCATGGAATAGACGACGCTCAAAATGAATACCTTCTGAGAGCGTGGTTTCATAAGCAGCATTGATGCTTTCTTTCACCATCATCGCAGTTAACAATGGCATATCAGCAATCCCTTTTGCGATCGCAGAGACTTCGTTTAATAAATCAGCTTGAGGAAAAATTCGTGCTACCAGGCCTGAGCGCTCAGCTTCATTCGCATCCATCATGCGGCCAGTTAAAGCAAGATCCATTGCCTTTGCCTTAGATACTGCACGCGGTAAACGCTGTGTACCACCAGCACCAGGAATAATGCCGAGCTTAATTTCTGGTTGGCCAAATTTTGCATTATCAGCAGCCATAATCATGTCGCACATCATGGCTAACTCACAACCGCCACCCAATGCATAGCCAGAGACAGCTGCAATGACGGGCTTACGCACTTTTCTGATCTGCTCCCAATTCCGAGAGATATAGTCGTGGCGATAAACCTCATGAAATTGATACTTCGCCATTTTGGCAATATCAGCTCCAGCAGCAAACGCTTTTTCGCTACCCGTGATGATGATGCAACCAATATTGTCGTCGGCATCAAAGCCGATCAATGCTGTGCCCAATTCGTCCATCAATTCATCATTTAAGGCATTTAATACCTGAGGACGATTTAAAGTGATCGTGGCAACTTTGCCATCCACTTTGGTCAAAATAGTGTTGTAACTCATAAAACCCTTTCAGCATTAATTCATTAGCGCGGCAGTAATACCCACATCTTGCCATTTTGTTTCATACGACCAGCCATTTCTCCTGCGCCATCCCCAGAACCCCAATAGTAATCAGCCCTGACCGCTCCCACAATAGCCGTGCCAGTGTCCTGCGCCAGCACCAACTTCTGCAAGAGTTGATTACTAAGGGGCTTAGTGGTGGCTAAAAATACTGGCGCCCCTAATGGCAGAGACTTCAAGTCAATCGCAATACTTCTTTCGCCAGTCAGAGCTACCCCAAGTGCACCATTCGGACCCAGCTCTGCACTGACGTTACCTGGTAACTCTTTAAAGAAAACAAAGCGGGGGTTGGCATTGAGCATTTCATCTTCGCGACTAGGATTGCGTTTTGCCCATTGAGAAATACCCTGCATCGTTGCTTCACTGCGGGTGATCTCCTTACGATCTAGCAACCATTGGGCAAAAGATTTGAATGGTTGGTCATTTGTGCCAGCAAAACCTAAACGTAACACTCGTCCATCCTCAAGACGAATTTTGCCTGAGCCCTGGATTTGCATAAAAGCTGCGGCAACGGGATCTTGAACCCATGCTATCTCATGACCCTTCAAGATGCCTGAAGTCATGAGCTCAGCACGCGTAGGTGCTGGGCTTGGTTTAGCGTTTCGCCAAGCTTTGGGATAGGCGTACAAAGGAATGGTGTAAGTACCGGTGCGCGTCAGAGAGCCATTCATTACTGGCTCGTAATAACCTGTTATCAAACCTGTTTCACTGCCACTGGAATTACTGCGAATCTCATACGCTTGGAAGTAATACTCAAAATATCGGCGGATGGCCTGTCCATCTTTCGAAGAAACATTACCAGCCTGCGCACAGACCTCTCGCCAATTCACCTCGCTACTGCGCTTGCGTAAAGCATCACAACTTTTGAGCCATGCTGGCCACGCCTGAGTGAGTTCATCTTCTTGCCATCCGGGCAAAGCCTGCCATGTAACGGCATTAAAACTCGCAATGGGAGAGTTATAGGGGGCTACAGACGTGACACTGGGTCGGGAGCTAGATCTGCCCGTGGGTGGGGTCGAGCAGCCTACCAGAAGAGCAGCAAACAACAGAGCGAATACACTAGCGCAAGCTAATCGCTTTGCCACTATTTGGAAATTAAGCATCATGATCGCCAATTTACTCGATGAATACCCAATGCTGCTCTTTGTCTTCGAGGCAGTGCTTGCCCTAAGCCTGCTCCTATTTATCGTCCTTTGGACCGGCAAGGGCAAAAAATAAGCTGCCCAAGCCAAAGGGGGATTAATGGAGGGTTCTAGGCATCACCAGAGCAAATTCTGGAATTGGGGCTTGGAAAAACTGGGCATCTTCTGTTACGCAGAAATACTCCCCTCGCATAGTTCCTGCCGGGGTGGGTAAGGTAGCCCAGCTGGTGTACTCAAAATGCTCACCAGCACGCAATAAAGGCTGCTGGCCAACGACCCCGAGGCCCCGCACCTCCTGCACATCATTATCCCCATCAGTGATGAACCAATGACGAGCAATCAGCTGGACGCTAGCCGTTCCAGTATTGCGGATGGTGACGGTATAGGCAAAAGCAAATTGACTGTTATCGGGCTCAGATTGCTCTGGCAAATACTGGGCTTTGACGGTAATACTGATTTCATGGGGATTCATGCTCGAATTCTGCTCCATCCAAGAGCCAACTGCAAGCTAGAATCTAGGGATGGATAGTCAGAAATTACCCCAATTTGTAATCGCCCCTTCTATTTTGTCCGCTGACTTTGCCTATCTAGGCAAAGAAGTCCAGGACGTCCTAGCGGCAGGCGCTGACTGGATTCACTTTGACGTGATGGATAACCACTATGTTCCGAACCTGACTGTTGGCCCTTTGGTATGTGAGGCTATTCGGCCTCATGCTATAAAAAATGGCAAGCCAGTCATGATTGATGTGCACCTCATGGTAGAGCCAGTAGATCGGCTAGTGCCTGATTTTGCAAAAGCAGGAGCAAGTCTGATTAGCTTTCACCCAGAGGCAAGTCCTCACGTAAATCGCACCCTCAACCTCATTCGAGATCAAGGATGCCAAGCCGGACTCGTTCTCAACCCCGCAACACCCTTGGACCATTTAGATCACACCCTGGAATTATTAGATTTAGTGTTGCTTATGTCAGTTAATCCTGGCTTTGGTGGGCAATCATTTATTCCAAGTACTTTGAATAAAATTTCTCAAGTTCGTGCCCGCTTAGATCGCTATCAAGCAGAAACGGGTCGTCACATCCGACTCGAAGTCGATGGTGGCATCAAAGTGGACAACATTGCAGAAGTTGCCAAAGCAGGTGCAGATACTTTTGTAGCTGGATCAGCCATTTTTGGTCAAAAGAATTACGCCACAGTGATCGACGCGATGCGCACAGAATTAGGAAAGTCAGGAAAAGCCTAATGCAGCGCGAAGAGTTTAATGCCCTTGCAAAACAGGGTTTCAATCGTATCCCTCTAATCAAAGAGGTGTTAGCTGATTTAGAGACACCCCTTTCCCTGTATATGAAATTGACGCAAGAGTTTGGTAAAAAAAATAGCTATCTCTTGGAATCTGTTTTAGGTGGTGAACGCTTTGGGCGCTTTTCTTTTGTTGGCTTACCAGCTAAAACACTATTGAGAACTGCTGGTACACCGGATGCACCCTTAACCGAAGTAGTCACCGATGGCAAAGTGGTTGAAAGTAACCGAGATAATCCTCTCGATTTTGTAGATGCTTATTTCAAGCGCTTCAAGGTCGCGCTCCAACCAGGATTACCTCGTTTTTGCGGTGGACTAGCTGGCTACTTTGGTTATGACACCGTTCGCTATATTGAATCTCGCTTAGCTAAACACAGTCTTCCCGATGAATTAGGTGTTCCGGATATTCAACTCTTGCTAACTGAAGAATTAGCAGTTATCGATAATGTTGCAGGAAGAATTTATTTAATTGTTTATGCTGACCCTGGCCAAGATGATGGCTTTGAAAAGGCTGAGGCTAGATTAAAAGAATTGCTCACCTGCTTAAGTAAACCAGTCAATATTCCAAGCTCCAGGGCCAGCACCAAGACTGAGCTCATTCGCAAATTCAAAGCAGCAGATTATGAGAATGTCGTTCGCAAAACTAAAGAATATATTTTGGCGGGCGATTGTATGCAAGTGGTGATTGGCCAGCGGATCAGCAAGCCATTCACCGAATCACCATTAGCGCTTTATAGAGCCTTGCGTTCACTCAATCCATCGCCCTATATGTATTTCTATGACTTTGGCGATCTTCAAGTGGTTGGCTCTTCACCAGAAATTTTGGTGCGTCAGGAAAAACGCAAGTCTGAAAAGATTGTGACAATTCGTCCATTGGCGGGCACACGGCCACGAGGAGAAAATCCAGAAGAAGATGAACGTCTTGCTCAAGAATTACTTGCCGACCCTAAAGAAATTGCTGAGCATGTCATGCTGATTGATCTTGCTCGTAATGATGTGGGTCGTATCGCTAAGACCGGCACAGTCAAGGTGACCGACTCTATGTCGATTGAAAAATACTCACATGTTCAACATATCGTGAGCTCGGTTGAAGGTGAGTTGCTTGACAATATGAGCAATATGGATGTCTTGAGGGCAACCTTTCCAGCAGGAACTTTATCTGGTGCTCCCAAAATACGGGCGATGGAAATTATTGATGAAATGGAAATCGTGAAACGCTGTGTCTATGGTGGTGCCGTTGGCTACCTCTCCTTTTCTGGAGATATGGATGTTGCCATCGCGATTCGCACTGGCGTCATTCGTGATGGCATACTGCACTCGCAAGCAGGTGCTGGTGTTGTTGCTGACTCAGATCCGACCTCGGAATGGAAAGAAACCGAAGCCAAAGCACGTGCGGTATTACATGCCGCTGATTTAGTACAAGGAGGACTCGATGCTCCTCATGATTGATAACTATGATTCTTTTACTTATAACTTAGTTCAGTATTTTGCTGAACTCGGTGAAGAAGTAAAGGTATTTCGGAATGATGAGATTGCCGTTGAAGAAATTGGCAAACTCAAGCCTGCGCGCATTTGCATTTCTCCAGGACCATGTAGTCCAGCCGAGGCCGGCATTTCAGTTGAGACCATCAAACGCTATGCGGGCCAAATTCCGATCTTGGGAGTTTGCCTAGGACATCAAGCGATTGGCGAAGCGTTTGGTGGAAAAATTGTCCGCGCCCAGAAAGTCATGCACGGCAAGACGGATAGTATTCACCATACTGGTGTTGGTGTCTTCAAAGATATTCCAAACCCATTTACAGTGACACGTTATCACTCCTTAGCGATTGAAAAGAACAGTATTCCCGCCGTGCTAGAAATTACTGCCACTTCTTCTGACGGAGAAATCATGGGAGTACGGCACCGCAAGTTTGCGGTTGAAG
>Ga0194060_10003575_pt1 | contig 10959 bp, 12 predicted proteins | sample SepL225m_MetaG_FD_163427 | JGI IMG/M metagenome (GOLD analysis project Ga0194060, IMG submission 163427) | Anoxic zone freshwater microbial communities from boreal shield lake in IISD Experimental Lakes Area, Ontario, Canada - Sep2016-L222-5m | ecosystem: Environmental > Aquatic > Freshwater >... | reverse complement strand
CGTTTAACCCCCCCCTACTTGACAAAGCACTCCCCAGCATGCTATAAATCTCTCCTACCTGCTATTCAGGAAAGTCACCGCCATGAGAAAATTTATACAAAACATTGGATTGGCTGGAGCTGCTTTCCTGATCACTTTCTCTACAGGTTGGATCACAACAAAAGCCATAAACAACACTCCCATCGCAACCGTTGCCGCAAATGAAATAACGCAAATACCTACTGTTACAAGTACTCAAACAAGCGAAAATCCTACTCAAACCGTAGAAATCCAACTGCCCTCAGTTATAACAACCTTTGCTCAAGAAACTCCAACATCACCTACACCAACGAGCACAACAATAGCAACGCATACTTCAGAAAGCATAGAAAAAACACCCATTCCTACCATTTCATTAACCCAAAAAGTAACCACACAAAACATACCCAACCCCGCACCTCAACAAGCACAAACCCAAACTAATTTTCCTACATCAATAAGCATCCCCGCCATAAGTTTCTCTTCATCAATAATCCCTGTCGATCTCATCACCATAGGGCAAGACAGAACGTGGGAAGTCCCAAACAACACAGTCGGAACACCTAGAGAACAAGTACAGAACAACATCATTCTTCTCGGACATAGTGGACTTTACAATTCAATCTTTGGCCGGATAAATGAGCTCACAGCAGGGCAAAAAATCATCGTCAATAACACTAACAAATACAGCATAACATCGGTATCAATAGTAGACGCATATAACATCTCATCAATACTTCCTCAAAACGACCCAACACTCACCATCGTGACTTGCGAAGGATCACTTCGCCGTATTGTGGTAGCTAAGCCAATCTAAGTTTAATCAAAAAACCGCTTTACTACAGCATAAAAATCAAAAACCTACAGCAATATCCTCGCATCCACAATCTCCGAACCCTCACCCTGTTTATGCACCATAATTGGATTAAAATCAATCTCTTGTATCTTCGGAAATTCCAGCGCAAATCGGGAAAGCAACAATAAGGTCTCAACTAACGAATCAATGTCACAAACCTCACCACCACGTGCTCCAGCCAACATCTGATACACCTTGGACTCGGTAATCATCGCCAATGCCTCTTCCTTATCGAAGGGCGCAACACGGAAGGTCACATCTCGGAAAATTTCCGCATACACACCACCCATACCAAACATAATTAGCGGACCAAACTGGGGATCACGTTTCATACCAACAATCACCTGAGATCCAGTAGTCATCCCACCAACCAAGTACCCTTCAATACGAGCATGAGGCATAGCAGCACTTACTTTTTGTTGCATAGTTTCTATCGCTTCCACCAACGCTTGTGTGTCTCGAATATTCACCTTTACACCACCTACATCAGACTTATGCACAACCTCAGGAGAAACCACTTTCAAAGCTGCCGGAAAAGAAATAGCTCCTGATGCAGCTGCTGTTTTTACCTCATCCCCAGAGGTAACAAACTGCATACTGTTTGGTCGAAAACCATACAGCTGCAAAATTCGACGACAATCAACTTCAGTCAACACAGGCTTTTTCAGAATATCATTGATAAAATCATGAGCCTGAGTTGTTGTGGTTTGAGATGAAAGCACGGGCAAAGGTCGCTGTTGCCATGCTTGGTACTGTACCATTTGCGCTATGGCACGCACGGGCTGAATTGGATTGGAAAATTGCGGTAACGAATATTTTCTATACTCTTCATAATATTTTTCGATCTCATACTCACCAAGAAAGCTCAACAAAATCGGCTTCGTTGTTGTTTTACCAACAACTCCAATAGCCTCGACAGTTTCCTTGATTTCCGTCATCTTTTGCGGTGTCAAAACAACAATAATGGCATCAACCGTCGAATCTTTTGCTGCTGCTGCCAATGCCAAACTATAACGGTCGGCCCGAGCATCACCCAAAATATCAATAGGATTAGTAACATTGGCACAGGAAGGACAACTGCCTTTCAACAACTCTTTCGTAGCAGGCTCTAGCTCAGCCAACTCAAGATTATAATCTGAAATATAATCAGTTGTTAATACACCTGGTCCACCAGCATTGGTAACAACCGCCACACGAGAACCAGTAGGAAGTGGTTGATAAGAAAAAGCCTTCGCAAAATCAAAAAGATCTTGTAACCCATTCACTTCAATAACACCACTCTGAGAAAACGCCGCCGCATAGGCTTCTTTTCCACCAGCAAGCGCACCAGTATGCGATGAAGCTGCTGCCATACCCTCTTCACTTTTCCCTGCTTTAATGAGCAAAACTGGTTTTTTCTTGCTCACTCTTCGAGCAACGTCCATAAACGCTGCACCATCATCAATATTCTCAACATACGCCATAATAACCTTTACTTCAGGATCATTTCCCCAAAACTCCAATAACTCCATCTCCGTAATATCTGCTTTATTTCCCATACTCACAAAATATGCAAAACCCAACTGCTGTGCCCTTGCCATATCGATAACTGCTGTACCTAACGCTCCAGATTGCGAAAGAAATGCGATATTCCCTCTATTGGGAGTTGTCTGAGCAAAAGAAGCATTGATCGGCATTATTGTGTTAATATACCCAAGACAATTTGGACCAAGAATTCTCATGCCATATTGTTTTCCAATTGCCTTTACTTGCTCTTCTCTCTGTGCACCTTCTTCCCCAGCCTCCTTAAATCCTGCCGTGATGATAACAATATTTTTAATGCCCTTCTGACCACATTCTTCCAATATCGCAACCACCGCCGAGGACGGAATAGCTATAATGGCAAGATCAGCAACCTCAGGAAGTTGAGAAATAGAAGCAAAAGCAGGTAAATCTAAAATAGCGGGATACTTGGGGTTGATTGGATAAATTTTTCCCTTATACCCAGAATCAATCAAGTTTTTCAGGATGTCGTAGCTTAGCTTATCAGCATTTGGAGAAGCACCGACGAGAGCAACGGAGGAAGGGTTGAAGAATGTTTGAAGCATAGTTATATAGTTAATTAATTACTAACCTAAAGAAAATAATCTGCAAAAAAACAAAGAACCTTCTCAACTATACCCTATTAAACTTATTCACAACAATAACAGTATTTTTTCGTTCACCCATATAGAGAAATACAACATAAGCTTCTAAAAGTTACTAACAACTCTTCGAACAACATGATGCTTAGCAACTTTGTTCTCAAACCAAGTCAGCTGTCTTTTTGCATATCGTCGACTATCACGTTTAAACAACGCTACTGCATCTTCCAACGAGATCTCACCTCGAACATACAAACCAAGTTGTTTATACCCCAGAGTTAACATAGAAGAAATTCCCCATCCATAGCGCTTTCCAAGATACTCGACTTCATCCAAAACCCCACGTTTAAGCATGACATCTATACGCAAATCTATTCTTCGATAAAGAACATCACGAGGCAATTCAAGTAAAATAATGGAAAATTCATACGGTTGTGCGTTGGAACTTCTCAACACTTCTGTAAGAGGTTGCTTGGTTGTATGAATAATTTCAAGCGCCCTGATAACTCGCTGCTTGTTTTTACAGTCAACAAGGGAAAGACCTTCAGAATCCGCTTTTGATAATTGGTCTACAAGTTCATCCAAAGATAAAAGAGAAAGAGCACCCCGCAGCTGTTCATCAGGCAAAACGCCATGAAAAGTATATCCGTCCAGCACTGAAGAAATATACAAACCAGTTCCCCCAACGAGAAATGGTTTTTTTTCACGAGCAAGAATATTTTCAACTTTTTCCAATGCCATCTGTTGAAACAAACCCACAGAAAATGACTCATCAGGATTGAGAACATCAATCAAAAAATGTGGGACTTTCAAAAGTTCATCTTGGGTCGGTTTAGCAGTAGCAATATCCATCTCACGAAAAATCTGCCGAGAATCTGCCGAGATAATTTCCCCACCCACTTGTTCAGCAAGATCAATAGCAAAAGCCGTTTTACCTACAGCTGTCGGTCCACAAACAATGGTAATTTCCGGGTTATTTTTGCTCATAAAAAAAGCCGATTAGAAAAAATAAAATAAATTTACTATAATGTATAGCAAGATTACCAATTATAACTCCAATGGCAAAAGCGAAGAAATCGACCTCCCCTTTTTTCATCCCCTCCAACCAATTTTCCCGACACAAGGAAACCACTTTGGAAAAAAATAAAGCAACCAACGATCCCAAAATTACTGCCAAGCAGATACCTAGTAAGGAATCATTTCCTATAGCTAAATTTTCGGATGAACCAGATTCCTCCAACACTCACAACAAAAACAATGAAACCGACAATGACCTTGAACAACTCAGTAACAGCTGGAAGAATAAGCGAGTAAGCTACAAAACGCCACAAATCCAAGAAAAAAAGGTACTCACCGTCGCGATACAGGCCTCTAAGTGGAGCACTACACTGGCTATCGTTTTTTTCCTAATCAGTGTGGTTCTATTCTTCCAATTTCAGAGCCTTAACAAAGCCATAAAAAGCCTAGAGAATCAAAATAAAAGCCTAATGAACGATGTTAGTAGCGCACTGCAAACGCAGCAAGACGTTCAACTCAAAGTGCAAGAATACGCTACAGACCTCAATACCATCCGTGTTCACGTACAAATGTCCCCAGTTGAATTACCTCCAACAACCACACCAGCACCAGACCCAAATCAATGATCAGATCAGTAAAAAAACAACTCACGTCAACATTTGAATCAACTCCCGATCTACTCTTGGCAGTGTTTATTGGATTGATTTTTTTCTTATTACTCTCGCTCTCTATGCAATCCGTAGCTGCACAGTTCAGTGTTTGGAATATAGAAAAAACCAACAAAAAACTACCTGCGGTACTTCAACAAATGAAAACCTCCTCAGAGCAGACTGCAAAGATTGTAAAAGCCTATGAAGACAACAGAGAAGCAGTAAAAAAACAAGTTGGCATGCCACCAACAATAAATGCCAACGCAACTGATGCAGAAGCATCACGACAATTCACCTATAAAGACCTCTTTAATATCTTAATTGTAGGAAAAAATGGTGGGCTCACTGACACCATGATTATCGTAACCATCAATGAAAAACGCCAAGAAATCACAACCACCAGCATTCCGCGAGATTTATACTACGGTGGAAGAAAAATAAATAGTTACTACGAATTCTACGGCATGAATGGACTAAAAAACCTTATCGAAACCCTGACAGGCCTAACTATCCAAAAATATGCCATGGTCGATATGATGATTTTTGTGGATGTGATCAACAGAATAGGTGGCGTAGATGTTTGTCTCGATGCACCACTTACTGATAACACATACAAAACTATCGAAAACGGGCAAACTGCAAACCTCCACTTCGATGCTGGTTGCCATCATGTTAATGGGACACAGGCATTACGCTTAGCTAGAAGTCGTTACAGCAGCTCCGATTTCAAACGATCCGAACGCCAACAACAAATCATCAAAGGTCTTCAAGAAAGAGCAACAAAACTCAGCCTTGCGGATCTTTCAGGAATAGGGCAATCTATAATAACCAAACTTGATACTGATATTCAATTACCAGAAGGATCCCAATACTACTTCAAATATAAAAATTACAAGTTAAAAAGCAACAACGTGATGAGTACTGCAAATGCACTCACCTCAACAACCTCTCCAGACAAGCAGTACATTCTTCTCCCAAGAGATAATCAGTGGTATAAAATTAAAAAATTCTTTTTTGACAAAATAAACGAGTGAGAAATAGACAGATGAAAAAAATATTGACGATCAAGGGAACCAAAGGCGAACTCATCATACGTGCTCACGACGAAAAACCATTTGATGTTGTTTTCAAAAGCCTAGAACTGAAAGTGCAACAAGCCCCTCAGTTTTTCAAAGGAGCAGTGGCTCACTTTGAATGGGGAAACCGTCTCCTTACCGAAGAAGAAAAAACACAACTAAGAGAAATGCTCAACCCACACGAAATTCTCTGGCAGGAAGAAGCAGATAGCTTTGAACCATTCGAAGCTGAAAAAGAACAATCCATCAAGAAAACATCTGATGACCCCGCTCGTTGTCATTTCTTGAAAAGAAACGTACGTGCTGGTCAAAAGATCGAATACAACGGTCATATTGTGATCTTTGGCAATATTCATGCCGGTGGAGAAGTCATAGCAACTGGTAATGTTTTTGTTTGGGGAGCTGTAAGAGGTATTATTCACGCAGGAATCGAGGGAAATAAAGAAACCGTGGTGAGTGCACTTATTCTTAATCCGGCCCAACTTCGCATTGCAGGGCAAATAGCAATCAATCCCCACCAAGAAAACCGTGAGAAACTTATACTGAAACCTGAAAGCGCCTCACTTAATGCTGATGGTGAAATTATCGTAGAACCTTGGACAGAAAAAACCCCGTCACATGTCTAACTACTAAGTACATCTGTTTTTCTATCATTAATTCAGAGCCAATAGCACCTAGCTTGAAGCAACAAATCCTCGTGAATCACATGTTTCGAAAAGTCTACGCGATCGAACTCTACCAATACCCAACATCAAAAGAAGAAGCCGAGGAAGATAGACAAGAACTAGAAAAGCTTGTAACCTCCGCAGGATATTTCATGGCGGGCAGTGAGGCCTACCAACTTAGGGAAATTCATCCACGAACCTGCATCGGACCAGGAAAACTAGAACAACTCAAAGAAGTTGTTGAAGAAAACAACATTGACCTTATCATCCTCGACTTTCCTATTAAACCCTATGCCCTAAAATATGTCGAAGATTTCTTCAACGTCGAAGTAGCAGACCGAACCAGACTCATCCTAGAAATTTTTAAAAAAAGAGCTACTTCTGCAGAAGGAAAACTTCAAGTAGAACTTGCTGAAGCCAAATATGAATTGGGAAGACTTGTTGGAAAAGGCCTAGGAAAACAACTCAGCCGCCTCGGTGGAGGTATCGGAACCCGCGGACCAGGTGAACAGCATATGGAAAAACTGAAACGCGCCTACGCCCGTAAAATGAAAACACTGAAAGACAAGCTCAAAAGTGTAGAAAAAACCCGCCATCAGCACTACCACGAACGAAAAGAACAAGGGTTTCCCCAGATAGCCCTTGTCGGCTATACCAATGCCGGAAAATCCAGCCTTCTCAACACACTTTCCGGTTCTTCAGTTCAAGCTAAAAACGAGCTGTTTACAACAGTAGACCCCACAACACGAAAAATCCACATCAACAATCAGGATATTCTTATAACCGACACGGTTGGATTTATAAAAAAGCTACCAACCCAACTTGTAGAAGGTTTTGAATCCACTCTTGAACAGGTAACTCTCAGTGATCTCATTCTTGTCGTCATAGACCGCACTGATGAAAACTATACAGAAAAAGAAGAACGTGTTTTTGAAGTCCTCCGAAAACTGCATAACACCACCCCAATCCTGAAGGTCTACAATAAAATTGACACCCTCGAAGAACCATACAAAAGAGATCCCGAAGCCATCTACATCTCCTGCAAACAAAAAACTAACATCGACACACTCAAAGAAAAAATGTCCAACTTCCTCGCCTCAAAATATCCCCAAATAAAACCAGTACCAATTGCAGACTAACCTAGACTCAGATTTTAATACACAAAAACTAATCTACAAAAACTCTAAAACTCAAATCAAAAAGACATACAAAAGCCACTCCAAAACTATGCTATAGTGATACAAAACGAACTGCGACCATGATTACCATAACCAGAAAATTTCATTTCTCTGCTTCGCACTATTACTCCAATCCAAATTGGAGCGAAGAAAAAAATCTACAAACTTTTGGAAAATGCGCAAATAAAAATGGCCACGGTCATAACTATGTGCTCGAAGTAACCCTTTCTGGAGAAATCAATCCCGAAACTGGCTATGTGATGGACCTCCATCAAGTAACTGAATTAGTAAAAACCGCAGTACTTGAAGAACTCGATCACCGCAACCTCAACATCGATGTCACATTTTTCCACAACAACAACCCCACAATGGAAAACATCTGCCGATTCATTTGGAAAAAACTCCAACCCATACTACACGGACTTCAAAAAATAACTCTCTGGGAAACTCCAGAACTCTACTGCGAGTATGCAGAATAGTACCCTCAACAACGACAAAACGCCCCCATGATCAAACTCACCAAAATCTACACCTTCTCAAGCGCTCACAGAGTCTTCAACCCCTCATGGAGTGAAGAAAAAAACCTTGAAGTATTCGGAAAATGCAGTCATAAGAATGGCCACGGCCACAACTACACACTGGAAGTAACTGTTTCAGGCGATACCATCGACCCCGAAACTGGATTCCTTATCTCATTGTCTGAAATCGACAATGCAGTAAATGATCAAATCATCGAACTCTTCGACCACAAAAACATCAACATCCAAATTCCCCATTTTCAGCACACTATACCCTCAGCAGAAAACATTCTCACCTTCTGCTGGAAACAACTCAAACCTCACCTTCCCCAGCTGCAAAGACTTACCCTCCATGAAACCATCAACAATAAATTCACATACAGCGACAGTGGAAAGACTCTAACTCAATAATCCATTCTTCGATGAAAATAACAAAAAGGCAGAAAATCATGGCAAACTCTCTTGAAGGAAAATCAATCCTCATCACCGGTGCAGGTAAAGGTATCGGTCGCGCAACTGCTCTCAGAAGCGCAGAAGTAGGTATGAAAATCGGTGCCTTTTCCCGCTCAGAAGAAGACTTACTCTCTTTGAAACAGGCTGTTAAACCATTTTCAAATTCGATAATAACCACAGCAGGAAACATAGCAATAGAATCTGATGTGAACAGTTTCGTTCAAAATGCTTCTACAGCATTTCAATCCATTGATGTACTCATCAACAATGCTGGCGTTTACAACTACGCCCCGATCGAGGAGTATACAGAACAACAATGGGATGACATGATTGCAACAAATTTGAAGGGTGTCTTCCTAATTACAAAAGCTGTTGTTCCAATAATGAAGAAACAAGGCCATGGACACATCATCATGATTTCATCAACACTTGGAAAAATTGGCATGGCAGAAAGAACGGCCTACTGCACATCAAAATTTGGCATAGTTGGATTTTCTAAAGCCCTATCTGAAGAACTTAGACCACACAACATCAAAGTAACCATAGTCTACCCAGGTTTCGTCAACACTCACATTTTTTCCGACCTACCAGCGCAAGAGCAAACCTCACTTCCTTCGAGAACAGCAATGACGCAACCGGAAACTGTAGCCGACATGCTCCTCAACACCCTCAAACAACCCCACAATACACTGATCGAAGAAATAGATTTCAGTTCCTGGGGATGACTCATCATGCTACAAATCTACCCAACGGGAAACCCTACAGTTTCCATCATACTGCCAACATTCAATCGTGCTACATACCTAAACCGATGCATAGATTCAGTACTACAACAGTCTTACAAAGACTGGGAACTTCTGATCATTGATGATGGAAGCATCGATGAAACACAGTCAATACTGCAACCATACAGCGAAAAACACAACAACATCAGGCTGATGAGACACAACAACAAAGGAATCACTTTCTCACTAAATACCGGCATACTTGCTTCAGCAGGAGCGTTTATCACTTCAATCAATAGTGATGATGAGTACACCTATGACCACATCGAAAAGCGAGTTTCCTATATGAACGACCACCCATCAATTGACCTCATCCACGGAGGAACGAATATAATAGGAAACCCCTTCGTTCCTGATAAACATGATATAGAAAAATCAATTCATCTCGACGAATGCTACATCGGAGCGACGTTCTTTGGAAAGCGTCAAGTCTTCATCGAACTTGATGGATTTATCAATATTCCCTTTGCTGAGGACTCAGAATTTATGGACAGAGCTGTAAAAAAATTTACTGTCGAACGAGTCCACTTTCCAACCTATAGGTACTATCGCGACACACCAGATAGCATTTGTAACAATATCCGAACAAGAATAGGAAAAACTGATAAAATTAAAGAACAAGAGACTCTTCTAGAAAGCCCTACCAATGACCAACGAACAGTATAATCAACAAAACTATCAAACCCACTTAGCAAAAGAACACCTACGCTCCCCCATCACCGACTTCATCAAAGAAATCGTCTACGGAGGAAACGACGGAATTGTCACCACATTTGCCGTTGTAGCAGGCTTCACCGGAGCAAACAGCGGAAATGCAACCACCATATCACTACTCACAGTCCTGATTTTCGGACTCGCAAATCTCTTTGCCGATGGCACTTCAATGGGATTGGGAAATTTCCTTTCCACCCGAGCCCAACAACGATTTTATCGATCAGAAAAAGCCAAAGAGCTCTACGAAATTCAACACGACCCAGCATCAGAAAAAACCGAAACCATCTACATCCTCAAAGCCCGAGGATTCAATGATGAACAAGCCAAACAACTCACAAACATCTACGCACAAAACGAATCCTACTGGGCAGAATTCATGATGAAATACGAACTGGAAATGGAAAATCCCGAAGGCGACAACCCAAGCCTTAACGCCCTAGTAACTTTTTTATCATTCATCTTTTTCGGATTTATCCCCCTATTCCCCTACGTCTTCCTTCGAGAACTCCCCGCACAAACCGCCTTCATCGTTTCCTCAACCGCAACCCTCCTCGCCCTCATACTACTCGGCTACGTCCGTGGAAAAATGTCCAAAGAAAAAATCTGGCAATCCATCGCCGAAGTCACCCTCATCGGCGGCTCCTCCGCCATCATCGCCTTCCTAGTAGGCACCTTTTTCAAAGGCTAAAAAAAGCGAAAGCAGCCAACAAAAACCTACCGCAACGCATCAAAAAAGCATACGCAGGAAAATATAAGAAATCCCGAGCAAAGCACCTCCGCATCAGGGAAGTTCATCTGCAACGCAACGCCTGATGTCTCCATCCTCCAACTCGCTCTCTGATGACTTTTATGTCACTTTTTTACTCTTCGTTACCCACCACTTACTGAGATTAAAAAAGTGACGCG
>Ga0194060_10003573_pt1 | contig 10959 bp, 3 predicted proteins | sample SepL225m_MetaG_FD_163427 | JGI IMG/M metagenome (GOLD analysis project Ga0194060, IMG submission 163427) | Anoxic zone freshwater microbial communities from boreal shield lake in IISD Experimental Lakes Area, Ontario, Canada - Sep2016-L222-5m | ecosystem: Environmental > Aquatic > Freshwater >... | reverse complement strand
TCTTCAGTGTCGGCAACTGGACCAGTTTCCACTTCCGAGGCAACGTCGAAGGTTTCGAGCGCGCGGCGTCCAAGGACAAACTGTTCCGTGTGCACATCGGAGGCCGGCTCACGGAGTTCTACTCTGACGAAGGCAAGACCGAGCAGCTTCGCTTCTACGACCACTGGCTGAAGGGGAACGACACGGGGATGATGAAAGAACCCCCCGTGCGGCTCTGCGTGCGCACCAATCCCCGCGAATGCACGTGGCGGTTCGAAGATGAATTCCCGTTGAAGCGCACGAAGTACACAAAGTTCTACCTCACCGCCGATGCGTCGGGCGGACTCGTTCCGAAATCGACCAACGACTCGAAGCTGGCCGTCGCGGCGCCGACCGCGGACGGCGCGCTCACCTACGACGCCGGGCCGCTTTCGGCCTCGCGGGGTGCCCGCGGCGAGCCCGGAGCATCGTTTGTCACCGATCCGCTGGCCGAAGACACCGAGGTGACGGGCCACGTCAATCTGGTGATGTGGATCAGTTCGACCACCGACGACGCCGACGTGATTGCGCGGTTGCAAAAAGTCAACGCGGACGGCTCGATCGAAGCCGTGTCGGACGGCGTCCTCAAAGTGTCGCACCGCAAGCTCGATCCGAAATTGTCGCGGCCCGAGCGGCCCTACCACAGCCACGACGTCGAGCAGAAACTCAAGCCCGGCGCGGCGGTCGCTGTCGAGGTGGAAATTCGGACCACCAGCATGATCTTCCAGAAGGGAAGCCGCATCCGGCTCGACATTCTGCCGCACGACAACGAACAGTATTTCGCCGTCTATCACCTGGGAAAAAACACCGTCTACACCGGCGGGAGCCGGGCGTCGTACCTGCTGCTGCCGGTTGTGCCTCCCAAAGCCGGCGTGCAGCCGGACCTCGGTGGCATACGCAGCGCCGGCGGCGCCGGCGGATCGGGATCGGGAGGGAACTGAGTCCCGAATCCTTCGACAGAAGAGCGGGGCGGGGCGGCGAGACGAGGAGCGCCGCTTCGCGCCTCATTCGGGTGCGTCTGGCGTGCGACCATCGCCGGCGGCGAACCGAACGCGCGATCTGGCAGGGCCGCAGCGTCTCGGCCGCGACTCGCGACGAGCGATGAGCGACCGCCGATCGGTGACCGGCGTCAGCGTCCGCCGCGCCCGCCTGGCAGGCCGCGACGCTGGAGCGCAAGGGCCAGGTTGCGGCGCGTGTCGGGCAGTTCCGGGTTGAGCGTCAGCGCCCGCTGGAACTGCTCGATCGCATCATCTAATTTGCCCTGCATCCCGAGCGCAACGCCGAGACTGCTGTGGGCCGCCACCGAGTCTGGCGCGATCCGAAGCGCCGCTCGACACGCTGATACGGCGGCCTCGAGCTGGCCCACGCGAATCAACAGGTTGGCCAGGCCGGTGTGCACCTCCGCATTGGTCGGATCCAGCGCAATCGATTGGCGCAGATGGTCGGTGGCGTCCCCGATCGCCCCGCCCGCCGCCAGCGCCGAGCCCAGCCGCCAGTGTGCGCGGGCCGAGCGGGGATCGATCTGGAGCGCGAGGCGAAACTCGGCAACCGCCCGCTCGAAATCACCCGTGCTGGCGTAGGCGTTGCCGAGGTAGTCGTGCGTCTCCACAGACTCGGGCGCCATCGCCCCAAGGTACGCGCTCCCGTCGATGAGGCGTCCTTCGCGCTCCGAGAGATCGCGGGCGCGCACCGCATCGGACGGCGACGCGCGATAGGCCAGCTCAAGCAATCCCAAGTGCCTGTCGAGTCCGGCCGCGAGCGGCGCCGGCACGCCGCCGATAAAACACGTCGGACACCAGGCGGCCACCTGCCCGAGATCGACGACGGTGGCGGGAACCGCCTCGCCGAGATTCGGCTGAGATCGCGGGCCGTATTCCTGCCTCGGCCGATCGTCGGTGACCGGCGAACTGTCTCGCGTCGCCTCGGCAAGCGTTCTGGCGGATCCGACGAAACTGCCGACGATGTCCGCCACGCCGCCCAGATCCAGGCGGCGCAGATCTTCGGCCACAGCCGGCGCGCTCGCAATCGCCGCGGTCAGACGAGCCGGATCGACCTCGATCCGCTCGTCCGCCGTGCCGAGCAGGATCAGATCCGCCTGCGCGCCAGACACCAGCACGGCATGGGGAAACACATCCACAAACGCCCGAATCATCGCCAGCGCCGTCGTCGTCGGCACCTGGTAGGTGGGCAGCCACTGGCTCAGGTAGCCGCGCGGTTTCAGCCGTGTCCTGGCGAGTTGGTAGAACTCCCGCGAATACAGCGCAGCGACTCCGGCGTACCCGATGGGGGGCGGCTCCAGTGTGATCAGATCGTAAGATGTCGGCGGCTGCATCTGCAGGTGGTGACGGCCATCATTGATGTACACCGCGACTTTCGGATCGGCGAGCACGTGCCGATTGAAGTCGGCGAACCAGCCCGCATGGTCGAGGATCCCCCTCGACAGATCCGCCACGTCCACGCGCCGCACCGACGGGTGCAGCGACGCCGCGTGCGTGGTGTTTCCCACGCCGAAGCCAATCACGAGCACGTTCTCGGGGTGGTCGATCGACAGCAGCGGAAGGTGGGCCAGCGCGCGCATGTAGCGCTGCGAGAAGCGGGCCGTCGATGACATCGGATGCCCGTTGGTGAAGAGGATTCGGCCGTAGCCGGGCCGTTCCACCACGGTGATGACTTCGGTGAGGCCCTCGCTCCGGCTGAGAAGCCGTTCGCCCTGAATGGGGGCCGGCAGCGCCCGGGCAATGACATGATCGGAGGGCAGCAGCAGCCAGAGCGCCAGCGAACCGGCGCCGACCACCAGCGCGCCTGCCAAGACCCCCGGCCTTCCCGCGGTGTCGCGAGGAGAGGCCGCAGCCAGCGGCACGACCGCCAGCACCGAGGCGACCATCAGTACCGTGGCGCTTGCCTGGATCCCGAGCATCGGCAGCAGCAGAAATCCGGCCGCCAGACTGCCACACACCGCACCGATCGTGTTGGCGAGATACAGCACGCCCGCGCGGCGGCCCGCCGACACCTCTTGTTGCTGGACGACCGCGTTGGCCAGCGGGAAGCTGAATCCCATCAGCAGCGCCGGCAGGCTTACCTCGAGCAGCATTGGCCGTGCGTCGAACCACAACTGCTGGAGTACCAGCGTCCATCCGGCCAGCGCACCCTCCGCCACCGGCCCCAGCACGGCGGGCGCCATCGAACCAGCGGCGGCGACTCGATCAATCTCTGCGCCGTCGGCCATCGCCAGGCCGGCGGCCGAGCACATCACGAACAGTCCCTGGACCGCCATCAACCAGTGCGTCGGCCTGCTCGTTCGGCGCTGCACGAGCGCCGAGAGGAGCGAACCGGCGCCGATCCCGATCAGCACGACCGTGAGCAGCGTGGAGAAGACGGCGCGGAATCCGCCCAGCATGATGGTGAAGTGACGGAACCACACCATCTCCATGCCCATCGACGCGAAGCCGGACAACGCCAGCGCCATACTGATGGACACCAGCGCGAACCGCTGCCGGGCCGCCTGCTCGGGCTCCACCGGCACCCTCGCGGGAGACGACGATGGGCGGGCTTTCGACCGCGGTCCGCGGTCGATGGCCGGCCGGGGGCGTCCCAGATAGAACGCGCCCAGGGCCGCCACGACATTGAGCAGCACCGCGACCACCTGCGTGCCAAGCAGCCCGCATGCCGGAACAAGCACGAAGTCGGTCAGGAAACACCCGAGGGCCGCGCCGGCGGTGTTGACGCCGTACAGCACGGCGATCCGCCATCCGCCAGCCGCCGCGTCGATGCCGACCACGTGCCGGATCAGCAACGTCAGCGTGCCGCCCATCAGCAGCGCGATCGGCGTCAGCAGCGCGACGATGATTCCCGCCCGGGCCAGATGCGACCCGAGCGACAGCGCGTACCAACCCGACGCGTCACGGGAGTAGGAGGACACCAGCGCGGAAAGGAAGCCGAGGTGCGGGAGCAGGGCGGAGACGACCAGCGCCAATCCGCCAATCAGCAGTTCGGCGTAGCCGTAAGCTCGGACCAGCGAGTCGGGTTGGGCCGTATATCGGCCGTCGGCCCAGCGTCCAACCAGGTAACTGCCGCCGCCCAGACCCAGCATGAACAGGGCGACCACCAGCGAGGCGGAATGGACCGTGTTGCCGAACACGTTGCCGATCACCCGGACCCAGATAACCTGGTAGATCAGCCCGCTCAGGCCCGAGATGAAGAAAAGGGTGTACAGCATCGTGCAGCCGGAGCCACTGGCGGATTATCGCCGCTGGGGCTGCTGCCGTGTCAAGCCGCGGCGCAAAACCCTAGCGTTTCCAGCTGTCGGCAGCATTTGTCCGAGTGGGTTGCAAATTTATTGACCGGCCAACTGGGGCGGTGGTATGGTGGTCCAACCAACATAGGCTCACTGAGGCGGTCGACTCGTTGTCGGCCCACGACCCGTGGCGTCATGGCGCCCACTCGTTTTACGGCATGGAGTCGTGCTCGTTCGCTCACCAGGCGCGTCGACCCTATCTCGTGCGGGGGCTGCAAGGCTGCAGACCGCCGCGCGCACGGCTCGCAAATTGGCGGCCGTGCTTATCGCAGGAGGAGTCAATGAAGAGAGTCCGATGGTTCTTGCTCGCGTGCGCCATCCTGGCGATACCGGCCGGTGCGTACGCGCAGGAAGCCGTGATGAATGGCACGGTCACCGATTCGTCCGGCGGCGTGCTGCCTGGCGTCACGATTACGGCAACCAACAGCGCTACGGGAAACCGGTTCATGGCCGTCACCGACGGCGGCGGCCACTACCAGCTGCAAGTCAGTCCGGGAACCTACAAACTCTCAATTGAGCTATCGGGTTTCACTCCCGTCTCGAAGTCCGGTCTGACGGTCCTGCTGGGACAGTCCGTCACCACCAACGTGCCGCTGGCACCCGGTGGGGTGAACGAGACCGTGACCGTGACTGGCGAGCAGCAACTCGTCACCACGACATCGTCGACGCTGGGCGGCAACATCGATCCGAAGCAGGTTCAGGAACTGCCGACCGCCGGACGCAACTTCATGTCGCTGGCGATGCTGGCCCCGGGCAGCCGGACCTCGTCGACCAGCGCGACGCAGCCGCTGCCCGACCGAGGCCGAGCGGGTGACGTGCGCGAATTCCAGATCAGCATGGATGGCCAGCAGGTGACCAGGGACATGGGCACCGGCACCCAGCCCCGGTACAGCAACGACATGATCTCGGAGTTCCAGTACATCGCCAACCGGTTCGACGCGACGATGGGCCGGTCGTCGGGCATCCAGATGCGGATCATTTCCAAGTCGGGCACCAACACGTTTTCGGGCCTGGGCCGCGTGGCCTACCGGAGCGACAAGTTCAACACGGAAGAGCCCGTGATCAAGAAGGTTCTGCAGATCAACAACCTTCAGATGAGCACGGCGACCGGCGGCCCGCTTGTCCAGAACAAGATCCACTGGTTCGGCAACCTCGAGTACGAGCGCGAGCCCACCGAGAGCGTGTGGACCACGCCGTACGCGGCGTTCAATATCAGCCTGACCGGTCAGAACCATCAGCACAAGATGGGCGGACGCATCGACATGGAGTTGACGCCGTCGATCCGGTTGATGGTCAAGCAGTCCAACAACAGCTTGTACACCCCGTTCGGCCCGGGCACGTCGAATCACCCCTCGTCGACCAACAGCAACTACGAGTACAACATCGAGTCGTACGCGCGGTTGACGCAGGTGATCAGCAACCGAGCCGTCAACGAGATCGAAGGCGGGCGGGCTGTGTACGGATTCGTCCAGGCCAGCCTCGTCAGCTGGCCCCAGGCGTGGACCGCGGGCGCCGGTGTGACGACCGGATCGCCCCGCATCCGGTTTACCACCTTCGGCTTCCTGCCGAACCAGAACCTCCCGCGCCATCAGGATCAGTGGGTGTGGAACATCAAGGACAACCTCTCGTTCTCTTACGACTTCAAGGGTCGTCACGACGTGAGGGCGGGCGGCGAGTACATGTACCGCGTCCAGATTCAGGCCAACCGGCGGTTCGGGACCGGCGAAATCGACGCGCGCGGCGCGGCGCCGCCAGCCAACATCGAAGCGCTGTTTCCGGTCTGGAACGACGCCAGCACCTGGCGGCTGGATATCCTGTGCGCGACCCCTGGCCTGTGCAGGACCAATACGATCGGCGTCGGCGACTACAACAACTGGGTTCAGTCGCACAAGGTCGGCGCCTGGTGGCAGGACGACTGGAAGCTGGGCGATCGCTTGACGTTGAACCTGGGTCTGCGTTGGGACGCGGATATCGGCGCGTATGCGGATATCAACTACCCGCCGTGGACGCAGGCCTACGACTACAACCAGCTCACCGGCTTCCAGCCGCGGCTCGGCTTCACGTACAAAGTGAACGAAAAGACCGTCATCCGCGGCGGAGGCGGGCTTTACATCCAGGGCGCGATCTCGGGCGACGAGACCAATGCGAAGGGGAATTCGCAGATCGGCCTCCTAACGTACACCAACAGCCCGTATCGGACCGACTTCGCGGGCAACCCGACCAACGGGACGCCGCTGCCGACCTACGAACAGGCGCAGACGCAGTACTGCCACGTCAACAATAACGCGGCGGGGTGCGTGCAGTTGGCGGCCCTCGAGTTGGTGCTGGCGCCGAAGTACGAGAAGCAGGCACACAACTGGCAGTACTCGATCGGTGTGCAGCGCCAGCTCGGAAGTACGGTCGGCTTCGAGGTCGACTACATCTTCAATCACGCCAACAACGAGAAGGGCATCGTTGACAACATCAACCTGACGTACGACCCGGCGACCGGTGTCAACAACAAGTTCCTCGCCAACCGGGCCTCCCGGTACATGCCGAACTGGAACTATGTGAGCGCCACCGTACATCTGGGGCGATCTACGACGCAGGAATTGCGAACCTCGGTCACCAAGCGCTTCGCCAAGAACTGGCAGGCGTCGGGGACGTACTCGCTCCGGTACTTCTGGGACGCGGAGCCGCCGCCGTTCAGCGGTCCGGATCCGGTGCCGTTTGCGACCGCGGTCGACCTGGGCAACGAGTGGAGCCTGGGCGCCGGCGACCAGCGCCACCGCGCGACGTTTAACCTGGTCTGGGAAGTCGCCAAGGGCTTCCAGGTGAGCATGGTCCAGTTGATGGCGTCAGGCGTCCGGCTGTCGACCCTCTGGGGCACCGACCTTCGCGACATCAACGGCAACGGCGGGACCGAACGCCTGCGTCCAGATGGGACGATCATTGTGCGCAACAACCTGGTGGGCCCGACGAATAATCGGACCGACTTCCGCGCGCAGCAGAAGATCCCGCTCGGCGGCCGCGTCAAGATCGATTTGATCGCGGAAGTGTTCAACCTGCTCAACCAGCCCAATTACACGGTTGGCGTGCAGGAGAACCAGCCGACACAGTACAACAAGCCCCAGAGCGGTGAGTACCGCACGGCGCAGCTCGGCGCCCGGGTCAGCTGGTAATCTGATCGATTTCGACTGACGGAAGGTGGAGCCCGGGGTCTTCGGATCCCGGGCTATTTTTTTGCCGCGGCGCCCAAGTCCGGATACGCCGGTGGCGGCACGCGTCGCTTGGACGCGGCCTCGTAGGCGGACGCCACTTTCAAGATGCGGTCCTCCGCTCCCGGCTCAGCCCTGAAGACCAGCGAGAACGGCAGTCCCGGCGCGGGCAGCGTCGTCGGCGTCTCGGTGTTTCGCGCCACGTATTGCTTCCTGTCGGCGCTCAGCACAAACACCGGGTTGTACACGGTGCGCACGAACCCCGCGGGGATCAGCACCTCGGTCAGGCCCGCGAACGGCCCCATCCGGATCTCTCCGCGAACGTCCCCCCGCGGCCCCGGAGGCGACGCCAGGCCAATCTGGCCCGGCGGCAGCGGCGTGTGCAGGCGGACGACGACGTCGAGGTGGTTCTCCTGAATCACCTTCATCTCGACGCGGCGCAGCAGTTCGCGCAACAGCAGCCGCTCGTCGATGCCCTGGTCCTGGCCGAGCGGTCGTCGGATGTTCTCGACCTCTTCCCAGTTCTTGAATGCGGCCCGCTGGTCGTCGCCCCAGAACTTCGAGCGCGCGTTGAGCGTCGCGAAATCGAGCAGCGTTTCGGTGAAGCCCCTGGCGGCCCAATCCCTGGCACGGCGCTGCGCGTACTGCGTGACGTGGAACGTGAAGGTCAGCGACTCTTCCGGTACCTGCTGCAGGAAGCGGATGTTCAGATTCTTCGGCGGCGGGATGGTCCCTTCCGCCAGTCCCACCATGTAGGCAAGTGGCGTCATCGTGCCGGTTCCGAAGGTCTTTCCTTGCGCGAATTCCGTGGGCTTTACTGCGGCGGCGAATTCCGGGAACAGCGGCTTGCCGCTGCCGTCCAGGCGGTAGAGGACGGCCGGAAACAAGACCGGCACCAACTCGGCAAGCGCCCGCGTGTACGTCGTCTTCATGTTCTCGATATCGGGGTCGTCGGGCCAGAGCGGGTCGGTCGATTCGACCAGCGTCGCCCCGAGACGCCGACCGAGGACGTCTTTGATTTCCTTGGCCGCCGCGGTGACGATCGGTTCGTCGGCTTTGATGCCCGGAAAGATCAGCATCGACTCGCGAATGATGCCGATGCGCACGCCGCGCAGCGAGCCAGCGGCGCCGGATGCCGCCGTGCTGGCGGCGTACGGTTTGTCGAGGACGCTTGAGCGCGGCACGGTCGTAAAGATGTCGCGCGGGTCGTAGTAGCCGTTGACCGGGTCCTTCATGGCGTCGAGCACTTTGGCCGCGTCGCCGATCGTGCGGCACTGGATGCCCGACCGATCGTTGTAGATGTCGGAGCCAATCGCACCGCCGTGGAATGAGATCAGCGACTTGTGCGGCAGGATCAGCGCCACCGCGTTGTGGTTGGCTGGCCCGCGGCACGACAGGCTGGTCTCTTCGCACACGCTGCACATGACAAGGTTGGCGCTGACCGAGGCGCCCGATCCCGAACTCGAGCCCAGCGACGCGGCGCGCGTGCTGTCGTAGGCGCTATTGGGATTGCCCGCCCAACTGCTGCGCTGATATCCGAGCGTGGAGAGGAGTTTCTTGGTGGGCTGGTTGCGCCCGCCCGGATCGCCGCCGCGCCCGTTGTACTCGGTGTTGACGGCCTTGGCGTAGATGATGGCGCCCTTCTGCCGCAACTGCGCGACCAGGGTGTGATCCCGCGCCGGGAAATCGATGTCGTAGCGCGCATCGGCGCCGGCCGTGGTCCGCAGGTCCATCGTGTCGAACGGATCCTTGAACGACAGCGGGATGCAGTACATCGGCAGTTGCGCGAGGTCGGGGGATCGGCCGTACTTCGCGTCGAGCTGTGCCGCGCGTTCGAGCGCGTCGGGCTGCTTGCGGAACTCCTCGCAGACGGCCGGCGAATCGGCCGGCAGCGGCCCGGCCGACGGAGCCTTGTCGCGATCGCCCTTGCACGTCACCGATCGTTCGCCCCGAAGGTTGAGCGTGCCGAGGGCGTTGATCTGCCCCGAGCGCGGCGTCCCAATGGTCATGCCGTACTGCTGAGGCACCGACGGATCCGAGGCGGTGGGTTCCATCCGGCCGAACTCCAGCGGCGGGCCGGCGTATTGATCGAAGTCCGGCACCAGCGTGGTGATCGCCACCGTGTCGGCGGGAAACGCCAGCGGGGTTCCAGCCCGTACGGTGCCAGGCGAAACGGGAATTGGCGTGCCATCCTTCGTGATCAGCCGATCGCTCACGCCGTTGTAGGCCTTGGCGCGATCCACGTACGCCTGAACAAGGCTTCGGCAGGTGATCTGGCCGCTGCCGATCGCCCGATGAACATCCGCGATCGTGGCTTCCTCCAGACGAAAGCGAGCCGGTTGGGGCGAAATGCCTTGCGACTGCAACGAGGAACCCGCCAGCGCGAGCGCCAGCAAGGCCGTGGGTAGAGCGTGAAAGCGGTTGGCTCCAACGAACATGACTGCCTCCGGGTGTGCGGCGGTCGACGATCAATCCGACGCCGTGTGCGCATTCTACACGCGCTAAGCCGCGATGTTCCACGGGGCGACCCCGCGTGCGACTAGTCGACGATGGGAAAACCCGATGAGGCGATGACCTCGTGCGTTTTCGTCACGAGCAGGCATTCGACGCCAGGGAGGCGTTCGATGAGTTCCAGGCCCCGTGCTCGTCCCATCACCATCACGCCCGTGCTGAGCCCGTCGGCGAGGCACGCCGTCGGCGCCATCACCGACACGCTGCTCAATTCGGGCGGCGAATCGCCGGACCGCGGGTCGAGAATATGATGGCGCGTGAAGTCGGCGGTGTACGCGTGCAGGTAATCTCCGGACGTTGCGATCGCGCGATCGGTAAGGCGCGCCACCGCGATGGTCGAACCCGGCCGGCGCCGAGGGTCCTGGACACCGATCCGCCATGACGAACCCCGCGGTCGGACGCCGCCGCGCATGTCACCGCTGGCGCTCACCAGGGTCTCGGCGTAGCCGGCTCGCTCGATCACGGCCAGAGCGGCGTCGACGACGAAGCCCTTGGCAATGCCGTCCAGCGTAATCGCCATGCCGTCGCGAGCAAGGACGATGCAATCGTCGTCGGCGATCACGCCGGCGTCGCCGACCAGGCGGAGCGCGACCTGCAACGCTTCCCGATCCGGCATCCCACCGCGAGCCATGCTGCGTTCGACGAACGCGATCGCCGGTTGGACGGTGACGTCGAACGCGCCGCCGGTCCAGTCGGAGACACGGCGTGCCGCTCGCAGCACCTCGAGCAGGTCGGCGGGAGGTCTTCGCACGATTCCGGACGCATTCAGCTGGGACAGCGCGCTGTCTTGGCGATAGCGGCTGAGCATCGATTCCAGCGCCTCGATTCGCGCAAACGTCGCGGCGATCGCCCGCTGCGACAACGCGGCGTCTGGTCCACCCAACACGATCCGCACATACGTGCCAAGGGCCAATCGCGTCTCTTCGACCTGCCGAAGTT
>Ga0194060_10003572_pt1 | contig 10961 bp, 9 predicted proteins | sample SepL225m_MetaG_FD_163427 | JGI IMG/M metagenome (GOLD analysis project Ga0194060, IMG submission 163427) | Anoxic zone freshwater microbial communities from boreal shield lake in IISD Experimental Lakes Area, Ontario, Canada - Sep2016-L222-5m | ecosystem: Environmental > Aquatic > Freshwater >... | reverse complement strand
GGAAATTGCCCGTGTCGAGCGCGACATCAAGGGGATTTCTCATGCCATCGAGAGTCCGGATCCTGATCAGGCCATACGCCGGCTTCGAAAGGTCGTGGGCGAGATTCCGCCTGTCGAGATGATCGCCAAACCCACGGCACAAGAACCTTTTCGGACAGGACGAATGGAGAAACCTGTCGAAGTGGCCCCGTTAGAGGGATGCGGGGCGGACATGATGATACCCAAACCCATCCCGGATCAACGGTTTCAAACCTATTTTGGTAGCGGAAGCCTTCATTCGGTGAGACCCCTCCGACAAGAACGACGGGTCCAACGCAACAAGGCCATTATCATGCTGATTTTGGCCGCCTTGCTCCTATACGGGGTCATCAATCTGATCTTCTGATATCCGCCTCAAGGGTGATCGCGGCAGAGGGAGATAAAGGTGCGGTCTTTTCGTTGCAGGGGTGCGGTTACCGTAATTCTTCTAACGGTCTGGCCCGAGTAACTCCGGAACTCCACCTCAAACTGCTTCAAATCAGCCGGGCAGGTGACACGGGCTACGGCGAGTTTTGCGGGAAGAGTTTCCCAGCGCCGCAGATCCTCATCTTCCAGTGCAAGGAGCAACATCCCTGTTAAAAATCCGAGGTTTTCATCTCGTGACCAGGCGGCAATCGTAATCGCCCCTTTGACCAGAAGCCGGGACAAGGTTTTGGCCGTATGTCTGGTCGCCATGCGTTCTCGACTGGCCGATTGAAGTTGGTAAATACTGGTGAGCGTTCGACTGGTACCCAGCAGTTGTCCGTTGGCGTAAAGGGCGGCGGAGTAGGGCATGATCCCGGCATAGCCATCAAAATCGATAAAGCAAACCAGTTCTGCTGCGTTTGAGGCAAGGCGGACGGATTGGTTGGTGGGTTGGTCAGGGGAGCGGAACCGTCCCGTCGTCCCGTCAATTCCGCTTTCAGGAACCAACTTTGCCACCTGCCTGTACTGCATGGCCGCATTACTGTCATCGCCGCAGAGTTCAAAACAAAAGCCTGCAAGGTAATGACTGAAGGCATCATCCGGAAAGCCATCCAGCTTTTCCATTTGAAGCGCAATATTGCGGGCTTCAACCGCCGCGTCACTCCACGAGCCTATGGCCAAATAATTTTTTGCAAGAAACACATGCAAATAGGTCTGCTCGAAGGGATAGCCGCGGAACGCAAGGGTCGAATCGTTGACGACCATGCTTGCCCCGGCCTTTGTGATGCTGTTGACTTCCAGTTCTTTTTCAAGACGGACCGCGGCGAGCCAGTCGGCGGTACTGTTGGTGAAATCCTGGCGGACATGCCGGATCATTCCCCGTTCCATCAGGTTTAACACTTTGTTCTGGTCACTGGGCAGGGTGGCCAGAGTTCTGTCGGCTTCCTCGAGTTGACCGTTGCTGAAGTTCCTGCGTGCGGCATCCAGGGGAACCGGTGTTGCGCAACCGGCTCCAAGTGTCAGCAATACGAAAAGCAGACCGGTCACTCGTCGAAATGAAAGCACATTCATTTCACTACTCATAAGAAAACCGGTGAAATTTGACAGAATGAACAGAATTTACAAAATAAATGCGTGAGTGATTACCAACCCAAAACCGGCTTGCTGGCGCCACGGACCCGTTCCTTCTGGGTGGTCCAGGCGATCAGGCCGGTTTGCAGGTCAGTGACTTCGATGGTGAGTTGAAGGTAGACCTGCTCCTTGCGTGACAAACTGATTTGTTTGGGAGTGTCCTTGGAGATTTTTACCAGGGAACCGGTAAGCATATAGCGGGCGCCGAGTTGTTTCCCAATGAGTGTCTGGGTCTCAGGAGTGCAGTTGACCAGTTGGTAACCCTGTTCTTTCATGAGGGCATCACGGCGGCTTTCATTGATAAAACTGGCCTTGCCTTCATTGATCAGACGGGTGCGGATGGTATCGGTGATCGCTTTGGTGTCAACATGCTCATCGGTCCGGTTTTCAATACCCATGACGACCAGGATGGGTTTCTTCTCAAGAACGGGGGCCGACACAAGCTCACTATTAACGGCTTCTGCGAGAGAGCGCAGGTCACCGAAGTCATAGCCGGTATCCAGAGGTTTTGCGGACGCCTTATTGACATCCTCGTTTTGAACAGAGGCACGAAAGACGCTGCAACCGCTCCCGATGGTGAGGGCGGACAAAACAACTAAGGACAACTTCACCGAGGTTATAAAGCGTGACATGGTTTTTCTCCTTTTTTAAACGGTGAGCACATATTAAAGCCGGAACCCTGCAGGTGTCGAGAGGCAATCTACAGTTCAACCTGAATGCCGATCTCAATCACCCGGTTGGGCGGAATCCGGAAAAATTTCGAGGCATCCCAGGCATTCCGGGACAGATAGGAGAATAGAATCTTCCGCCAGGGGCGCATATTCTTATTGTCTACCAGTATCAGGGTCTCGCGACCAAGGAAAAAGGTTACACGCATGGGATCCAGATCCAGACCCTCAATTTTCAGGTTTTTCAGGAGTGTTGACAGGTCTGGATCCTCGCTGAAGCCATACCGCATCAGTAGCTGATAGAAACCTTCCGGCAGCACCTTCACCTGGGTTCTTTCATCATCCGGCACATGAGGGATATCTTCGGTCTGGATGGTGATGAATACAATCTGCTTATGCAGGATTTTATTGTGCTTATAGTTGTGCAGCAGCGTGCGCGGGATACCGTTTGGATTACCAGTCAGGAATACGGCTACGCCTGATACCCGGTGCGGCTGCGAGGTGGCCACGTCATTGATGAAAAGATCTATCGAGATGGCGGCCTCGGCCATTTGTCGCCCAAGGATCTCCCGGCCGCGATTCCAGGTTGTCATCATGATGATAAAGCCAATCGAAATGGCCAGCGGGACCCAGCCGCCGTCGGCAATCTTCAGGATGTTGGATCCAAAGAAGGTGAGATCCATAAGCAGGAAAGGTACGGCGATGAGAATGACGACCGTTCGCGGCCAATGCCAGAGACGACGCATCACGGCAATCATAAACAGCGTGGTTATTAGCATGGTCAGCGATACCGCCACCCCGTAGGCGCCAGCCAGACTGTCGGAATTCTTGAATCCGAGAACCAGTAAAACGGTTCCAAGCAACATGAGCCCATTAACCAGAGGAAGATAGACTTGCCCGATCTGCCTTTTCGAAGTGTGAATAATTGCCAGACGCGGGCAGTAGCCGAGTTGGATGGCCTGCCGGGTCATTGAGAATGCGCCTGAAATAATGGCTTGTGAGGCGATGATGGTGGCAGCAGTGGCGAGCGCAACCATCGGATATATAGCCCAATGCGGGACGTTCCGGTAGAAGAGATTCGCGATCAGGGTCTGATTCAGGGTGATCTGCCCGTTAATCAAGGATACGCTTTGGGGGTCTGTCAGCTGATGGAGCATCCAGGCTCCCTGCCCGCAATAGTTCAACACCAGTGCCGGCATGACCAGGGTGAACCAGCCGAGCCGAATGGGGCCAATGCCGAAATGGCCCATATCGGCATAAAGCGCTTCTCCCCCGGTCACCGCGAGAAATACGGCGCCCATGGTCACAAAAGCCTGCCATCGGTTATTGATCAGGAATTCGGCGGCATGCCAGGGGTTGAGCGCAGCCAGAATACCTGGCGCCTTGAAAATCGAAATAATTCCAAGGATGGCAATGGTCGTAAACCAGATCAACATGACCGGTCCAAAAATGGCGCCCACCGTTTGGGTGCCGCGTCGTTGCATCCAAAATAAGGCCACTAGCACGATCAGCGAGAGAACAATAATCGTATGGTTTGAGAATGGGATGATCCCCATATTTAAGCCCTCCATGGCGCTCAATACCGAAATGGCCGGGGTGATCAGACCGTCGCCATAAAGGAGGGAGGCTCCAAAGAGTCCAAGCAAAACAAACAACAACGTTCTTTTCCCGGCTTTCCGGTTTTGGTTCACCAGTGCCATCAATGCAAGAATACCTCCTTCACCACGGTTGTCTGCCCTGAGAACCAGTGCCAGGTATTTGATGGCAATGAGTGAGAACAGTGACCACAGGATCATGGAGATTATGCCGAGGATGTTGGACTCGGTGGGAGGGACCCCGCAAACCGGGGTGAAACTGACGCGGGTGGAGTAGAGTGGACTTGTGCCGATATCACCATAGACGACGCCCAGCGCCGCGATGGTAAGGCCCAGAAGCGCTTGTTTCGAATGCCCAGAACCGTTCGACGTGACAGTTTTCGGAACCGCGGATTCAGGAATGGCAGATGGTTTCATAGCTCAACCTGAATTCCGATCTCAATGACGCGATTGGGCGGGATGTTAAAATACCGCGAGGCGTCGCGTGCATTTTTTGAGAGAAATGCAAAAAGCATTTTCCGCCAGAAGAACATGTTTTTCCTGGGGATCAGGATGATGGTTTCACGTCCTAGAAAAAAGGTCACTTTTGAAGGCGTCAGGTCAAGACCGTCAATCTTGAGCGAGGACAAAAGTTCCGATAAGTCCGGCGTTTCCATAAACCCATATCGGGCCGTAATGCGTGTAAAACCTGCTTCCAACTGTTCTATGGTCACTTTTTCGTTATCCGGGGTGCGCGGGAGATCCTGATTGACGATGGTGAGCAGGACGATGTTCTGATGCAAAATCCTGTTATGCTTGAAGTTGTGGAGCAGGGTACGGGGAGCAATATTAAAAGTTCCGGTCAGAAATACAGCGGTACCCGGCACACGCAGTGGTTTAGATTGGATGACATCCGTAATAAAGAGGGGAAGAGGGAGACTGTCTTCTTTGAGCTTGCTGCCCATAATGGAGCGCCCGCGATTCCAGGTGATCATGATGACGAACATCAATACGGCTACGCTCAAGCCCACCCAGCCGCCTGCCTTCAACTTCAAGACGTTGGACGTGAAGAAGGTGGCATCAAACACGAATATGGGAATCATGACAGCGGCGACAAGCAACGGATTCCACTGCCACTTTCGCAAAATAAAGATGGTCATCATGATGGAGGTGAGCAGCATGGTCATTGAGACGGCCAGTCCATATGCGCCTGCCAGTGCGTCTGAATTTTTGAAGCCAAGCACCAGTGAGACGGTGCCAACCAGAAGCATGCCGGTGACCGCCGGGAGATAGACCTGACCAATCGTGCTTTCAGAAGTATGGATGATCGCCATGCGGGGGCAGTAACCAAGTTGAATGGCCTGTCGTGTGAGGGAGTAAGCGCCGGAAATGACGGCCTGAGAGGCAATGATGGTGGCGACGGTCGCCAGACCTACGAGGGGATAGAGTGCCCAGGCTGGAGCCAGATGATAAAGCAGGTTGGAGGTGTCGGTTTGTCCAGCCCCCTGATGCAACAGGAATGCGCCTTGCCCGAAATAGTTCAGCAGAAGGCAGGGTAATACGAGAGTAAACCAACCCACACGCATGGGAAGTCGTCCGAAATGCCCCATATCCAGATACAGATCTTCACCGCCGGTAAGACAGAGGAAAATAGTGCCCATGGTGACAAAGGCGTGGAAACGGTGATCAATGAAAAATTGGACAGCGTAGGAGGGATTTATGGCGGTTAGCACCTTGGGCGTATTCAGGATATGAGGCAATCCCAGCACGGCAAGAGTAATGAACCACACCACCATGATAGGTCCGAAGACGGCACCTACCTTCTGTGTGCCATGCTTTTGAACCCAGAAAAGGCCGACAAGAATGACGAGCGCGATGGGAACAACGTAGGCGCTGAGATGGGGGGATGCCACATTAAGACCTTCCACGGCGCTTAATACCGAGATGGCTGGCGTAATCAGGCCGTCCCCATACAATAGCGCCGCTCCGAAAAGGCCAAGCCCGACAATCACGGCGCTTCGTCGAGTTGCCGTAATCACGGAAGGAGACTCCGCAGGTCCACCGCGAACGAGAGCCATCAGAGCAAGGATGCCGCCTTCGCCACGGTTATCCGCACGTAGGACAAGTGTAAGATATTTGATCGATATCAGTCCGGCCAGCGACCAGAAAATCAGGGAGAGCACGCCAAGAATGGCCGCTTCAGTTGGCGGGGTCGCTTGATTGAAGCAAAGTCGAAAGGCATAGAGCGGGCTGGTTCCGATGTCGCCATAAACAACCCCCAGCGCCGCCAGCGCGAGAGGGAAAAGGGGTTTCTTGATACTCATTTTCGCCATCTCTGCTTCTTCGGTGTGATGTCGGCGGAGGCAGCTGGGGCATTAGGATCTTTTACAGTGGCGTCAGCATGACGTGGATATTTGAAGAAAGGCTTGAATCCTGCCGTGGCCAGACGTTGGGTCAAGTCCTTGATGACATTCATGGATGTATTGGCCGGGACTTCAACGACCAGTGGCAGATCAGTCGGGATTTTGCTCTTTTTTAATGCTTTGATCAGGTCGGTGGCTGCGACTTCACGCTCATTCACCACGAAAGTGGAGGGGGATTTCATGGTGATCGCTGCTGGCGATGTGACATCCGGAGCAGCCAGGAGGTTCCCGGTGAGCCCGAAAAAAGTCAGCAATAAAACAAGAAATGCGTATTTCCTGGATGTCATGTTTCTCATAAATGAACATCCAGAATAGAGGAATGTCGTAAAATACTCCAGATTAGATTTATGAGACTAACCTAGGTTTTTGGATGAGCGGAATGGTCCCGATTGAGAAAGTAATTGGCCCATCCTGAAGTGTGTGCAAGCTGTGACTTTTGCGGGGGGATGTAGGAGGTTCGCATCTCATCAAGATTTCCATCGCTCTTTTTGCGGTTATACACGAGTGTCCACGCACAAGGCCTTTCGTCGGGATAAGCCTCGCACATCCCTTTAACGCTCCCGCCACAGGGGCCATTGCGTTGCTGTTTGGCGCACCGCCCTTTGGGACAGCAAAAGGCCATGTCCGCCAATGCACAATCCCCGCAGTCCTGGCATTTATACATCAGCATCTTGGTCGCATGTTCGCCGGCATGTGAAAGTCGCGCCAGAGCCGATTTATCGCCAATCATTTTGTAGTATCGAGTCAACAGGCGGGCGATGACGCTGCTCCGATCAAAGACAATGCGATGAAATAGCTTTGAAAACTCATAGCTCCAAATGCGATGCCCCTTCTCAATGCGTCTCACAATGTCCTCGTCCTTCTCAAGAGAGGCGTAGTTGACGGGCGGGGGGAAGGCATAATATTCACCCGGCCGGGAGAACGATACCTCGGGAATAAACTCCTCCCATCGTGCTTCCAATTCGGTTGCGCGAGTAATGATAAACTTGAAGTCATCGGTTTTGAGTGCAAACCCGCCAATATGAACCCCATTGAAACCCATCCCCTTGAACATGGCGACCATTTTAGCTGCCCGTTCAAGACGTTTTGCCTTCCCTTTATCCGGGTCTTTGGATTCCGCTTCGACCACGCGCAGCAGCTCATCGGTCACAACGCAGCCCGGCACCAGACCCGCGTTCATAGTTTTGGCGGCCCCAAGACTCAGCACATAGACATTCCCGATGACTGGTACATTCAGGTCGCGACTCCGCAGGTAGCGCTTAATCTCAAGAAACTTCCGCATATCATACCCGAGTTGTGGAATGATGAAGTCGGCGCCAGCTGCAATTTTCTTTTCAAGTTTGAAAAACTGGGGGAGCAGTTCCGCTTCGGTTGCCTTGAAGGGTGATACCGCCGCCGCTACGAGAAAATGAGTCGGTGCGAGTTTGGTTGTTGTTCCTTTTTTTGCGCCCGGCACCTCCAGACCCGCATTCAATGATTTTATATATTTTACAGCCTGTACTGAATCGAGATCAAACACGCTGGCCGCGTTGCCCTCGAATCCACCGGAAGGGTAATCACCGGAAATAACCAGCAGGTTATTGGCGCCCGCCCGGGCCAAGGCCATTAAACGAGATTCCATGGCGTTACGATTCATATCCCGGCAAGAAAAATGGATCAGCACATCCATGCCGGTCTTGAGAATCTCCGGCGCCAGGGCATCGGGAATCATTGCGGTATTACCGCCAGGATTGTCAGTCAAACTGACCGCATGGATCTTCGGGAGCGAGCCAGCAACATCCTTTGAGAAAAGCAGTGCTGCGTCCAAGCTGGCTCCTTCTTGACCTCGTCCTGGCACAAACTCACAAGTGATGACAAACTCACCGTTTAACAAAGCGTTTTTAAGCATGCTTATATCCCTTCCCAGTAAAGTATCAGGATGCTGGATGTTTCGACTATGTGATTGTATGTTGCAGCATATTTATTGGATTATCCGGCATGCTGAATGGTTATGCCTGCACCACTCGACTAATCGCCTGCAACGGGCGACAGGAGTCACTTGTCGGAAAACTCTTTATGATTGCTGATGCTTTCGCTATGGTTTGCCGGTCTTGAGAGTTAAAGGAACCCTTTGTGTATGGAAACAAAGAAAATAATGAGAATTTTGTCAGGGATTCAGCCGTCAGGAAAGCTGCATCTTGGTAATTATTTTGGAATGATGCGACCGGCTTTGGCCCTGCAACAACAGGGGGAGGCCTTTTTGTTCATTGCCGATTTTCATGCCTTGACGTCGGTAGCCGATCCTCAAGTTTTGCGGCAGAATGTGCGCGATGTCGCACTTGATTTCCTGGCCTGTGGCCTGGATGCCAGTCGGACAGTCTTTTTCCGTCAGAGTGATGTGCCGGAGGTTCTGGAACTGACGTGGCTGTTATCGATCGTGACCCCCATGGGCTTGTTGGAGCGGTGTCATTCTTTCAAGGATAAGACGACAAAGGGCATAGCGGCCTCGCATGCGCTGTTTTCCTATCCCGTGTTGATGGCGGCCGATATTCTGGAAGTGCAGGCTACTACGGTGCCGGTAGGGCGCGATCAGAAGCAGCATGTGGAAGTGGCGCGGGATATTGCCATCAAGTTTAACCTTCAGTTTGGCGACACGTTTACCATTCCAGAGTCGGTCATTCGTGACGATGTGGCTGTGGTGCCCGGTGTGGATGGCCAGAAGATGTCCAAGTCATACAACAATACGATCGAGCTTTTCGGAACGGAAAAGGACACCAGGGCGCGCGTCATGAAGATTGTGACGGACAGCACGCCGCTGGAGTTGCCCAAGGATCCCGCGACCTGCAATGTATTCGCCTTATACAAGCTGTTTGCCACGGAGTCTGAGCGTGCTGAATTGGAGGCACGTTACCGGGTGGGCGGGTTTGGATATGGGACCGCGAAGAAAGCGCTCTTTGAAAAGATTTGGACCTATTTTGAGCCTTTCCGCAAACGCCGGGAAGAGCTGCAGAAAGACCCCGCTTATGTGGATGCCGTTCTTAAAGAGGGGGCGGAGCGGGCCCGGATTGAAGCCCGCAAAACGTTATCCGCTGCCCGTCGGGCCGTTGGGTTGGAATAAGGATTTATATGACGCAAATGGTTGTTCAGGATGATTACAAGGTGTCGCTTGAAGTATTCGAGGGGCCCCTTGACCTTCTTTTGTATCTGATCAAGAAGGATGAAGTGGATATCTATAATATTCCGATCGAGAAGGTCACCAAGCAGTACATGGAGTATCTTTCGCTCATGAAGCTGCTGGATCTCAATATTGCCGGCGAGTTTATTGTCATGGCGGCTACGCTGATGATGATCAAGAGCCGCATGCTCCTGCCGGTGGATGTGCGCCCGGATATCGAGGAGGAAGAGGAAGATCCCCGGTGGGAACTGGTCAAGCAGTTGGTGGAATATAAAAAATTCAAGGAAGCGGCCTCCCATCTTCAGTACCGCGAATATCTGCAGGAAAATGTTTTTGCCCTTGGGAGTGACGCGGCGGCGGGGGTTGACGAGGGGCCTGGCATCGGGCTGGGGGATGTCAGTCTGTTTGATTTGATTACGGCCTTTAATGATGCCCTGAAAAAGGCTAAAGTCGAGGATTTCGGGGAGATTCATGACGAACGATTTACGGTTACGGACAAGATCGAATTTGTGCTGGGCACTTTAAAGGCGCAGGGCAAGGTGAGCTTTTCATCGCTGTTCGAAAAGGCTGCCAGCCGGAATGAGATCGTGTGCACATTTCTGGCCGTTCTTGAACTGATCAGGTTGCGGCAGTTGATGGCGCAACAGGACGGTGATTTCGGGGAAATCGTGATTGTGTCGAAAGCGGAAGTTTAAGGGGATTAAGGTATGGAGGCAATACAGGTGGAATTAAAACAAGTCCTCGGGGCGATCATTTTCGCGGCACGCCAGCCCATGTCGGTGGGGGCGATCCGGAAACTATTGCAGGAGACCGCTGAAATTAACCGCGAAGAAGCGGGAGTCTATGGCTCGGTTAAAGATGCCGAGCTCAAGGCTTGCCTGCGACAGCTTCAGACGGAATGCGAAACCAGCAAAACGGGTGTTCATTTAGTGGAAAATGCGGATGGGTTCCGGTTTCAGAGCGATCCCACGGGCGGCCCGTGGGTGCGTCACATGTTAAATGTCGGGAAACCCACCCGGTTATCCCGCCCGGCGTTGGAAACCCTGGCCATTATCGCCTATCGGCAACCAATCTCCCGCGCTGAGCTTGAAGCGGTTCGTGGCGTTGCAGTTGACCATGTGATCCGGATGCTCATGGAAATGCAGCTTATCAAGATTGTCGGACGGAGCGAACTGCCCGGGCGCCCCATGCTATACGGCACAACAGCCCTGTTTCTTGAGCATTTCGGGCTCAAGGAAGTCAAGGATTTGCCGGGGATTTCGGAATTAAGCCGGATGGATGCGTTGCGTGAAAAGCAGGATGTGAGCACCAAGGAAGCCGCGGCGACGGTCACTCCCGCGGTTGAGGCGCCCGGGGAGGAGGGTGCCACCCCGTCCCAAGAGCTTGATCCGTTGGATCAGACCGATCCGGCGGATCCGACCGATCCGTCGGATGATGAAGACGAGTATGATGACGATGACGATGATGATGAAGAGGAGGAATGATGAGCCTGGACACCGTTCGAAAAAAAATAGACAACGTTGATGAGAAGCTTGTCAAACTTCTGAATGAGCGTACGCGGTATGCC
>Ga0194060_10003571_pt1 | contig 10962 bp, 8 predicted proteins | sample SepL225m_MetaG_FD_163427 | JGI IMG/M metagenome (GOLD analysis project Ga0194060, IMG submission 163427) | Anoxic zone freshwater microbial communities from boreal shield lake in IISD Experimental Lakes Area, Ontario, Canada - Sep2016-L222-5m | ecosystem: Environmental > Aquatic > Freshwater >... | reverse complement strand
GTATTATACATTGATTATATTCCATTTTCCAGTGCTATTTTTGCAGCTTGTTCCTCTGCCTGCTTTTTCGACTGTCCAGATCCAATCCCAAGGACTTTTTTACCCAAACAAACTTTTATAGTAAAGAATTTTTGATGTTCAGGACCTGATTCTTGGGTTACTTCGTATGTAGGTAATACTTTGTATTTTGCCTGCATGACCTCCTGTAATCTGCTTTTTGGAGACAAATAGAGCTTATTTTTGACAATATAAGGTAATCTATCGCTAAATAAATGCTTTTCAACAAAGTCGTATGCAGTATCAAATCCTTTATCGATAAATATTGATGCTACTAGAGCCTCAAAACAATCTGCAATAATATTAGTATTTTCATGACCACTTCCTATTTGTTCTCCTCTTGAAAGATAAAGATACGTACCAAGAGAGAGCTGTTTTCCTACTTCTGCAAGACTTTCGGTACGTACTATTGATGCCTTTATATCGGTATAATCCCCTTCTTTAAGTTCGGGAAAACGTTTATAAAGATAAATTGATGTGATTAATGACAATACGCTATCACCCAAAAATTCGAGCTTTTCATTGTTTTCCAAATGAGAATCCCTATTTTCGTTGAGATATGAGCGATGAACAAAGACGTTTTGAAGTAACTTTCTATTGCTGAAAGTAATTTTGATTGTTGATTCTAATTTTTGAAACTCATCTGATTGTGTTTGGTGTGTCATTAGATTTTAAAAGCGAACCTAAAACTGCGTTTATAAATGCATACGACTTTTCTCCTCCAAATTCTTTTGCGAGTTCAATAGCCTCATTGATAACTACTTTATTTGGCTCAGTTGGTCTAATAAGTAGTTCGTAGATAGCTAATCGTAAAATTGCTATATCAGTTTTTGCTATGCGGTCGATGGGGTATTTTGGAGCATGAATAACAATATGTTTATCAATTTGTTCAAAATGTTCAAGTATTTCAGTTGTTAGGTCATGATTTTCATGTGGAAGCACCGCTCTGCCTTCCGGAAAGCTATAGGCATATAAATTTTGTACAGCAATAATGCGCTCTTCATGACGGGGATCCATAGTTAAGAATAGCTTGAATTATCAGGTGTTACAATATTTACAAACCCTATGAGGCAATTTTGTCTTATTACAGTTTTGGCATATAACCAATGCTGATAATCCTACTTTGCGAGCATTTAATCGCTTGCCTTTTCGTTGGGTTGAATGTTTTCTTTTTGGTAAAGGTGTCATAGCTCAAATATTATACCTGACATATATATTTTTTGCAAAGACAAAAAAATACCAATATTTAATCTCTTGCAACAAGCGAATGTTGAAGAAAGTCAATTTTGTTTTTAAGTTCGGGTGTATCTTCAAGCTTGTACATTTTTAAAAAGCGTGTAACTGCCTCTTTTGAGTCTGCAATTGCCTGCATATCTGAAAGGCTCGCCACTTGCAGATCAGAATATCCTGACTGCTGAACTCCGTATATTTGCCCTGGCCCCCTTTTTTGAAAATCATATTCTGCAAGATCAAGTCCGTTGTTTGTCTTTGCAAAATAAGATAATCGATCACTTTCTTCGGTTTCTTCATTGTCATTAAAAAGAAAACAGTATGATTGTTTAGCACCCCTTCCAACCCTTCCACGTAATTGATGCAGTTGCGCCAATCCAAATCGTTGAGCTCCTTCGATAATCATGATAGTTGCATTTGGGACATCTATGCCAACCTCAACTACCGATGTAGAAACAAGGATATCACAAGAATGATCTTTAAATTCTTTCATTATTTGTTCCTTTTCTGAAGGTTTCATTTTTCCATGAAGTAGACTTACTCGTAGATCAGGAAATATTTTTGTTTTGAGCCTTTCATATTCTATAGTTACTGCTTTGGCACTTTTCATTGTTTCATTTTCTGATTCTTCAACTAAAGGACATATAATAAATACTTGAATTTTTTCCTTAAAAATTTGCTCCCGAATCCATACATACGCGTTATTTCGTTTGGATTGAGGAGTTACAAAAGTTTTTATAGCAATTCGTCCAACGGGCATCTCATTTATATATGAAAGGTCAAGTTCACCATATAAAGTGAGGGCTACGGTGCGTGGAATTGGTGTTGCAGTCATGCTTAATAAATGTGCATTACTCCCCTTTTTCTTTAAGAGCGCTCGTTGTTTTACGCCAAAACGATGTTGTTCATCTACTACAACGAGACCCACATTAAGATAATTTATCTTTTCCTGTACCAAGGCGTGGGTACCTACAATAACATCATAATTTTGTACGAGTTTCATCTCTTCTTTACTTAGTTTTTTTGAACCAGTATGTAACCCAATTCGCAACCCAAAGGGTGTTAATAATTTTTGGAGTGTTGCATAATGCTGCTGTGCTAATATTTCAGTTGGAGCCATCACAAGTGATTGTTCCTTATTGAGATGTGCATATAGTATTGCAATAGATGCAACTACTGTTTTTCCTGATCCAACATCACCTTGAACAAATCTATTCATGGGATATGTTCGTTCCATATCTTTCAATATTGCCGTTAATACGCTATTTTGAGCGTTTGTAAGTGTAAAGGGAAGAGATGAGCGGTATGTTTCAAATTCGTTTTGAAATTGAGCTGATGGTAAAAAAGATTTTCTCAGTTGTTCATGTTCCCATTCTTTTCGGATAAGAGCAGTATTGAGCTGAATGGTGAAAAGCTCATTAAACGACAATTTTTTTCGTGCGATGTAGGCTTCTTGTAAATAATGAGGAAAATGTATATGCATATATGCATCATGATCTGACATGAGCTCGTATTTTTTTGATATCTCTAGTGGTATCAACTCAGGTATAAAGGTTGATTTTTTCAGTTCTTCAATAACCACATATATTTTTTCTCGAAGAAGTTTACTTGATAGTCCTCTTTTTTCTGAATATATGGGTACAATTCTCCCTGTATGAAGCGGTTGACTCGAATCATTGAGAATTTCATATTCTTGAGGTTGTATGCTGATGAATTTTCCTCCTTGTTTTACCTCGCCGGCAAGTGCGATCAGATCTCCAATTTTAAATAATTTGATTAAATATGGTTGATTAAACCATGTTACGGTAAGATTACCTGTATCATCCGATAATGTGAGGCGCTGTATTGTTACACGAGATCGAGCATAGACATTTTCAGCTTTGAGAACAGTTCCTTTGACGGTTACTATTGCTCCAATCCTTAATGATCGAATATTTGAATATTTTGAATAATCTTTATACTTGGTAGGTAGATAATGGAGTAGATCTCCCCACGTGTGAATATCGAGTGATTGCATGCGTTTTATCGTGATAGTACTTGTTTTTGGTAGTAATGCAATACTCCTCTGTAATATGGAGTTTATCATAGATGTGTATTTGAAAATTTATCTATAGAGAAGTAGTGGTGCAAGGCTCGTAATAATAAGCATGACGCTTGATATAACAACAATCACCTTCCATATCAATTGAAATTGGTTGTGGGTAGGATGTTTCATATACATATTATATATCTAGCGTAGCAAAAAGGTGAAGAAAATTATAGTCCAAGTTCTATATTTGCAAATTCGTATCTATTTACTAAAAATTTTCGGGCAGTTAGTTCAAAAGTTATTTCATTCGTTTCTAATGAATTATACAGCAACCACTGAACTTTTTGATGTAAAGATAGCCAATCACATTTCATTTTAATTAGTGGTTTACTAATCCAGCAAACTTGATTTACATACTCATAAAATTCAATAGGATCATTTTCTCCTTTAATATGAAAAAGCTTATTTCTCCAGTTATAGTATTTTCTTGCGTCTTCTACCAATTCTCTTGTTCGTGAAAAAGGTTGTGGAATCAGTATTTGAGCATTTTGTGCCATCATATATTGAACTCCATTTTCAACAAATACCACTCCATATTGTCTTGTTGGTATTTCCATTCTGCATTATGCACTAGATGTGAATGCTCAAGATGATTTTTCAGTACATTTTTTAGACTGAAAGGTATATAATATTTCAATGAACAAGCTTCAATCGCGAAGATCGCGTTTTAGTCTTACGCTCAAACAAAAAATAATTCTCTACGGTTTGATTGGTATTGCAGGATTTATTTTACTTGCATTTATTGCATCATTCATTATTTTTGCATGGTATGCAAAAGATCTTCCATCACCCGGTAAGCTCTCACAAAATACAGGGTTCTCTACTGTTTTTTATGATCGTGATGGCAAGATATTATATGAGATGTACAAAGATAAAAATCGCGTACCAGTATCATTAAAAGAGATATCAAAATACGTACAACAAGGGACTGTTGCTGTGGAAGATAAGACATTTTATAAGCACAATGGAATTTCAGAAACTGGATTAATTCGGGCATTCCTAAGCACCGTAACTAGACAAGGTGTACAGGGTGGATCAACGCTTACGCAACAACTCATCAAAAATGCACTTCTTGATAGCGAAAGAAGTTTGCCACGCAAGATCCGTGAAATGATACTAGCGATAGAGGTAGAACGACGTTATTCTAAAGATCAAATACTTGAGATGTACCTCAATGAAGCGCCATATGGAGGCACATTTTATGGTGTTGGATCTGCATCACGAGGATATTTTGGTAAAGCACCATCAGAATTGTCATTGGTAGAATCGGCTATATTGTCTGGTCTTCCTCAAAATCCATCAAATTTCTCTCCCTATATTGGAACAAAAGATTTATGGAAGGGGCGCGCCAAAGATGTATTACGAAGAATGCGCGAAGATAAATACATCACTCAAGCACAGCAAGATAACGCGGTAAAAGCCCTTGATACCGTAAAATTTAATTATAATCAGTCTCTTGCAATCTCTGCGCCACATTTTGTTTTTTATGCAAAGGATATCATTGAAGAAAAATATGGATCAAAAGTATTAGATCAAGGATTGAAGATCAAGACAACAATTAAAAAGGATATTCAAGAAACTGCACAAAAAATAGTGAAAGAAGAGATGGCAAAATTGAAAGGATATAATGTATATAATGCATCGGTTGTAGTGCTTGATTCTCAAACAAGTGAGATACTGGCAATGGTTGGTAGTAAGGATTATTTTGGTACATCTGAGCCAGATGGATGTATATCGGGATCAAATTGTAAGTTTGATCCTTTTACTAATGTTGCAATAAGTCAAAGACAACCAGGATCTACTTTAAAACCAATATTATACAGCGTAGCTCTTGCAAAAGGGTACACAGCATCAACAACTTTGATGGATGTAAGCACCACATTTGCAAATCAAGGTCAAAAAGATTATATTCCAGTCAATTATGACGGCAAATTTAGAGGTCCAGTACAATTGAGATTTTCTTTAGGAAATTCACTCAATGTTCCCGCTGTTAAGATGACTGCCATGGTTGGTGTCCGTGATTTTCTCGAACTCGCAAATGCGATGGGACTCAAAAGTTTGGCTCCAACAGAATCTAATATTAATCGATTTGGATTATCAGTATCACTTGGCGGTGGTGAGACAAGTTTGTTGACGCTTGCAAATGCATACTCAGTATATGCAAAAGGTGGAATTTATAAAGATATCACCCCGATCACCGAAATTAGTGATTTTAGAGGAAAAACAATATTCAAAAACTCAATTCCAAAAGGTCAGCAAGTTATGTCTCCAGAAGTAGCATTTGTAATTTCACATATTATGTCAGATGATAATGCGCGTAAAGATACATTTGGACTAGGATCGTTATTAAATGTAAGAGGACGCACAGTAGCCGTCAAAACAGGTACAACTGATGACAAACGAGACAACTGGGCGGTGGGATTTACTAAAGGTGTAACAGTGGCTGTGTGGGTGGGAAATAGTGATAATGCTCAGATGAATTCAAAAATCGCATCAGGAGTAACAGGAGCGTCCCCTATCTGGAATCGGATCATGAAATATGCCCTAGATAATAAATATACAGATGGCATCATGGATAAACCAAACAATGTAGAAGCAACCTCTATCGATTCATTTTTAGGGGGACTTTCTAAAGAAGGATATCCAACACGGGCTGAATATTTTATAAAGGGAACTGAGCCAAAAGATACATCTCAATTTTATAGAAAGTTAAAAATTTCAAAAAATACAGGCAAACTTGCAAATGAATTGGAAATCAAAATTGGTCAATATGATGAAAAGGAATTTATTATGATCACTGAAAATGATCCAGTATCAACTGATGGTAAAAATAGATGGCAAGAGGCCGTTGATGAGTGGTCTCGAGGTCAAGGTGATGATAAATTCAAACCACCAACAGAGACTTCAGAAGCATCAGCAGATGACGTGCACGTGCAAATTAAATCACCATCAGAACGTGAAAGAGTTTCTGGAAATACTTTAAATATAAAAGTTAAGATTACATCAATTTCAACGATTAAATCAGTTTCAGTTGCTCTAAATGGAAAAGAGGTAAAAAAATATGATGGTGATACAAAAGAATTTGAAGAAAATGTTTCTGTTGCAGATGGTTCGTACGATATTAGTGTGAATGCAACAAATGAAAAGGGTAAAACAGGAAATTCCACATTACATTTTGGTGTAAATCAGGATTATGCACCGAGTCCAACACCTACAAAAACGCCCGATCCAACTGCAATTCCTAGTCCATAAAATTTCCATCTATTGACTTTTGATGCAAAAATTACTATCTTATTAATAGTAGATATACTAACTGTACTTCAATTAGTAAGAAGTATATTATTCAAATTTATTATTATGGACCAAAATCAATCCGATGCCCCAAAAGAGCAACAACCAATAGTATCTAATACACTAGTTGAACCAATTGTTGAACAAACGCTTCAAATGCAAACTCAACAGGCAGTGCAAGAAGTGGTAGAGCATAAGGAACCAATAGTTGTGCCAGTTGAAGCAAGTATTCCAGTTGAAGTTAGTACACCACTTGATACAAATGTTCCAACTATAGTAGAGACCAAGACGGTCCCTCCAGTGGCTCCACAACCCACTATTATTTCTCCCCCACCTTCGATTAATGATGCTGGAAGTTTAAAGGATAATGCTTTATCCGTTTCTGATAAACCAAAGGGAACTCTAATTCCATTACTGCTTATTTTATTATTATTAGGATCTGCATTTTCATTTGTTTTGTTTTTTAACAGGCGCACAACAGAACAAGTTGTCAATCCAATATCACCATCTCCTATTCAAAATGTAGATATAACAGGCACTGAAATAAATCAAGGTTCCTCATCGGCAGTTGTAAATGATGCGAGTATATCTGGTAAGGTAAATACCTCTACTACCGAAGAGTTTAATGCACCAGATGTATCTGACGATCTTAATTCGCTCGATACTGATTTCAAAGGACTTTGATGCGATATAATAGTGTATGCAAGATTTTTTTGGAACAGTTGTTCGCAATATAGGAAGAGGAAAACAGTTAGGTTTTCCTACGGCAAATGTAGATGCTCAATCTTCAAATACTGATGGACTATATATTGCAGAAATCACAATTGATTCTGTAACATATCCTTCATTATTGTTTATCGGTAAAGCCGTAACATTTGGTGAAGAAAAAAGAGCACATGAAGTGTATATCTTAGACTTCAATAAAGATATTTACAATCAGCAAGTCAGCGTACACGTTATAAAAAAAATACGTGAAAATAAGAAATTTGCAAATGCTGAAGAACTCATAACTCAAATGAAGATGGATGAACGATTTGCAAGAACATTCTTTGGTATAAAATAAAGACTGTTATCGCGTTGAAAATCGCAATCTATCATAATTAGTTGATAAAGCATGGATGAAATTAGCTCATTATATTCTTTTGTATTTTCTCCAGCTCTTTTTTAGCCTCTTCCTCTGTCATATTACGATCGAGTGCAGAAAAATAAAATCTAATAGACATAGATTCTTCAAATGTTGAGATAAACTCAATTTTTTCAATAAAATTACTTGATCGTAATGCCAATTTTTGTATATCACCAAACATCATATTAGATGGTTTTTTGAAGGTCCAATCAAGTTTAATAACTGAGTATGAATTAAGCCCAACATAATTTCCCAATGTTCGAAAATATTTCACAATGATTGCCATATCTAATTCTGCTAAATATACATCTTTCTTAAATTCGAATGATTCTGCATATTTTTTTTTCAATTTTCCAAAAGAACCTACTAACTCCCCATTAATGACTATATCAGCCTGAGCACCACGTGTAAAAAGATGATGAGAACCATTTTTCAATTCTAGATTTTCAATATGAAGTTCTTGAAATAACGCTGAGATGGTTCCCTTTAATTCAAAAAAACCTTCATTAGTACCAATAGCAATTTTTGTTGGCTCAAATGGGAGCTCATTATTTTGTGAAAGATACACTCGAGCGATCTCAAAAAATGACAATATATCTCGTTTACCTTCATTTTCTTTCAAGGATTTAACGATAGAAGGAAGTAAAGATCTTCGTAAAAATCGTATATCCTCTGAAATTGTTTCAGTAAGGCGTAAATGAGCCTTTGGATTGTAGTCTAGCTTTGATAATAATTCTTCAGAAACCATCGAATAATGATATTGCTCGTTTAATCCGATATGTTTCAAGAAATATTTTATCTTTGAGGTAACATCGAGCATATGTTTAATCTCGACAGGTTGTTTCACATAAGCAGGAGGTTGTATTGCATATGGCAAGTTGTGATAGCCATAGACTCGAGCTATCTCTTCGATGATATCTTCCTTAATATCAATATCACTATATCTGAAACATGGAACGGTAACTTTTAGATAATTATCAAAGTCAGTGTCTATTTCTTCTACAATAAATCCCAGATTTATTAGAATTTTTATTACTTCATCTTCTTTTAGTTCAATACCTATTATTCTGTTTACATCAGTCATATAGATTGAGATTGTTTTTTCCTTTTTATCAGGCGTATATTCATCGGTTATTGACGACCCTATTCTTCCATGAGCATATGTCTGTAAAAGTTGAACCCCATATACGAGCGCAGGTTCAACTCTCTCTTCATCAAGACCTTTTTCAAAGAATGTGGCTGCCATAGAGCGCTGACCTAGTTGCATAGATGTCTTTCTGATAAGCCGTTTATTATATGTTTGCACATACAACAAAACATTTTTTGTGTTTGAATCAATTGCGGAATCAAAGCCACCCATGATGCCAGCAAGATCTGTGAGATGATTTTTCTCATCTTCTATCACAATTTCTTCACCATTTAATTTAAATATTTTTTCATCTAGAGTTTTTACGGTCTCACCCATTTTTGACTTACGAATTATGAGATTTTTTGTTCGAAGTTTATCATAGTCAAATGTATGAGTTGGTTGTCCAAGTGAAAGCATCAAATAATTGGATATATCTACCACATTATTAATTGATCGAATATCACACCATTCTAGACGTTTACGAATGATCTCAGCGGAAGCTCCTATTTGTACATTACTTAAAAGAATAGCAGTTGCACGGGTACAAACATCTTTATCCTGAATAATAAAAGTTACTGGCTTCTCTAAATTAGATGGAATCGAAAGCTTATTAAATACTAAATCTGTATATGGATTTTGTTTTAATGATGCTTTTTTTCCAAATTGTGTCAAAATTGCTTGCGCTTCTTGTGCAATTCCAAATACAGAGGCAGTGTCAATACGATTTGTTGTGATTTCAATATCCATGATATAATCTTTTTTATTTTTTGCCGTAAGATCTTCTACTTCATCTATTCGTTCAACTGATGGACCACATAACGTCAGATATTTTTGTAGCTCATATACATCTGCATCAGTTTCTAAATATTCTAAAAGCCAGTTATAGGTAATTTTGATATTCATAATAAAGTCTAAAGTCTAAAGTCTAAAGTCTAAAGTGCTGTTCTTACTTGCAACTTTAGACTTATTACTTTCGACTATTTATTAAAACTGTTCTAGGAAATTCACATCCCCGCCATACATCGTGCGCATGTCATCAAGTTTGAGTCCATCTTTCATCATATATGTACGTTCCACGCCAAACCCAAAAGCCCACCCCGAATAAATCGATGTATCTATGCCACCAGCTTTGAGAACATTTGGATGAACTATTCCCGATCCACCAAGTTCTAGCCAACCTGATTTGCATATTTTACATTTAATATTATTGACTACTGCTGTACCACCACAGACACCACAGGTGATATCAATCTCAAATGATGGTTCAGTAAACTGAAAATGATGTGGACGAAGACGAATCTGACGGTCAGGACCAAAAAATGCTTTTGCAAAGTATTCGATTGTCCCCTTCAAATGAGTGATGTTAATGTTTTTATCTACACACATTCCCTCGAATTGATGAAACATTGGATTATGAGTTGCATCTGAGTTTGGTCTGTATGTTTTACCAATATTTATCATGCGAATTGGAGGTTCTTTGATTCTAAACATTTCTCTAATTTGTCCTGATGATGTATGAGGAGTGAGAACCATCTTTCCATATTTTTCATGAGTCGGAGCATCTATAAAGAAAGTCTCAACATCATCTCTAGCTGGATGTCCTGCTATAAAATTGAGTGCTTCAAACGAGAAATATTCCCATTCAACTTCTGGATAACTCATTCTGATAAATCCAAGATCATTAAAAATACTTGTTATCTCTTCAATGGCAAGTGTAACCATGTGTAAACTTCCAGTAGAAAACTTCTTTCCCGGTAGAGTAAAGTCAATTTGTTCTGATGAATCAGTTTGAGAAATGAGGGACTCTTTTTTTATAGAAATAAGTTCAGTAACTTTTTGTTTGAATGTATTGAGTTGTGCTCCAAATTCTTTCTTTTTATCTGGAGATATTGATTTCATCAATTGGAATTGTTCATTGACTAAACCATTTCGACCAAGATAATCTATCTCTATTTTTTCTAGCTCGTCAAATGTAGTTGAATTTTGCAATTTAGCTTTAAGATCTTGTATTAGTTGGTCTATCGTATCCATGTATAGATT
>Ga0194060_10003570_pt1 | contig 10963 bp, 10 predicted proteins | sample SepL225m_MetaG_FD_163427 | JGI IMG/M metagenome (GOLD analysis project Ga0194060, IMG submission 163427) | Anoxic zone freshwater microbial communities from boreal shield lake in IISD Experimental Lakes Area, Ontario, Canada - Sep2016-L222-5m | ecosystem: Environmental > Aquatic > Freshwater >... | reverse complement strand
CCGCCGGCCTGGCGCAGGCGCCGGAAGGGCGGCAGATTTTTTCCAGCATGACCGTGGACGAGAACCTGCGCCTGGGCGCCGGGCCGCGCTCGGGCGCTGCGTCGGCAGTCGACCTCGGACGGGTGTTCGGGCTGTTTCCGGTGCTGCAGGATCGTCTGGCGCAGAAGGCCGGCTCGCTCTCCGGCGGTGAGCAGCAGATGCTGTGCGTCGCGCGTGCCCTGATGGCGCAACCCAAGCTGCTACTGCTGGACGAGCCTTCGCTTGGCCTGGCGCCGAAGCTGGTGCGGCAGATTTTCGACCTGATCGCGGCCATCCGCGCCGCCGGCACCGCGATCCTGCTGGTGGAGCAGAATGCCAGGGCCGCATTGCGCGTGGCCGACACCGCGCACGTGATGGAATCGGGCCGCATCGTGCTTTCCGGCCCGGCAAAAGAGCTTGCGCGCGACGAGCGCATCCGTTCCGCCTATCTGGGCGGCCACATTCATCGGAGCGAAGCATGAACGGACCCGTGAAATCCGCCAATCCGGCCTCGCTCTGGGCGGCCACTGCGCCGCCGGCGCCTGCGACCGGCGCGCTGACACCCGGCGAGCATCGCGCCGACGTGCTGGTGGTCGGCGCCGGTTTTACCGGCCTTGCGACCGCGCTCGCCGCCGCCGAGCGCGGCGCGGTCGTTGTGTTGCTGGAGGCGGGCGAGATCGGCTCCGGTGGTTCCGGGCTCAACAACGGACAGGTCATACCGTGCATGGCCCGCGTCGATCCGGACGAGATCGTCGCCGCCCACGGCGCGGAAAAGGGCGAGGCCCTGGTGGCGTTGATCCGCGACTCGGCGCAAATCACCTTCGACCTGATACGGCGCCATGGCATGGACTGCGAGGCGGTGCAAAACGGCTGGTTGCAGCCCGCGCATACACCGGGCAGAGTGGAGCGCATTTCCCGCCCGCGCTTCGAGCAGTGGCGGCGCCGCGGCGCGCCGGTCGAACTGCTCGATGCGGATCAGGTCGGCGCGCTGACCGGTTCCCGCTATTGGCACGGCGGCTGGCGCAATCCCAGCGGCGGCCATGTCAACCCGCTGGCGCTTGCCCGCGGCCTCGCTCGCGCTGCGATCGGCGCGGGGGTGCGCCTCCATACCCGCTCCCCGGTGATGGGCATGGAGCGGGCCGGTGAAGCGTGGCGGGTGCGCACCGATGCGGCGACCTTGCTCGCCAGGCGCGTAGTGATCGCGACCAACGCCTACGGCGCGGATCGCATCTGGCCCGGACTGGATCGCAGCTGGGTTCCGCGGCGCTCCTACCAGATGGCGACAGCGCCGCTGCCCGAGACCGTTCGCCGCAGCATCCTGCCGACCGATGCGGCCATGTCCGACACCCATGGCGACCTTTATTTCTGCCGCTTCGACCGGGGCGGCCGCCTGGTGACCGGCGGTGCGCTGATTCTGGACCATGACTTCGAGCCGCGGCTGAAGCGCCGCATCGGCGAGCGGCTTGCGCGCTTATTCCCGCAGATCGGCCGGCCGGAGTTCGACTACGTCTGGCACGGCCAGCTGAGCATGACCGTGGACAGGCTTCCGCACCTGCACGCGCTGGCCGAGGGCGTGATTACCTGGGTCGGCTGCAATGGCCGCGGCGTGGCGCTGGGCATTGCGCTCGGGCCGGTGCTTGCAGCCGCGGCCCTCGGCGCCCCACCCTCGGAATTGCCGCTGCCGCTCACCGCGCTGGGACGCGTGCCGGCGCACGCGCTGGCGAGGCTGATCGCGCCGTGGATGATGGTGTTGTTTCGCTGGCGCGACGCACGGCCCTAGCCGCTTGCCGTGTGCTGCCCTTTCCGGGGAACCGCATCCCGCCGGTCAGGCCAGTCCCAGGGTTTCCTTCTGTTTCACCACGAGTTGCGCGATTCCGTTTTGCGCGAGCAACAGCAAGGCATCCATCTGCCCGCGCGAAAACGGCGCGCCTTCCGCGGTGCCCTGGACTTCGACAAACCCGCCCGATCCTGTCATCACCACGTTCATGTCGGTGTCGCAGGCCGAATCCTCGGCGTAGTCGAGGTCGAGCACCGGCTCGCCCTGGAATATCCCGACCGAAACCGCTGCCACGAAATCATGCAGGGGAGAGGTTGCGATCTGGCCGCGCGCAAGGAGCAGCGCGACTGCGTCGTGCACTGCGACGTAGGCGCCGGTGATGCTCGCGGTGCGCGTGCCGCCATCGGCCTGGATCACGTCGCAGTCGATCTGGATGGTGCGCTCGCCGAGTAGCGACAGGTCGGCCACCGCGCGCAGGCTGCGGCCGATCAGGCGCTGGATCTCCTGTGTCCGGCCGGACTGCTTGCCGCGCGCGGCCTCGCGGTCGGTGCGGGTATTGGTCGCGCGCGGCAGCATGCCGTACTCGGCCGTGAGCCAGCCGCGGCCTTGCCCGCGGAGAAATCCAGGCACTTTTTCTTCCACGCTGGCGGTGCACAGCACCCTGGTATCGCCGAACTCCACCAGCACCGAGCCCTCGGGGTGCCTGGTATAGGCGCGGGTGATGCGGACTTTACGTAGTTCGTCTGGTTGCCGCTGTGAGGGGCGAATCACGCTGAAACACCTTTTAAGAACGAACCTAACTTGGGGTATATACAAGGGGGCGTCGCCCCCTTGTTCGTTATCAGTCTGCGGGTGATCCGGACTTTGCGCAGTTCGTCGGTTTGTCTATTGCTGGGTCTGGTCATCTGGATGCTTCATCTGGAAGCTTTTGTGGCAGCGCGCGTGATCGCGCGGGTTCCGGATTCTACTCCCAGGTCACCGCGATCACCGACAGATTGTCGCATCCGCGGCCGGCGCGCCGCTCGGCCTCGTCAAGCAGTTCGGGGATGGCCTGCATGATGCCGTTCGTTTGCAGGGCGCCGCAGATTATTTTGCCCGATAGCGGCCCCCACAACCCGTCCGAGCACAGCATCAGGGTATCGCCGGTATTGAGTTTGGTCAGCGACGACACATCCACCTGCGGCGGCGCAGTGGAGCCCAGGCAACTGAAGATCAGGTTGCGCTCCGGATGCGCGCCGAATGCCTCCTCGCGGATGCGCCCCTGGTCGATCAGCTGCTGCACGCGGGAGTGGTCCTTGGTCTGCGCTGCTATCCTGCCATTGTGGATATGGTACAGGCGCGAGTCGCCGGCATGCGCCCAGCAGGCGATGTCTTTCTGCACCACGCAGACGACGCAGGTGGTGCGCGGCGCTTCCGGCAGTCCGGTGTCCGCCGCGTGTTCGATGATTGCGTCGTGGGCGCCGATCATCGCCCGGCGCAGGAACTGCTGCGCATCGCGCAGGGCGGGTTTGGCCTCGCGCCGGAAGGCGTCGGTAATGAATTGCATGGCGACCTGCGCTGCAACCTCGCCGTGCAGGTGACCTCCCATGCCGTCTGCAACCAGCATCAGCAGTGTATCCTTGCTGTAGCAATAGGCGATGCGGTCCTGGTTGGTCCTGCGCGCGCCGCGCCGGCTCTCCTGGTAGATCGAAAATTGCATCGCTCAGTTCACCGTCCGTTTTCGCCATGCCGAAAGTTTCGTCATCATGCCGCGCAAATTCATCGCGGCCGGAGCCGCGGATACGACCGGGTCGCGCTCCCGCAGCAGCACCTTTTGCAGCGCCAGCACGCTTTGCGGGCGCTCCAGGTGGTCCAGGCGCAGGCACCAGTCTATGGTATCGAGTAGTTGCCTGGAGTACTTGCCGTTCCACTTTTTAATTGCCGGGATGTACCTGTCTTTCTCCATGCGCTGATCGGCGGCCGGAGGTGCAGCCGCAGCCAGGCAGGCGAACATACTCGCGCCTACGCTGTAGATGTCGCTCCACGGTCCCAGCAGCTCGCGCCTTCGGTATTGTTCGGGCGAGGCGAAGCCGGGAGTATAGGTCGGGTTCAGGCGGGTTGCCTCATCGGTGAGCGTTTGCCTCGCGGCGCCGAAGTCGATCAACAGCGGCGTGCCTTCATTGCGGATGTAGATGTTGGCCGGCTTGATGTCCAGGTGCAGCAGCTTGTTCGTGTGTACTTCGCGCAGGCCATTTAGCAACAGGGTGAAAATGCGGCGAATGAACTCTTCCTTGAGGCTGCCGCGGTGATGTTCGATATGTTCCTGCAGCGTGCGGCCGCGTTCATAGCGCATTACCATGTATGCGGTTTCGTTGGCGCGAAAGAAATTCAACACCCGCACCACGTTCGTGTGCGACAGGCCGGAGAGCGACTTTCCTTCCTCGAAAAAGCATTTCATGCCGTAGCGGAAAATCGCCAGGTTCTCCTCGGTGATCGCTGGCAATGCATCTCCTTCGCGCCGGAGCGCGAGGGAGGCCGGGAGGTATTCCTTGATCGCGACCGGCGCGTCGTTTTCGTCGTCCGCGAGATAAACGATGGAGAAGCCGCCGCTGGAGAGCACTTTGCTGATGCGGTAGCTCTGCAACTGGTAACCGTCTTGCAGCGGCTGGTTGGTTTGCACGGCCATTGCCTGAGCGCAGCCTCTGTTATGATTATGAAGAGATCGTTCGACCCCAATGCATTTTCAATCCGCATCCGGGCAAAGTAAAGCGCATTTGGTCACACTCTCGCAGCTTCATCACACAGATACGGGTACGAATGATTCAAAGCATGACCGGCTATGCGGCATTGGCGCGCGAAACTGCGCAGGGCTCGCTGTTTCTGGAGTTGAAAAGCGTCAATAACCGTTTTCTCGACCTGCAGTTCCGCGTGGTCGAGGAGTTGCGCTCTCTCGAACCGGTCCTGCGCGAACTGATCGTCGCAAAGATCGGCCGCGGCAAGCTCGACTGCCGCATCAGTTTCACTCCGGCTGCCGCAAGCGGCAAGCAGCTTGCGCTAAACGCCGGATTGTTGCAGCGTCTGGCCGAACTCGAGCGCGAGGTGCGCACGGCGATTCCCGGGGCGCAGCCGCTGCGCACCGGCGAAGTGCTGCACTGGCCCGGCATGCTGGGCGATGCCGCGGCCAAGTCCGACGACTTGCGCGAACCCTGCCTCGCCCTGATGCGCGAGGCGCTGGCGGAACTGTGCGCGACGCGCGTGCGCGAAGGCGGGAAGCTCAGGGACATGATCCTCGAGCGCGTCGCCGGGATGCAGGCGCTGGTGGACCGCGTTACGCCGCTGCTGCCGCTCGCCGTCGCCGCCTACCAGGAAAAGCTCGCGGGGCGCTTGCGCGAGGCCTTGGCGTCGAACGACGAGGAGCGCATACGCCAGGAAATCGCCTTGTTCGGCATCAAGGTCGACGTCGCCGAAGAACTCAACCGGCTGGGCGCGCATTTGCAGGAAGTGCGCCGTGTGCTCGATGCGGGCGGCGCGGCGGGCAAGCGCCTCGACTTTCTGATGCAGGAACTGAACCGGGAAGCCAATACGCTGGGCTCGAAGTCGGTTTCGAAGGAAGTTTCCGAAGCGGCGATCGAACTGAAACTCCTGATCGAGCAGATGCGCGAGCAGATACAAAACATTGAATGAGCCATTTCACACCGTCTCACCACGTCGCACAGCGTCGCATTAGTGTTCTAATTATCTATATTTATTAGTTTTTATTGGCTTCTTGCCATTGCGGCCCTGGTCATGCTTCAGGTTGATGTGTTGCGGTAGCGCGAACCGGCGGTGCGCAGTATGCTGCTGTTTCTAGTTTTCGCTATATATTTGCAAATAGCGACAATATGGAACATAATGCCTGGCATTATGCTCGACAAGCCCAGACACACCAACCGGCTTCTGCAACTGGCACACGAGAGGGGTCTCCTTCGTGCCGGGGACCTTGCTGCGCTAGGAATTCCGAGGATCTATCTCACGCGGCTTACTGCCGGCGGCAAGCTGGAGAAATCAGGACGCGGCCTCTACAGGCTGCCGGAAAATCCGGCTTCTGAAAATGAAGGCCTGGCCATCGTCGCCGCACGCGTACCGCAAGCGGTGTTTTGCCTGCTCACGGCTCTTCAGTTTCACGAACTGACGACCCAGCTCCCGCGGCAGGTTTGGATCGCCCTGCCAAAAGGGAGCCATGTACCGAGGATCGATTACCCGCCCATTAAGCTGATCAAGTACACCGGTGATGCCTACACTCAAGGCATCGAAACGCATAGTCGCGACAAGGTCGATCTCCGCGTGTACAGCGTCGCAAAGACTATCGCCGATTGTTTCAAGCACCGGAACAAGATTGGCCTCGATGTCGCACTTGAAGCTCTGCGCGATGCCAGAAAACAGAAGAAGGTCAGCGCGGATGATCTTTGGCGTTACGCCAAAATCTGCCGTGTCGCGAACGTCATGCGCCCTTACCTGGAGGCGACGGAATGAAGAAGGATCTTGCCGCATCCATTCGCGCACGCCTTCTCGCCATCGCAAAGGCTCAAGGGGCAGACTTCAATCAGGTGTTGGTGCGTTTTGCGCTGGAGCGCCTGCTGTATCGCCTGAGCCGGTCCGATTATTCGGATCAATTCTTGCTCAAGGGCGCACTGCTCTTTGCGCTCTGGTACGACATGCCGCATCGGCCGACGCGCGATGCCGATCTGCTCGGTTTCGGTGCGAGCGATCTCGAATCGATCGTGCAGACCTTTCGCGACATTGCGGGGATCAAGGTCGAGGACGGGATCATATTTGATCCGGCATCGGTCAATGCGGACGAGATTCGGAAGGATGCGGGATACGCGGGCGCGCGGGTTTTGATCAGCGGCGAACTTGCCAATGCACGGTGCAAGACGCAGATCGATATCGGCTTCGGCGACGCGGTGACCCCGGGTCCAGTGGCGGCGGAATATCCAACGCTGATCGACGATCTGCCGGCGCCTAAGCTGCGCACGTATCCCGTCTATACGGTTATTTCGGAAAAACTGCACGCAATCGTGCTGCTTGGCATGACCAACAGCCGGGTCAAGGACTACCTTGACCTCTGGGTGCTGCTCGATCGCGAATCTCTGAATATGAATACACTTGCCCAAGCTATCTTCGCGACCTTTACGCGGCGCGGCACGGCTGTACCGAGAGAATTGCCTATCGGCCTTAGCGAGGAATTCGCGGCCGATCCGTCGCGCCAGGCGCTGTGGACAGCGTTTCTGAAGAAAAACAATCTCGCAATGCCACCATTAGCGGAAGTTGTCGCTCGGCTGCGTTCGGTGTTGGAGCCGGCGATAGGCATGGCCGCGCGTCAATCCCCGGCCTGAAGACCTCGAAGCTGATTCCAGTTAGTCGCGCGGACAGGAGATTTTCGGTAGCGAAAGTGTCTGTCATGACTGGCGGTGCGCAGCACGCTGTTGAAAAGCGGGGGTGAATTGGCCACGCACATGGCCAAGAGGGGGCGGCAGGCCCCGCGCGCGCGTTCTTTCTGGATGGATCGGTGGCGAAGAAAAACGGGGAGCGTTGCCGCTCCCCTTGTTCTGCGCTTACTCCAGTCGGCGGCTATGCGTCAGACAAGCCCTCTTTCGGCAAAAAATGTTGAGCTCACCATTTTTCGCCGAATCGGGACTTCTTTGATATGTGGAGTGGCGCGTCATCGTGCAAAGGCCCTCCTGCGTTTTCGCGCGGGAGGGCTCCACATATTTCAGAGCTTGCGCAGCCAGCCGGCAAGGTCTGAGCCGTCCAGCAGCAGTCGCCCGCCGGGCGGTGGCGACACGGCGTGCGGGAACACCTGAGCGAGAGCCCGGCGCTTAAGATCGAGATCGGCGCGGGCGTAACGCATTGTAGTGTTCAGCCCCGCGTGACCGAGCCACTGACTGATGGTTACGAAGTCGACGCCGGACTTGAGCAGCGCCACCGCGGTGCTGTGCCGGATCGAGTGTGGGTGAAGCTTCTTGCTCTTGAGGGATGGTGCTACTGGCGACGCCTTCTGAACGTAGCGGCGTAGAAGGTAGCGCACGCCGTAGCGCGTCAGGGGCGCCCCGCGGGCGTTCGTGAAGACGAGTGGCGAGACCGATTCGTCGCGAAAGCCACCTCGTTCGGCAATCAGGTCGCGCAGGAGGCGTGCCGTCGCCGGCCACAACGGACAGGTCCGAGCCTTGCGACCCTTGCCGAGCAGCCGTACCTGCGGTGGAGTCTCGAGGCGCACGTCGGCAACACGTACATTGAGCGCTTCCTGGACACGGGCGCCGGTGTTGAACATGAACGCGAAAAGTGCGTAGTCGCGCCGGCCGAGATCCGTCGAACGATCGATGCTCTTGAGCAGCGCGTCGAGCTCGGCACGATCAAGATACTCGATCGGAGCCTCTACCGACCCGCGCTTGAACGGCATGCCGATGATTCGCTGCAGGTTGCCCAGATGCTCTGGGCGCTGTCCGGCGAGGTAGCGTGCAAAGACGTGAATCGCCCCGAGCCGCGCATTACGGGTGACGATGCTGTTGTGCCGCTCGGCTTCGAGCGCGGCAAGGAAGCGTGTGATGCGCTCGACGGTGAGATCCGGCACGTCTAGACGATCCACCGTGCGGCGCAGCTCCCGCGCGGTGAAGCGCAGAAGGAGCAGCAACGCGTCGCGATAGCTGCGGATCGTGTGCGGGCTTAGGCCCCGCTGAGCGGGGAGGAAATCCTCGAAGAACGTGACCAGATCGCGGCCCAAGGCCGTAGGGATCGCGCGGCTCATGCGGCACCTCCCTCGATCAGCTCTGCGCACGAGCTGGCGAAACGCTGGCTCGCAAGAGCGACTACCGCCGGCATGAGGCGTAGGTAATAAGTGGTCGAAGCGATCGATACGTGCCCCATGTACATTGAGAGTTTGGGCAGCTCGGACTGCACGTCGCGGCCCTCCTCGTACCAGCGGCGCAGTGCCGCCACGGCAAAAGCGTGGCGAAAGTCGTGTACGCGTGGCACGCGCGCGGCATTCGCCCAGATGCCCGAGCGGTGCATTACGTCGCGTACCGCGCTGCCCAGTCCTTCAACGGTGTAGCCATGCGTGGCGCAGCTGCAGAGCAGCATCGTGTTGTGCGCAGTGTGGGGAACGAACGCTGCCCTGACGCTCAAGTACGCGCGCAGCTCCAGTGTGGCGCTCGGGGAGAGCGGTACCCACCGCGACTTGTGGAACTTCGAACTCACGATGCGCATGACGCCCGTCTCGACGTCGACGTCCTCCATGCGTAGTCGGGCCACTTCGCCTCGACGAAGGCCCGCCGTGTACATCAGCACGATGGCGAGACGCTGGGCGGCGTGTAGAAGGGCGCGACCGGCGCCTGACGGACGGCGGCCGATGAAGTCTAGCAGTCGCCGGACCTGGTCAGCCTCGATCGGCGTGGGTAGCGGATATGGCCGATGGCGCCCGAACGTCCAGCGCTGAGGCAGAAAGCATCGGCTCTCGCGACGCCGGCGGTACCGGCAGAACCGATAAACCATCATCGCCCAGTCGACCTGGGTGTTGTGCGCGCAGTGGCGGAGCCGGCGGCGCCAGCGCTCGAAGCTCTCTGCGTCGAGGTCGGAGTAGCCAGCCCGTGCCAGATATGCCCGCAGGCGGCGCAGCACGTACTCGTCGAGCCGGATGGCACGCCCGAGAGCGCGCCGACTTGATATGAACGCCCGCACGGCAGCGTCAAAGTGATGCAGCGGCGAGGGCTCACGCATGGCTCCCTCCGACTGGGCATGGAACAGGGAGAGCGACACCACGCAGCATGGCCACATCAAGTCGTAAGTAGGCGCTTGTGCCGTAGAAGCTGTGATGCCCGAGAACGTCTCCGATCGCCTTCATACCCACACCGCGGCTGAGCAAGCGCATCGCGAACGTGTGCCGCAGCCGGTATACGTGCTTGCCGCAGTCCGGCAGTCCTGCCTCGCGCATGCGCTTACGGAAGATGTCTGAAACGGCAGTGCGTTCGAGGGGTATATATGGACAGCGGGCCCGCAGGAAGAGCATCGACGAGGCATTGGTGCTGTCTGCACGACCGTGCTGCAAGTAACCACGCAGCATCCGCAGCGTGCGCGTGTCGAGCGGAAGCGTCAGCGGCGAGCGCGTCTTGGACTGATAGACGTGAAGGAGCTCTCGCTCCCAGTCAATCGAGTCAAGGCGCAGCGAGACCACCTCGCTCGGACGCAGCCCGTAGTAGGCCATCAGATGCAGGATGCATAGGTCGCGCCAGCCGGTGCGGCTGGTGCGGTCGATCGATCGTAGCAGCCGCAGCACGCTCGTCCAGGGCAGCGCTCGCGGCGGCAGCTCGTCGCGATAGGTGCGCGGCGTGTCGAGCCCATCGAGGCGCTCGCGCACCAGACCCGCATCATGCGCATAGCGCAAGAACGCCCGCAGATGTGCGACCTCGTGTTGCAGGGTGTGACGGGACACCTCCTGGCTGCGCTCGAGGATGAAACGTTCGAGATCGTCGCGTGAGAGCTTCTGCAGGGATCGTCGGGGGCTCATGACGCGTGCCAACAGCGCGCGCAAAGTTATGCGGTGGTGAGTGCGGGCAGAGACAGATAGACCGCGAACTTCGATCAGATACTGGTCGTATCGGCCAATAAGATCCTCGGAGGCTGGTCGTGGCTCGGCTACCAAACGCCCTTGTGCGCGCAGGTATCGCGTGTAGACCCGCCGGGTGCCAGCGAATCCAAAAAACCGTGAGCGTGGATGGCGTTCCCGGTCCAAGACGGCTACCAGGTCGGCTTCCCGGAGAATCGGCGGCGAAGAGCCGGGCCACAGCCGCGGCATCACGAACAGGAGCCGTCGAATATGGCAGTCGATAGTGTAGTCAGTGTAGCGCTCGGTGCGAAGCCACTGGATGAAAGCGCAGGCCTCGTTCGCTGCCGGGGACTCTTCGATCATCCGGCGTGTGCTGGGACGTAGATCAACGTTCATGACGCCCTCCGTAAACGTAGTTGGGGGGCGAAAACTATGCCAGACGCGAAAACCTATGTGGAGTACAGGATGATGACCTTACGCTGCAGCGCCATCATCCGCACTCCACATATCAAAGAAGTCCCGATTCGGCAAAACTCAAACTCGAATCAAGCGCAATGATGAAATGGTCCAAAACCTTGATGTCAACCAAGGCCAAAGCCTGCTTGAGGGTC
>Ga0194060_10003569_pt1 | contig 10964 bp, 10 predicted proteins | sample SepL225m_MetaG_FD_163427 | JGI IMG/M metagenome (GOLD analysis project Ga0194060, IMG submission 163427) | Anoxic zone freshwater microbial communities from boreal shield lake in IISD Experimental Lakes Area, Ontario, Canada - Sep2016-L222-5m | ecosystem: Environmental > Aquatic > Freshwater >... | reverse complement strand
CGAGCACACGCTTTCCGTTTTCTAATTTAGGTGTCAACTTTGTTGAAAGCACCTTCATTGTGCTTGAATCTTTAGCAACCAAAGTCACCTTGTAATTAATGACTCCTAAGGTGCTGTACAAAGGTGCTGCGCCTGTCTTTAGAACAGAAGTCCAAAAAGCCACGCCGCTATGGTTTCCATAGGCCATTGCAATAGGATCTTTGATTCCAGCAACTTCAATAAATGCTTTTGAAGTATTGGCAGAATCCATTACAGCTCCACCTTGATCAGCGTTGTTAGCATAGACACGAAACACGATTGTTTGACCAACCATGAATTCGTTCATGATTGCGCAACCATTGAAACGTGGTGCAAGCACGCCAGTTGATCCAGTTGCAAGAATTGTGTCAACATAAATATGAATTGGAGAAACGATTCCCTGAACAGGAACACCAATTATTACGTTCAAGTTATTGCTTATAGCGGGTGCAAAACTTGCCACATCAGTGGGCGTAAATGTACCTGTAATTAGTGTTGTTCCGGATGCCACTGGAATCCATGAGCACTTTGCGACAAAGGGAGTCACGGTTGTTGTTGGTACCGCTTCACAGCCTGTTACAACTTTGCCGTTTACCGTAAATGCAACTACCCCTGGTGCGCTGGTTGTTCCATTAATTACAATTGGACCTAAGTCGAATACCCCGTTTCCGCCTGACATGATTAATGTTGATGCAGCCGGTGCCGCGTAAGCAGCTCCGCTAGATAGGGCGCCACCAGCTATTGCCAGTGCTACAACCGCTATTCCTGAAATTACCTTCTTCATTACGACTCCTTCAATTGGTTTTTCGGGTTTCCAATTATTTGGTTTTGATATTTCCGCTTACATCCATAGTGAAAGCTGCTGTTTCCTTGGCTCCACCTTTAACACTGAAAACTCCTGAAACTTTAAGAGTTCCTGTTGCTCCTACGTACTTGCCAGTTCCGCCAGTTATCTGCGCATTACCGGTGATTTTGATTGTCGTTGGGGCTGATTCATCTTCTGCACAACCTTTTGCAGATGTATCAAATGAAACGTTAAGTGTGTTTCCGCCACCACCAATTGATCCTTTAGCATCAAATGAATCACACAGGCCAGCAGGCGCTGCTGATGCTGTTCCGGTTAAATCTGTTAGGCCAAGAACATTCCCGGTTCCTTTTCCAGTTACAGAAGTAACTTGCAAGTAAGTGGCTCCCCATAAGATTGCGAGATTCCCCTCATAGGTTCCACTGAATGCAACTGTTGCCGCAGCTGCTGGAGTAGTTGCTTTAGTAGTAGAAGTTGGCTTAGTGGTTACTTTTGGATTGGTAGTTGAATAACCAGTTGGACACTTAGGCTTTGCGGCTGTTACTTTCTTAACTATCGTGCCTTTGTAGCAGGTAATAGTTTTATTGGCTGCATTAGCTGGTGCAGCGTTTATTAACATAAATGCTGTTGCTATAACAAGAACTAGCGCCTTAGTTTTTCTTGAGTAACTCTTTTTCATGATTTGTCCCCACTCTCCCTGAGTTTTGCTGTTCTTACAGGAGAAAGAGTTCCACTTCTGGAAATCTATTTGAGAGTTTTTGCGAGGGCTACCTCTTTACAAGTTATTAAGTAGGTCACCAAATTTATGTGTGAGAAAAATTCATGAGTGTTAGCGCCTAAATTGACTTAGCAATTCGCTCTCGCGCAACCGACATCGCAGGCTAAGAATGGCCGGTGGGTAGCAAATTGCAGGAAAAGGATTTGTAAAATGTGCAAGGTTAAATGTTGTGGAAAAGAAAGAAGTCCCAAGACGAATCTCAGGACTTCTAAATGTCACCAGCTCCAGCAAAGACTTCTTGTGAATGAGTTACCAGCTCGAGTCCCTGCATTTCATAATTTATCACATTATAAATTAGTAACTAGAAGAGTCGCCCTATAAGCCGGATTAAATCTATGTGAACAATTCTACTTCGCTTCAGCTGCTGCTTTAAGTCGAACTAAAGTCTTCGCCACAGCAGTCTGTGTAAACGGATAGGCCTTGCGGAAGTTAAGCCATATTTGAGCTATTCCTGGAGCATAAGTGCCATCAAAGGATTCAGTTACCTGCGTAGAACCATTTCCAAGATCTGCTAACTCGTAGCGCCATCTCCACTGACCTAAATGCTTCCAAGCAATCAATTCATCTTTCTTATACTCAACCACGGTGTTTAGAATTCGATAGTCAATTCCAAGGTGCATCTTCATGCGAAATTTTGAGTTGAGAACCAATTCATCGGGGCCACTGATATTCTCAGTAATAGTTGCACTGCCATCAATCTCTTTATGTCGCTTAGGATTATTAAGGAACGCATAAATCGTCGATGGGCTTGCCTGGATGATAATTCGGGCAGATTTAATCTTAGGGTTACCAGTTTCCATAATCTCGGAGCGTACTTTTTCCTCAGACATACGCTGACTATAAGAGAAAGGTCGCCCTATAAGCCAGAGTAGAAAATAGAAAGAGCCCCGATTTCTCGAGGCTCTTTCCTGCAAAGCTATTGCAATTCTCTTGATCACTACCAATAGATCGAATTGCATAAGCCAAGACTGTGGTGGAGGCGACGGGATTTGAACCCGCTCCGGATGTTTGGTAAACGACCAGGCTGCCGATTACAACACGCCCCCATCACGGAAGCGAAGTTACGGTTGAATCGGAATTGGAAAATTAGAAAGTATCAACTCTGTTGAAACCCAATTGCTGTGGACAGCAAAAAGGACTTGGAATTATCCAAGTCCCAATTACTACCAAACATCCGTAGACGACAGTATGTCATAGAAATAAGTCATTTGCAGCAAAGCAAAAGGGAGTTGGCATGATGCCAACTCCCTTTTGCTACCAAACAAGCGTTCTGAAATTATTACATAATAACTTGATTACGCACAGTAGAAATTTGGAAGAAGAGTCGCCCTATAACTGAGGAGAGTTTGCTTTCAAGATCTGCCATGGTGGCATTCTCTCGTATGAGCTGGGATGTGTGCTCGGTTAACGCGCCATAGTCAGAGTTTTATCGCAATTTTGCCAGCCAGAGTGCGTGATGACTATTGCAATCTTTTCATCCAACCACTGGGAAATCGAGCGTTCTAATCGCTGGGCAAGTTCTGCATCTAGATGTTCGGTTGGCTCATCCAGTATGTAAACATCAGCATCAGCAAGGAGAACTCGAGCAATTGCTAAACGTTTAGCTTCCCCACCAGAGATCACTCTTCCAAACTCTCCTATGACTGTGTCCAGCCCGAAGTCGAACTCATTGAGTAAGCCATCTAGTTCCACACATGTAAGTACAGCAAGAATCTGCTCGTCAGTTGCATGTTGATTAGCAATTCTCATGTTCTCGCGTAGTGATGTATTGAAAATATGTGATTTCTGAACGGTCCCTACGATGTGACAGTCAGTGTCACTGAAACTACGCAGCTCCTGACCATTTATTTGGATTTCACCTTTGTATGGCAGAAGTGATAACAAGCCCATGGCTAAAGTAGTTTTACCACTTCCGCTTCTTCCGCGAATGACTAGTAACTCACCTTTGCGCACTTGGAAATCCACAGGCTTCATGAAATCGCTATCCCATGAAACTCTTACGCCTTTGCCTGTAATTGATGTAATTTCTTCATTGATTTGGGCGCCGTGAATCGCCTGTGAGCTCAGCTTCATCAATTGCTCAACTGAATGCTGAGACTTTAGCAGTTTGCCCGCAGTGAATAAATTTGGATACCACGCTGTAATTGCTTCAAATATTACAAGGGGCAAGAAAATCAACATTGTCACTTGCACTGGTGGAATCCCCTGAGTCTCTGACAATGTATATGCAAGCCATGAAAAGCCAACAACTGAGCCTGCTATCAACACATTGGTGAGAGCGGAAAAAGCCAATACGCGCTTAAGAAGTTTTTCCTCTTTTAAGCGAATCTTCTTTTCCTCTATAAGTGATGCGCTTAAATTCTCATCCAAATATCCGTAGATCGCAGCTTCTGCTACTCCTTGCACATTTGCTTGGATCAATTGCGTGTAGTTGTTTTCAACGTTTTCGATTTCGCCAGCAGTACGTTCACTTCCTGATTTGATTAGCCAGGGAACCATCACCAAAAGAATTGCACTGGCTGGCAGAGTGATAAACAGACTCTGTGGATGCACCCACAATCCCAGCAAGGCTCCGGTGAGCAGTGAAATTACTGCTGAGGCGTGTGGGAGCTTTATGCGAAGTTGATACTCCTGTGCCCGTTCAACGTCATCAACAATAGTTTTGACTGCAGTACCTGAATTTAATGCTCGGGATACTGAGATGGAGCTAGAAGCAATTTTTGAATATATCCCGGTTCGAAGGTGAGTCAAGCGCCCAAAGACAACCTTGTGGCTCATTACTCGCTCTGCATATCGAGCTGCAGAACGGAATATTCCAAAAAAGCGAACCATCACGATTGCAACAGTTAAAGTCAATATCGGTGGATGTGAAGCTGCCATTGTGATTAGCCAACCACTAGAGATCGTTAATCCGATACCACCAATAAACGCAAAAGCGCCTAGGAAATAGGCAAGTAACATCATGAGAGCACACCTAACTCAAATGTTGATGTTGTATCGGTATCAACTAAGAGTGAAGGATCGTGTGAGATACAGATAACGATTGCACCACTTGCGGCATATGCACGCAACGTGTTTAGAACTTGATCGCTACTTTCTTGATCTAAATCTGCCGTCGGTTCATCGGCGATAATCACTCTGGGCTTGGCGGCTAGGGCACGAGCAATTGCAATTTTCCTTATCTGTCCACCAGAGGCAGCCGATCCGCCTTCACTCGTACTTGCCAATGGCGTATCTAGTCCTTGAGGTAAGTCGCTAAGTGAAAGGCCGCACTGAGTTAATAATGCAGTGATGTCCAAGTCGGTAAGAGTGCTATTAACCAAAGTGAATTGTTTGCGCACGGTTCCTGAAGCAAGAGCCGGATTCTGTGGAATCCATCCAACGACCTTAAACCAGGATTGTTGAAACGCTGGATTTAATCCAATCCCATCACCAAAAACCTTTGCCGAATGGGTGACACCTAGTAAATTCATTGCAAAACTAGTCTTACCAATTCCTGATTCTCCAACAATGAAATGAATATCTCCACTTTTAAGTTGACCGCCCATAATCGTGGAGTTAACTCGTCCTGGAATATTCAAACTCCACGATTGCCAGGAAATCGTTGAGAGAGTTGAGAAATCATGTGATTCTTGCTCGACTTGTTGGTGCGCTGATTTTTTCACAGCGCTCAGCTCGACTAGTGCTTGTGTTCCATCGGCAGAGGCATGAAAGAGCGAAGCTGCATTTCTCAATGGAAAGTAGACCTCCGGTGCCAAAATGAGAACTGCCAAAGAACTCACAAAGGAGATGTGATCATCAACCAGGCGGACTCCAATTGAAACTGCAATCAGAGCCACCGAAATTGTGGCGCATAATTCAAGTGCAAGTGCTGATAAGAATGAGATTCTCAAAACCTTCATAGTTTCATCGGTGTAACGATCGCCCATTTCTTTTATTCGAGCGCTCTGGGTGTTATGACGGCCAAATATCTTGAGGGTAACAAAACCACGCAGCGAGTCCTCAAAATACTTAGAGAGTGAACCCAAACTTTGCCACTTCTTTGCAACAGAATCGGCTGTGTACTTTCCAATCAGAGCGCCAAATATTGGGATCAGAGGCAAAGTAAGAATTGTAATAAACCCTGATAAGGGGTCTAGCAGAAAAATAGTTGTAATAACGACTACAGGGGTAATGGAGGCAAAAAACATCTGTGGTACAAAACGCCCTAAGTAGATATCTAAAGAATTAAGGCCCTTCACCAGTAAAACACTGACATGCGAAGCCGAAATATTTGAATAAGCATCTAGCGAACTAGTTACTTCACTGCGCAGTTCCTGCTTAATGCGCACGGCCTGCCTGCTGCACCAGAACTCAAAGCTCGATTGGAATATGGCACGAAAGCCCCATGCACCAGCAAGATAAAGCAAAAGGGTAGGCGAAGAACCCTCATGATTGATGATGTCATTAATGAGTGCACTCAATATCAGTGCACTAACAACAATTACCGCTGACCACAAAACTGCAGCGACAATTGATACGTACAGAACTCTGCGGCTACCGCTCCTTAAGAGCAATAGCCGCAGATCGCTAGATTTCACTTATGCAGAGTATGACTTACTGCATCGAGCACGCCATGATCCGGATTCATAATTTGAGAGGCACTCACGCGCTTTCTAAAGACCCAATACGTCCAGCCCTGATAAACCAGAACTAGAGGTGTCATCACCACTGCCACCACTGTCATCACCTTAAGTGTGTAGTCAGTGCTAGATGCATTGGTAATGGTGAGGTCGAACTGTGACCCTAATGAACTTGGCATTACACGTGGGTATAAAGCGTAGAAGAGCGTGGAAACAAAGACAGCGATAGTTCCAGCTGAGAAAATAAAAGCCCAACCTTCACGACCCACCAAGTTTGCAGCCATACCCGCGACCCAAAGAAGTGCAACCATGACAGAGAGAGTTAATACACGTGCATTAATCTCTGGCAGCATCAGATTTGTCCAGGCCAAGAATCCAACTGCAGCAACTGCTGCAACTAGACCTGAAATTTTCGCAATACCCTGAGCGCGAACTCGAATTTCTCCCGCTGTTTTCAAGGAAAGAAACACTGCCCCATGGGTGAGGAAGACTGTGAGAGTTACAACGCCACCCAAAAGTGCATATGGGTTGAGCAAGTTAAAGAATCCACCTGTGTACTCAAATGATCCACTGGCAGCTCTTTCAATTGGCACTCCACGAACAATGTTTGCAAAAGCAACGCCCCATAGAAGTGCAGGAATCGCGCTACCGATAAAAATTGCTATATCCCAGCGTTGACGCCATTGGGCTTTGCCATACTTGCTGCGGTATTCAAATGCCACACCGCGAACAATGAGTGAAACAAGGATGAGAAATAGCGGTAAATAGAAGCCGCTAAATAATGTTGCATACCACTCAGGGAATGCGGCAAAAGTTGCACCACCTGCGACAAGTAACCAAACTTCGTTTCCATCCCAGACTGGTCCAAGAGTTGTTAAAACTGCTCGACGATCAGCTTCATTTTTCGAAACTGCTCGAACAAGCATTCCAACACCAAAGTCAAAGCCTTCAAGAATGAAGTATCCGACCCATAGAACTGCGATCAATAAAAACCATACTGTTTGAAATGTCATCTCCATACCCCTTTCTTAATAGGCCATCACTAGTTGTTTGTCTTCACTTCCACCAAGTTGTGGATCTGCATAATCAAGCTCTTCTGCAGGACCCATCTTGATTACTCGCAAAGTAAGTCCCACTTCAATAAATGCAAGGACTCCATACAAGAGTGTGAAGACGATCATGGTGAATAGAACTGCGCCCGCAGAAACAACAGCACTGACGCCATCTGCAGTTTTAATCAATCCAAAAACCGCCCATGGCTGACGTGCTGTTTCGGTAAAGATCCAACCAAAGGAGATAGAGAGAAGTGGAATAAATGGAAGGGAATACATAGCTGGAGCGAACCATTTGCCTTGAGGCGTTGCCCCACGGCGAAGACCGCGCATTCCAAGCAAGACAAAGATCAGCCCCAAGAATCCAAAGCCAATCATCAGTCGGAATGACCAGTAGGCCAGTGGGACATTTGGTGTGTAATCTCCTGCCCCAAATTCAGCATCGTATTTGGCCTCTAAATCATTGACACCTTCAACAACTCCACTGAAGTTACCTGTCGACATGAATGAAAGCATCGAAGGAACGCCGATTTGAAAGACAGATTTTGACCCATCTAAAGTGCCAATTGTTAGCAATGAGAATGGTGCATTTGACTGAGTGCTATAAAGAGCCTCCGCTGCCGCCATTTTCATAGGTTGTTGTTCTGTCATTACTCGTGAAGTTATGTCACCGGTGATAAATACAAGGACAAAACTGACCAACATTGTTATTGCACCTAATTTAAAGGTTGAACGCGCAAGTAGTTCATCCTTCTTTTTGAGAATGAGATAAGCAGAAATTCCCGCCATAAAAGCACCACCAGCAAATGCTGCTGATGGAATTGTGTGAAGAAACTCTGTTATTGCCGTCTTCTGTGTGAGAACCGCCATTATGTCAACGAGTTCTGCTCGACCCTTTTCTGCATTAATTACATATCCAACTGGATGCTGCATCCATGCATTAGCAGCAAGAATAAAGTAGGCCGATAGAACTGTTCCAGTTGCGGCTAACCAAATACTTGCAAGGTGTAGCTTCTTTGGAAGTCGATCCCATCCAAAAATCCACAATCCTAAGAATGTACTTTCTAAAAAGAATGCAAGTAGACCCTCTATTGCAAGGGGTGCACCAAAAATGTCACCGACGAAGCGGCTATAAGATGACCAGTTCATTCCAAACTGGAACTCTTGAACAATGCCTGTGACAACTCCGATTGCAAAGTTGATGAGAAACAACTTGCCGAAAAATTTAGTTGCTCGAAGGTATTCCAACTTACCCGTGCGATACCAAGCAGTCTGCAATCCTGCGACTAGAAAGCCCAAACCAATCGTGATCGGCACAAACAAAAAGTGATAAACAGTGGTGATGGCGAACTGCCATCTGGCTAGATCTAAGGAGTTCATGAAACCCATTTCCCCGATTCTGAACCGCTTTTGCCGGCTCACAGGCAATCTTCCGCTTGAACATATGCGGGCACATCGAAAAAATCGTGTGCTAGCCCTCATGTTGCCTAACTCACGCCCAGGGACCCTTAATTAATCGTCCCATGTGACTCCTCCTTTCAATTTAGTAATGGTTACAGTAAATCGCCGCACTGACAAATAACCATCCAAGAATTGCCCAGACTGCCCACAAATTTGCCCACATGCCCACATTTCTGCCCACACAAAATCGTAAAATCTTGTTAGGTTGTGCAGAGAGTTGTAATAGAAAAGTGACCATCTCCGCACGGGAAATGGTCACTAATCACTAATTTAAAGAAGAGTCGCCCTATAAGCCGGAGTTAAATATCTCGCTCACGCCACGCCATAACCATGGAAGGCATCGAGGCATAAGCAAATAGGGTGGCAATCATGAGATAACTTCCATCATTGCCTTCTGCTTGAAACAGCTTTAATTCAGGCCCAAAAAACGTCAACGATAAGAGAGCCAGAACTACTTAACCCATCGCATAGTAGGCATATCTGATTGACGTATTACGAACCTGTATTTGGCGCTCATCCAGTAACTCATCTGGGGCATCTGCAATTGACCTCACGCTGATGCGCAGCAGCGAGTAGCCACCAAGAACAACCAAGATTACAAATATCGCTGTCACGGAATAGATAACTACTGAAGTTCCATCAGATAAGTTCAGATTGGTTTTCAAAGTTGGCCAATAACTTCCCATCGCCACTGCAATAAGGCCCACGATCATCAGGGAAACTAGAACTCTGCGGTTTCGCTGTGGTCTAAGCCATCTGAAATTTGAGTTTTCATCATTTAGTAAAGCTTTGACGCCTTTTTCGGTAACGCCCTCAAACCAATAAAACCTATTCTTTTTAGTCATCTTTACTTTCCTTTCTTGAATGGGTTAAGTGAAAACAGATCTGAAACTTCTTGGTTCAGTGACTTGGCTATACGTAAGGCCAGAACGAGCGATGGGCTGTATTCCTCACGTTCTAAGTAGCCAATGGTTTGGTAATGCACACCGGCCTTATCGGCTAGTTCTTGCCTTGATAAACCAAGGGCGGAGCGTGCTTCTTCGATGCGGTTATAGACCGGTTCTTCTGGATTGCGACTCATGAGAAGTAGCATATATGCTATGTAGCATTAATGCAACATCTAGAAAGAAGAGCCGCCCTATAAGCCGGATGTGCGACATCCGTAACGAGATCTATATCTAGGCCTAATGCAATGGGCGAAGTTCAACTTTTCTATTACAAGCTTTTGAAGCGGAATGCGCCAACCTTTCAGCTACTTGAGCGCTTTCAGCCTCTACTAGCCATAATCCGGTGAAATTTTCTTGTGCGTCAAACAGTGGTTTGCCTGTGCTTATATTTACATCATTGCGGTTATCGATAACCGTTGCAGTCTCTGGGGGTTGTAATCCCCAAGCAAATATCCACTGTCCATTTGCTCGCAGAGAGTCATTAAACTTATCAATTTCTATCATCTCGGCAGCGGTACCTGGATTCTTCAGATGATCAATTACCGAGATTAGATACTTCATAAGCTGAGTATAAAGAAGAGTCGCCCTATAAGCCCGAACAAAGACTCTTATGTTTCAAAGCCATAATCTCGAAGCACTTCACAGACTTGAACTGAGTATTCCTCGTAAAAGGAATCTCGACCCAACTGTTGGGCCATTTTGTGCTCATCTAAGTTCTTCCACTGCGAAATTGCCTCTAAAGAAGTGAAATACGAAACAGTTACCCCGTCACGACTTATTGCGTCTCGAAAACCGAAATGATGTTCATAGCCATCTATTGTTTTTACTAAGTTCTCCATTTTTTCAGACCACTCGGAATACAACTGCCCATCATCTAATTTGCGTGTTGACCGAAAGATAACCACGTAGGACATAGGTACATTCTGCCCACGTTTTTGCCCACATGCCCACAAATTTGCCCACATAAAATTATAAATTCTTGTTAGGTTATGCAGAGAGTTGTAAAAGAAAAGTGACCATCTCCGCACGGGAAATGGTCACTGATCACTAATTTAGAGAAGAGTCGCCCTATAAGCCGGATGTACCAGGATCCTGTTCAAAAAGCGGAATTGTCCGCAAATCTGCCCGCTAATTTTTACAAACGGAAACTAATGTCCGGGTGCTATTTATGGTCTGGCTGTAATTCCTAGTGCATCAAGAAGTACAGCTTCCGTTACACCTAACTTCTTGGCTGCTGCAGCGATATCTGGTGGCATAGTTGTTCCAAAGGCTGCCTTCAAG
>Ga0194060_10003567_pt1 | contig 10965 bp, 7 predicted proteins | sample SepL225m_MetaG_FD_163427 | JGI IMG/M metagenome (GOLD analysis project Ga0194060, IMG submission 163427) | Anoxic zone freshwater microbial communities from boreal shield lake in IISD Experimental Lakes Area, Ontario, Canada - Sep2016-L222-5m | ecosystem: Environmental > Aquatic > Freshwater >... | reverse complement strand
GGACTTGGTTGCAATAAAAAAAGGGGTTACGATTTCTCGTAACCCCTCAAGTTGGTAGCGGGGGTTGGATTTGAACCAACGGCCTTCAGGTTATGAGCCGAGTATTGAACCGTTGCAATATCGCTAGTTACGCCGATTGCGTCGAATTTCCGTGAACAAACCGTGAACATTTGCTAACTTACTCCCGTGTTGATTGAAGAGAATAAAGGAATAACACGGGAGGTCAAGTATGGCTCTGGAAATGAAGTCGGGTTCACGGTGGTGGTATCTCCGATACCGCGATGGGGACAAGGTTCGGCAGGTGAAGTTGGCGGTGCGTGTCGCAGGGCGACCGCCAGCCGGGCCGGATGATGACGGAGACCGGACATTCCGAAGTTCAAAGGCGGAAGCGCAAAACGAGCATGACCGGGTGCTGGCCGAAATCCGCGGCGATCCAGGCGCCGAAAAGGCCATCCAGCGAATCGTCCAGATCAAGACCGGGGCCAAGGTCGAGTTTCCCGTCCTGACGGATCTGTACGAACACTGGCAGCGCATCCCCCGCCGGAAGGATCCCAATGAGCGTTATGCCAAACAGTGCAAGTCGGGCCTCAGGGATTTCGCGGAGTTCGTCCGCAAGACAAAGCCGGAAGCTGTGCAGTTCGTGCAGGTATCACCCGCACTCGCGCAAGCGTATTTGGACAAGCGGCAGAAGGATGGCGTCTCGACCAAGACGTGGAACGATACGCTGAAACTCCTGCGGGCGACGTTCAAGCATCTGCATCCGCAACTGGCCGAAGGGCAGAATCCCTTCCGCCGCATGGTGACCCGGACCCTTGAGACGGTGAACCGGCAGCCCTTCTCCCCCGAAGAGATGAAGAAGATCCTCGATGCCTGTGCCGGGGATGATTTCATCCGTCCGATTATCGTGACGGGCATGTGCACGGCCATGCGGCGCGGTGACTGTTGCCTTTTGAAGTGGGATGATGTGGACTTGGATGCCGGGTTCATTGCCGTGAAGACCTCGAAGACCGGCGAGACGGTTGACATTCCCATCCTGGCCGTGTTCCGGGAAGAACTCCTCAAGGCTAAGATGGTGCGGAAGGACAGGGCGGAATATGTGTTCCCGGAACCGGCCCAGATGTACCTGGCGAACGCAGATGGCATCACGATGCGGGTTCAGCGGGTTCTTTCGGCGGCTCTGGGTGGGCCCAAGCAGGGCGACACCCTCGTTTTGGAAGAGGTTACACCGGATGAGGCCCTGCGGCGCGGGCGTGAATACATCACCAAACTTCCGAACCGGGTAAAGGCCCAGCGAATGGCGACGGTATTCGAGTCCTACATGGCGGGAAAGAGTGTCCGGGATGTGACGGAGGAGAGTGGACTGAGTAAGGGTACTGTCGCCGGCCATCTTGCGGAGATAGAGGTCGGTTGTGGGTGCCGGTTTGTGAGGGGTGGCCTGGGTAAGGGCACGAGTTTTGCGGCCCGGATGAAGGCGGACACCAGTATTCTGCACGCGAAGCGGTCAAAAGGTGCGCGTAGGGCATCGGTCCGGGACTTCCACAGTTTCCGGGTGACGTGGATCACGATTGCGCTGGCGGCTGGGGTGCCGTTGGAGATCGTCCAGCGCGTGACCGGGCATAAGACCGTTGATGTCGTCCTGAAACACTACTTCCGGCCGGGACGCGAGGACTTCCGGCGTACCCTGGAGGCGGCAATGCCTCGGTTGTTTATGGAAGCGCCTACTCTGAAGGCCCTACCGTCCGCCACTGCCCAAGGGCAAGACACAGCGACGGGCGGCAGTTATGAGCAGCCTACAGGGCCTGGGGAGCCACTGGAAGCGGCGTTGAAAGCCTTGGAGGGCATGAATCAGAAGAACTGGAAGAAGATACGGGATGTCGTGGCCGGTCATATCCAGAAGGCCAAGGACTGGGTTGACGGGCGGGTTGTGCGTGAGGGTTGATAACGCTACAAGGCACAACTGATCAGGGAGATGGTTCAACGACCTCTACCGTGGGCTGTAGCATCTCATCCGTGAAGTCGAATTCCTTGCAGGGGTCGGCCGTGGTTCGTCTCTGAAGTGCAAGGCTGTGCTCAACCTTGGATTTGCTGTAGCGTGCACTTAGCGCGTGATCGACGATTCTCGACAGTTCGCCGGAATCGGTAATGCCGTGGCGAACGAATAGTTCACGCGCAAGCAGGCTTGCATCTTGATCGCCGACGGCCACGCGGACAATCTGTCTGTCCATTGCCGCAGCTAAACGATAGGCGGTTGTGTGACAACTGACGACATCGCAATTATCGAGCTTTGGTGACGGTTTCCGCGTGCCGAAGCGTTCCGGCCAGATTGAGACCAACTGCTGAGACACCTCACGTCCGGCATGGATCAAGGCATTTCGAATGTCGGACCAGTGTTTCCAACTCGTGAACAGTGTTTTCTCGCCATTCTCGATGCCGCATTTGAACTGTCGGTCTATCCACTGGACCATTTCCTTGTGGCTCTTGTTGTAGAGATATTTCTCGGCGACGAGATCTGCCAAGTACCGCCGCACATTTCCTGTGTCAATAACCCGTGCGAGTTCCCCTGCTTCGATTTGCAGTCCCGAATCTTTGATGAGCATTGGTTTCAGAAACACAGCGCGTTGTGTCGTGTCGGAAAGATACGTTTCGAATGCAGTATGGATATTGATGATAGCGTTTCCGCGAACGGCAGCTTCCGATTGTTCACGTCTCGCGCCGATGAAAGTGGTCGGTGAGACGGCGATACTGGAGAATGGGCGGCCCGAGTCACCCGGGAAATCAGTCGTTAGTCCATAGTTTGCGGTCTTGAGTTGTTCCTTCCACCAGCGAGATGAATACTCAAACGCCGTCCAGCAGTAGTGCGCTGTGTGTATCTCTGCCGTCAGTGCGAGTTTGAATTTGAAGAAGGCCAATGATGTTTGTTGTTGTCGTTTTGTTGTCATAGGGTTATCTAGCTTTCGTGCTGATGTGGCGGCAAGTGGGATCTGAGGTGATGATCAGAATCGTGCTCCAGATTCGCCCGGCAAAGGGATAGATATCCGCGCCCAACGTTAATTTCCGGTTGTGGCCCTATGTGAGTTATGACCAGCTTGCAGAAGGCACACAGAACGCCCGGTGCAACAGGCACCTCAACGGGAGTGACGGATACATCGGTTATGCAAGTAATCAGCCGCTCTGCAAACCAAGCCCTGGCAGAGTTACTCACGGACATCGATCCTGTAGAAGTACGGACCGATGCCTTGCACCGCGTCGGTGTAAATATTCTGCGTTGGCGTGGCTGGCATGTTACTCGCCCCCGGAAGTATGGTGAAGGCATTTGTGCCTGCCATCAGGTTCGTCGCCCGGCTCAAGTCATAGAACCGATTCGATATGCTCGGCCAGCGAACTACCATGCCCTGGCTTGGTGCGCTGTCGGCACTGGTGAAGCGAAAGACTGAGTTGATATTCGTTGGGTCGCATCCCGCAATCCATTCCTGCCATGTCAGCATGCCGTCGTTATCTACATCCCGCATGGCATCTACATTGAAGTTGGTGAGGCCTGACTGGGCCAGCCACCATTTCGGGACGTTGTTCGTCGCTAGTTGAGCATAAAAAAGCGCCATAATCGTCCGGGTGGTGTTCATAAATACCGTAATCGTGTTGCTTGCAATTGCGCAACCATTTGTCTGCCCCTGCCATGCGCCAAAAATGAAATAGTTCTCGGGAGTTGCAGTCAGGTGGACATTTGCTCCTGATACAAACCATGCATTATTGGTGCTAACTGCCCCATTACCCGTGGCACCAGTTTGCAGCCAGTAATTTGTATTCCAAAGCCACGTCACCGTTGAGTTATTGGTTATCGTTATAGTACCGACGTTCGTAGTGGATCCATTTGCTGAAACGCTACCTACCCCAGTCCACCCCGTGCAAACAAATTGGGTCGTTCCGCCAATGGTGACAGGTGAATTGGTAATAGCCACATTAACAGAAGAACCTACATCAAAGAGTCGCGTTCCGACTTGCGGAAAACCACTAGCATAGGGGGGCATTGAGATGGTCAATGAGTACTGCAGCCCGGGTACATACTCATAACACCCCATGTCCACAATGCCATCTACGGAAACACGCGGATTGTCACCTAAATCCTTTGAGCTGGTCATCCAGGACTGATTTGATCCAGCATTGATACAGAAGGATCCCGTTTGGAGCCTGTAATTCCCCGAAACCGGATTTACAAACAGAGGTTCGTCAGCAATATTCCCAGCCCCCGCTGGTAATGGAGTTGTGCAGCTATAGTCAAGAGTTGAGCCTGAATAGTTCGGCTCGGATGGCGCGACATTGAAATAGACAATACTGTTGTTCAGAGTGCTTCCGTATGCACCTCCGCCAACGCTTGCTGAGTTCCCGATCAACGTACAGTTGGTCAGCGAACCACCAACGGCACCACCACCAGCAAATCCAGAATTACCTGTCAGCAGGCAACTGTACAGAACACAGTCTTTAACGCCGCCGCCCCATGAATCTCCACCTCCAGGACCCAACGGATGCTCAACTGAATTGCTGGACAATATGCATTTATTGAGAATACTGCCCGCCGCTCCGCCACCTGAAAAGGCGGAATTACCTGTTAATGTGCAATTATTCAGTGTGCTATTTATTGCTCCGCCACCGGAACTGTAGTTGTAACCAGCAGAATTGCCGATCAACGTGCAATTATTAAGAGTGCCTCCAGACACACCGCCACCATCATCATTTGCCGAATTCCCAATGATAACGCAGTTAGTCAATACACCCGACGGCTCCAACCATGCCCCACCACCAGCCTGCTCCAAAGCATGATCTCCACTATATCCCCGGGTTGCCCCGTTCGTGAGGGTAAATCCAGACAAGACCGCGTTGGTTCCCAAATACACACAGCGTATTGCCGCATCACCATGCGGACCTAAACCCTGAATGATCGTTGCTCCAGGGCCGCTAAAACTTTGTACCGTGATGGCCTTGGTGATAGCCACGCGGTTTGTCAGAGAACCACGCGCCACTCGCCCACCTGATACATAGACGCCGTTGCTGACCATAATCAGTGAGCCAGGGTACGCCACATCAACGGCGCTCTGTATGCGTTGTGCGGCCGTTGCCCAATTCGTATAAGGAATTTGCGGCGAAATTGAACTGGCCGAAACATAGTGAGTCATCGCATTCGTGCAGACATATGTGTACTCAGCCCGTTCGTACGCGCCAATGTCTACAACGGCATTCCCGTTACCATCTCCATCCAAAGGCCTTATTTGACCCGCGTAATCGAGAGCCGGAGCACCGACAGAGGTTCCGGCGTCGATACATGGTGAATTTGCCTGCAATTGATAATCGACACCACTTACAAACATGGGGTCAGTCGTCATGTTGCCGGTTCCGGGGTGAAACTCCTGAACGCAACTGTAAGTAAACGTTGCCGCCGCCTGAAGGTCAATTGGATCGGACGCAGCATCGGAATTACCCCAAACAATGAAATTCTTCAACAAGGGAGCCCCTGCTGTCGACAGAGCACTGCCACGATTCGTGGCAACATTATACGCCACCGTACAATTAATACCGGTTGGACTGCATCCCGTGCCCACGTAGAGGCCGCCACCATCGTTGGTGCTACGGTTTCTCACGATAAGCGAATTCACGAGATACGGGTTCGAATTGTTTTCCATATACACTCCGGCTCCGCGTCCCGAGAAATTTGACTGAACAAGACAACTGTCCAAGGTCGGCGAACTGCCATAACAGACAACGCCCCCTGCATTTGCCTCGATAATCGTCCGGCGAATGATGGGGTTTGCCTTATTGGTGCAATAGATCCCAGCCACCCCGCAATCCCATATCCTGCAATCCTCGATTGATGGACTTGCCTTTCTACACAGAACGCCTGGTTGTCCAAAGAATGATGCCCATGTGTGGATGGTAAACCCTTTGATGACTGTCAGGGCGGTCTCATTGCTGGCACAGATAAACCCACTGTTGACGCTTGCCGCGTCAATCACTGTCGAGTTATATCCATGCCTCGAGCGAACGGTTATGGGTTTTCCCTTCGTGGTGATATCCTGATTGCCAACCCCGGAATATGACCCATCCATTACCACAATGACGGAACCACTTGGCGCCACATTGATTGCCTTCTGGATCGAATCATAGGGATGATATTGAGTGCCATTTTCATAGGGGTCGCTTGTTTCGGGATCTCCAGGAACTGGGTCGTTAGGCCCATTGTCATCCACCTGAATAGGGCTGGAGGGATTCGCTGGATCTGTCAGCAAAACAAAGGCTTCCTCATCATCAGGGATTCCATCGCCATCCCAGTCCCCGTAACCCATTGTGATATTGGCACCTGCAACATTATTGGTTAGATGAATGGGATTGCCTGCATAGGCCCCAATTGGCTCAGTAGGGCTCCAGACACCGTCATCATTTGAATCAATGAAAGCTCTCACCCAGTAGTCCGAGAGGACTGGAACTCCTTGAATCGAAAACCAACCTCCCGTCACTATAGTGCTATACTGCATATTGTTGGTGGACTTCATATCAGAGTCCGTTGAGGTAGGCATCGCCACAACCCGAATCTTCCCCGGCTTTTCTATGCCGCCAGAAACGACGCCAGTGATCATCTGCGTGACAAGTGTCCAGTGAGCATAGAGGGATGCTTCATGAGCTTCAAACTGCGCCTCAGGTGTTCCTCGTAGTTCAATCTCCGAAAACATTGTCCATTGAGAACCTCGTGTCGCCGAAATATTAAACCTGTCACTGACCGTATTAATGCCACCTAACGTAAGCTCAACTGTGCTTCCACTTCCCGCTGGATTAGTCACAGAGAAGGTTCTGCTGTAACCTACAGGTGTTGAAACAGTTATTTGTGTTGGCAACCCAACACCTGATGCATTGTCACTATCTGCCGCCCAAATCTTGATCTCCGCAACATTTACCGCGCTAGTAAATGCAAATGAAATGCTTGGATTAACATTCATCCAACCCACCAATGAAGACGCATCGGCAGCCATCGATCCCCCCCAAACCGGGACGAGCGCCATGCCATCAGTCAATTTGTTTCCGGAGTTGTCCGGATAAAGTGCTGATGGGTTAACACTATAACTATAGCCATACAATATCGGAGCGCTAACCGCAGTTCCTGCGGTCACCAGGGTGCCAGTTGATGGAGCGGTCCACCAGCCAGCGAAATTGTACCACTCTCGTGTTGTACTCGGCAGACTGCCGTAGGGCTCGTTGTAGGTCACAAGTTTTGACACAGGAACCGGTGTTGTACCACCTTGAGGATTGAATACCAGTGTATAAGCATTGGTTATCCAGTTCCAAGTTATTGAGGAAAGCAGGTTCGTAAGAACGATGCCTCCTGTATTATTGGTTGAGCCAGTGGCAGGTACTGATCCCGTTCCTAACCAACCGATAGGAGTGTATCCAGCAACGGAAAAAACTGACGCAGTAACTGTGGATTTCCAACTATAGTTTGAGCCTGTACCTACGGCAGGAATAGGTGACCCTCGCGCTGAACTTACCGAGAGGGTATAATCCCGAGAATCTACGCTACAAATATTGGAAGATGTGAACTGAGGAGCTGTTTCATGATAGACCCTGAATCCCAATTGACCAGCATTTCCATTCCAATTTGTCCCTGCATTCCAGACAATTGTTTTGCCGATCCCGGGCGCAACATTGGTGCCGACAGCCCCGGAAACACCACTGATGGGAAGTGAGATGCCATTTGAGAACACCATAAGGGAGATTGGAGCACTATTGGTAACGTCACTGACAAAATCGTAAGTAATGTTCACCAGTTTTGTTCCAGACAGTTGAACGGCGGTAAGGTTTGTAAGCAATATCGAACCATATGAATTGATCCACGTCTTACACGAGGAAACGAACTGAGTGACTGTCTGATGACCTACGATGAAATCAAGTGCTGCAATATTTCCATTCCAATTGGTTCCCGCATCCCAGACGATTGTCTTGCCGCTTCCTGGCGCAACATTCGCGCCGACAGCCCCCGAAGCGCTGGTGACAGGAACTGAGGCTCCTCCATTTCTCACAACAAAGGAGACTGGAACTCCATTGGCGACATCACTGATTATGTCGTAGGTAATATCCACCAGTTTTGAGCCTGTTCGCTGGACAGCCAAAGCATTGGTAATCGCAAACGATGTTTTCCAATTCCACGTGATCGAAGACACCAAGTCCGTCAATACAACCCCTCCTGTCGTGTTCGTCACGCCAGTAGCCGGGATCGATCCGGTCCCCGTCCAACCATCAGGTCGCCAGTTGATACCAGATATAGCGGCTGCCTGAACAGCGCCCGTCACGGCAGAATGCCATGCATAAAGATTTGTTCCCACAGCAGGGGTCGGAGTCCCACGCTCAGAAGTCACTACAAAAGAATAATCACGGCTATCAACTACACCGTTTGCAGAAGAAAAAAATTGAGTTGATGTCGTATGCTTTACGATAAAGTCCAAATCCCCCACTTTACCACTCCAATTAACTCCCGCACTCCAGACAATAACCTTGTTAGTACCTGGCACGACATTCGCGCCTACATCACCAGAAAGTCCGCTTGTGGGGACGGATATACCGCTATTTTCGACGGAGAGTGTGACAGGAACGGTGCCGTTGGTTTCGCTAAGCAGATCGTAGTGGATGTCCACTAATTTCGTTCCTGGACGCTGAGTCGCCACGACGTTGATTATTGATAACGGCCATGAGGAGAACTGAACCTCCGAAAACATAGTCCATGGCTGGCCTGGCGTAGCCGTGATCATAAACCTGTCACTGATCGCATTAATTCCACCAAGCGTAAGTTCAACTGTACTACCACTGCCCGCTGGATTCGTTATGACAAACGTGCGGTTATAACCCGCCGCATTCGAAATAGTGATCTGGGTGGGCAAACCAACACCCGCTGCACCATCGCTATCTGCAGCCCAAACCTTTATGGTTGAGATATTCACCTTATTGCTAAAGACAAATGCAATACTCGGATTTACATTCTGCCACCCAACCAAAGCATTTGCATTTGCATTCACATCGGGGTTGGGCCAAGCAGGCAACACAGCAACGCCATCAGTCAACTTACTGAAGTTAGTGTCTGGATAACTTGATGAAGGGTTAGTAATATAACTATATGAGCACCAAACTGATGTAGCCTCAACGTGAATCCCCGCAGGCACCGTTTTCTCGGAGGTTGCCACAATGGATCCAGTTGTATCGGCACCATCTGTCGAGCCGTTCCATGTGGCAGCGCTTGTTGGCATGGCATACAAAACGAGGCCGCAATAAATTGCCGCCAAATGACGTGACTGGATCATGCGCATTCCTTTACAAAACACGTTAGCAATAGCTTGCCCGGTATATTGCACCCACTGATATTGATTGTGAATCGCCTGAAAGTCCATTTAACCACCCTTTTTTGCAACGAACCACTCGCTCAATATGATTCTCCACTGCATTCAGATAGGTTTCTATAGTATCCAAACCTCGCCAAAAAAGAGGCGCGGACACCCGCCCACGACCTACGGAGGGACCGCGAAGCCCCAGGAAGGAACATGAACAGGGCCGCGCCAGTTGGGCGCGTCCCCGCTTGTTCGTTCCTTCCTTTAAATTCGCGGTTTTCCGTAGGAGCGATTCTTGCGATAACGCAAAATCTATGTTTTTAAGTGACTTTTCTAAAATTGATCTCATCTCCTGATGACAGGCGGCCGCCCGCATAGCGGCGGCACACATGTGGGGTAGTTAGAACCGCCCGCCGGTGAAATGCAAGTTATATTCTGCGGGCGAAACCGTGCGATTCTACTCCAAAATGAGTCGGATGTGATCGCTTGCTGTGATGCCACATTCGAGGAGAAGTTGCTGGCCAACGGTCTCGGATTGAGCGTGCAATTCACGGATGGCGCCAGATGTGTCTATCCGAATATAGGCACCCTTTGCTTTACCATTTGGATTGCTGACATCCCAATGATCCCTGTGAAGCATGTCGAAAGACCAGTGCCTGCCTCTGTCATCAGCGTAGACTTCTTTCCCTGCATCTTTGACCCGGAGAGCATCTTGGTGGCAATTCTTGGGCGGCAAGTAAGGGAACGCACCTTTTTTGGGCAGAAGGTGCTTGTGACTTTCCGTTACTATTTTGTCGGTCTCGTCAACGAATTCTTTGAATGTTTTCATGAATATCAGCCTATCGTTGCATACATTAAAAATTCTGCATAAAAATTCTGCTTCTTGTCTCAACCGCGCCAATATGCAACACTCCGCATCGTCTTGCAATGGCATTAGGAATCGGGGGCGAGGCTATGAAAATTGAACCGTGGGTTTCGCTGGAGGAGATTGCGGAGCACCTGAAGGTGAGTTCGGACTCGATCCATCGGTGGATCCGGGCTCGGAAGATCCCTGTACACCGGGTGGGACGGTTCTGGCGGTTCAGGGTTTCTGAGGTGGATGCCTGGGTTGTGGCCGGCAAGGCCGGGTCGGGTCGGGATGTAAGGAATGGCGTAAAAAAGACATGAACGAAGCCGATACATGCCGAAAACTGGTGATCCGGGAAGTATTGACTACAGGAGGGTGGCTGAAATGAACCAAGTTGTCCGATATCATGCAGGCGGATTTCCCCCTATCATTTTGGATTGGCCGCAATTGATTCCACTGATTGGACCGGCAAATGCGGCGGTGGCGCGTTACGACGGTTTATTGAGTGCGCTTCCCAACGCGGCCGTATTGCTGTCGCCATTGATGACCCAGGAAGCGGTTTTGTCGTCCAGGATCGAGGGAACTCAGGCCACGATGGGTGAAGTGCTGGAGTTTGAAGCTGAGCCAGGGCAAGCGAGTGTGTCTGATGAGAAGCGCGGTGATATTGAGGAAATCCTCAATTACCGGAAAGCCATGAGACGGGCAGAAGAATTGTTGAAGGAGTTACCGCTCTGTCAGCGCGTGGTCAAGGAAACCCATGCCGTA
>Ga0194060_10003566_pt1 | contig 10970 bp, 5 predicted proteins | sample SepL225m_MetaG_FD_163427 | JGI IMG/M metagenome (GOLD analysis project Ga0194060, IMG submission 163427) | Anoxic zone freshwater microbial communities from boreal shield lake in IISD Experimental Lakes Area, Ontario, Canada - Sep2016-L222-5m | ecosystem: Environmental > Aquatic > Freshwater >... | reverse complement strand
GTCGCTGGTTAACCCGGATGGTTCGCGCACCGGGCTTATCACCGGCTATTACGAGCCGATCCTCAAAGGCAGCCGCAACGAAAGCCGCGACTTTCGCTATCCTGTCTTCGGTCCGCCCGACGATCTGGTCGTTGTGGAACTGGCCGAACTCTACCCTGAACTCAAGCATTTGCGCCTGCGCGGCCGGATCGAAGGGCGCAAGCTGGTGCCCTATTATTCGCGTGCCGAATGGACTCCTCAGGAAAGCCGGCGTGCGCCCGAGGCATTGGCATGGGTAGACGATCCGATCGATTTTTTCTTCATGCAGATCCAGGGCTCTGGCCAGGTGCAGCTTACCGATGGCAATCGTGTACGGCTGAATTACGCCGACCAGAACGGCCACCCGTATCGCTCAATTGGCCGCTGGCTGATCGAGCGCGGTGAACTCAAGGCCGAGCAGGCTTCCATGCAGGGTATCAAGCTCTGGGCCAAGGCTAACCCCTCGCGGCTCGCGGAATTACTCAACGTCAACCCCAGCCTGGTGTTTTTCCGCGAATTGCCGGTTGAAGGCAGCGGGCCGCAGGGCGCCATGGGGCTGGCCTTGACGCCGGAACGCTCATTGGCCGTCGATCCTCGCCACGTGCCTCTGGGTGCGCCGATATGGCTTGCCACGAACCAACCAAGCAGCGAGCATGCACTCACACGTCTGATGCTGGCCCAGGACACCGGCGGCGCCATTCGCGGCGTGGTACGCGCCGATTTTTACTGGGGCAGTGGCGCCGATGCCGGCAATCTGGCCGGGAAAATGCGTCAGCAGGGGCGTATGTGGGTGCTGATGCCGAGGAGCTATCAAGGGTCGGAAGCATTGGGCAATGCCCCAAAATAGACAGCAATACGGTTTCACCGTGTTGCCAGCGCCGACTTTCACCAATACGGTGCAATGCACGGCGTAGTCGCACCTTCATGGCGCATTCCTCGGCAAGAATATACGCTATCTATCTGATCCGTAAATGATTGGTCGGCGGGAATGGTCATTGCTTTCCTGCCTTCCATTCGTGCCTTTGGTCTCCGGGAGCCCCACAATGGAAAATTTCAAGACATCCGCCGACGTGCTGTTCATTCTGCTCGGCGCCATCATGATCCTGGCGATGCATGCCGGCTTTGCCTTTCTGGAGTTGGGTACCGTGCGCAGGAAAAACCAGATCAATGCGCTGGTAAAGATCCTGGCCGATTTCTCGGTCTCCACCCTGGCCTATTTTTTCATCGGCTACGGTATCGCCTATGGTGTGCATTTTATTGTTGGCGCGGAAACCCTGGCCCAAAAGAGCGGCTTTGAGCTGACCCGATTCTTTTTCCTGCTAACCTTTGCCGCCGCCATTCCGGCCATTGTCTCCGGCGGCATCGCCGAGCGCGCCCGTTTTGGCCCGCAACTGGCCGCCACGTTCCTGCTGGTCGGCTTGGTCTATCCCCTCTTCGAAAGCATCGCCTGGAACCATGCTTTCGGCATCCAGGCCTGGCTTAAGGCCGGTTTCGGTGAAGAGTTTCACGATTTCGCCGGGTCAGTGGTGGTGCACGCCGTCGGCGGCTGGGTCGGTCTTGCTGCGGTCATCCTGCTCGGCGCGCGGCGCGGGCGCTACCACAAGGATGGCGGAATTTCGGCGCACCCGCCTTCGAGCATTCCCTTCCTCGCGCTCGGCGCCTGGATTCTGGTGGTCGGCTGGTTTGGTTTCAACGTCATGAGCGCGCAGACCCTGGACAAGGTTTCCGGACTGGTGGCGATGAATTCGCTGATGGCAATGGTTGGCGGAACCTTGGTGGCACTGGTGGCCGGCAAGAACGACCCCGGCTTTGTCCATAACGGTCCGCTGGCCGGACTGGTGGCAATCTGTGCCGGCTCCGACCTCATGCATCCGCTGGGCGCACTGGTCACCGGCAGCGTGGCCGGCGGGCTGTTCGTCATCATGTTTACGCTGACGCAGAATCGCTGGAAAATCGACGATGTGCTGGGTGTCTGGCCCCTGCACGGCCTGTGCGGCACATGGGGCGGGCTGGCTGCCGGCATCTTCGGCACCAAGGCGCTGGGTGGTCTGGGTGGAGTGGCCTTCATGAGCCAGCTTGCAGGCACCTTGCTCGGCATCACGGTGGCTCTGGCCGGCGGTTTTCTGGTCTACGGCCTTTTGAAAAAGACTGTCGGCATACGGCTCGATCCGGAAGACGAATATAACGGAGCCGACCTGACCGTCCACAAGATTTCGTCCAGCGCCGAACGGGAAACGCTCTGGTAGTTGTCATCGGCCGTAAAACGTTGGCTTGCGCTTTTCCTTGAAGGCGCTGATACCTTCCGCATAATCGTGGCTGCTATATACCACCCGGCGCAGGCCCTGAATGCGCTCGAAATCCTGCGGTGACATGGTGTGTGCGGCGGCCAGAGTGCGTAGTTGTTCCTTCATCACCGAGATGGACAGTGGCGCATTTTCCGCAATTGTGCGGGCAATAGCGTAGGTGAATTCATCAATTTCGATTGCCGGAATCACATGGTTGATGATGCCCATCCGCTCTAGTCGGCCAGCAGAAATCGGCTGCGCTGTGAACAACATTTCCTTGGCGATGTGGATTTGTGTAGCGTTCAGGAAAGTGAGCAGGCCGGAGACGTTGTAGGGCACGCTGTGTTTGGCAGGTGTTGCGGCGAAAGTGACTTCCGGTGTAGCGATGATGAGATCGCACGCCAATACCGTTTCGCAGGCGCCACCCCAGACGCTGCCCTCAATCAGGGCGATTATCGGCGCCGAAAAGTTTTCCAGTTCACGGATCAGGTGCCGCAGTGGATCACGCCAGCCAAGCGGATCGAAGCCGCCCGCGGGCAGTTCCGATACGTCGTGGCCGGCCGACCATACCTTGACGCCCGATGCGGCCCGCAGGACGACGCAGCGTACCTCCTGGCGAGAAAATTCAGCGAGTGCGGCAATCACCTGGTTGACCAGAATCTCAGACAGCGCATTACGCTTGGCTTCGTGATTCAGGGTAATGGTGCCGACGACACCTTCTATTTGGCGGTTAATCATAGGGCAGAGGGGAAACAGGGATTTGGGAAGTCAGTCTAGCAGTCAAGCGAGTTGGCGAGCATGCTTATGCTTGTCGTCTTGTCGTTGGTTATTGGATTTGCGACCCTGATAATCTCAAGGTTTGCCACTGATGGGCAACAACAATCCTTGACACTGTTTCGCAAAACACTCGTTTCCTGAGGGTATGCTCTGGTACTCTATTGATCCAGCACAGCTGCGTGCGGTAGCAAAGAGGGCGCAGGTGCGTTTCATTGCATTGTGACGGCGTTCAATTTCGAGGTCGTTATTTGAAAGCTTCCTTCATGTCAAAGTACCCTCCCGCCAGTTTAAAAGCCGATGCTCGAAAAGCGAGAGACCCACTCTTGCATCGCCGGCGAAGCTTTTGCAGCAACGCGGCAGGACATTGCGAAAATGCTGCTCTACCGATCAGCCGGCTCCTGCCTGCGGCGGTTTGAAAATGGACGTGAGGCGCTTGAAATTGCGATGTGTAAAAGCCTCACGATTGTTTGTCGCGTTTGTGTTTGTGCATCTGGGCATTGAAGGTTGCGCGATAGCCCAGACGCAGGATCGTGCACGAATGGTTGATCTACCTCTGGCATCGGCCCATGCGGATATCACCTTCACATTAACGACGGGCTCCCGGCAGGAAGCAACTTGTGACGGAAGCGCGAGTTGCTCCATGCAAGCAGATAGTGACATGGACATGCGCTTTGCTTTGCAAGTGCAGCGGATTGCCGGTGCTTTGCAGAAAGGGGTTCAGGATCTTTATCCGGACCTGGCACAGCGCGTTCCGCGAATGGCTGGAGGCCGTTTCGATGTCTATGTCGCCGCAGGCAATGACCCGGGTAGCGCTTCCAGCGCCAACGGACGGATTGCGCTTAATGCAGCGCTCGGCACCTGGCAACCTTACGACGATTGGATGGCTTTCGTCATCGCGCGCGAAATGGGCCACGTGATCGCGCGTCACCATGAAGAAAACTCGGCTGCCGGCATCGCTACATCGGTGATCATGAACATTCTTATCCCCGGCAGCAGTGCGCTGAAGAGCTTGATATCTGCAGGAGGATCGGGGATTGCCGCCAAGAGCAAGCGAGAGGTGCAGGCTCAGGAAGCGGATGCCATCGCTCTCAACCTGCTTGAAGCCGCCGGCTTTCGCCTGCGGGACATCTATCTGACATTGCTCATAGCCCCGGTATTACTGGATGAGGGGACATGGTCGAAAAGCTTGAAAGTTTCTTCCGACAATCTCCTTGCCGAAGTCCGTCGGTCGGAGTATGCCGTTGTCGCTGCAAGGTAGTGAAGGCATGAGCCAGGAATCCGAGATGCTCATCGAGATCAAAGACCTGCATTTTTCCTATGGTGACAGGAAGGTTCTTGACGGCATCAACCTGAAAGTACCCCGGGGTAAGGTGGTCGCAATCCTCGGCGGCAGTGGCTCGGGCAAAAGTACCCTGTTGCGACTGATCGGGGGGCAATTGCGGCCGGATCAGGGTAGCGTTCGGGTGGACGGACACGTCATCCATGAGTTGGACCACGGTGCCCTCTACGAGATGCGGCGAAATATGGGGATGATGTTTCAGGCGGGCGGATTGTTCAGCGATATGTCCGTGTACGACAACATCGCCTTCCCGTTGCGCGAACTCACTAATCTGTCCGAAGAGTTGATTCGCACGCTGGTTTTGATGAAGTTGCAAGCGGTTGGTTTGCGTGGCACTGCCGACCTGATGACAAGCGAACTGTCTGGCGGTATGGCGCGCCGCGTGGCGCTGGCCAGAGCGATCGCCGTCGATCCGATGCTCACGATGTACGACGAACCCTTTGGGGGCCTCGATCCGATCTCGCTCAACGTGATCGCGCTGCTGATCCGGCGCCTGAACGATGCGCTGGGTGCGACCTCAATTATTGTTACCTACGACGTATCGGAATCGCTGAAAGTGGTTGATTACGCCTACTTGCTCTATAAAGGTGTCGTCGCGGCCGAAGGTACGGCGGAGGAACTGTTGGCCTCCGATGCCCCCTTTGTGGCCCAGTTCCTTCATGCCCGTCCTACGGGGCCGGTGGCCTTCCACATGGAAAGCATGCCTTATCGAGAGGATCTCGGTATTGGTATATAGGGAACGCCTGCAAAATGCAGTCCCCTTCTATTGGCGCCGACATCTTGTGTGGCGCAACAATGTTCCACATTGCGCAACGAAAAACCGTTTCAGGTCATGAAGAAAACTGTTTGCTGCATTGCGGCAATGTCTTATACTTAACTTATCACGAACGTGCGAGAAGCTTAACTTCTTTTGCGTCCATTCAGGCAAGCACCAAACCGCTTGCCTGCCAGTAGGCCGAACCCAACCGTCGGCCGCGCCGTGAGGAATGTTTGGGTCGAGCCCGCAAGGCGTCGAGCAGGCAATTCCACCAAAATTGAGTGTCAGCCTTTCCCCGTGACCGTGCGCCCGAGGTGCATGGGAACGTTCGTAACAGGGCGAGGTCCTACGCGACTGTTCGAACAACCGACAACTTGTGGAATCGATACGATGAACGCAAAGACGAAAATGGCAAAGTACCCCGGCATTCCCAGCGTTATCCATGGCAACGGCGCTGTGGCCCATGTCATGGGCCATGTCTGCGGCGGGGTGATCGGCTATCCGATTACCCCATCGACAGAAATAGCCGAAATATACGAAGCCGTCCGTGCCGACGGCGGCGTCAATGTGTGGGGCAGGCATCCATTTTTCTTCAGTCCAGAGGGCGAGCATTCCGCTCAAAGCGGTGCGCTCGGCGCGACGCTGACCGGCGGTCAGTTCATCTCCAATGCTTCGTCCAGCCAGGGCATTCTGTACGGACTCGAATCGCATTACGTCACTGTCGGCAAGAAGGTCGGCGGTTTCGTGCTGCAGGTCGCCGCCCGCGTTGTTTCCAAGCATTCGCTCAATGTGATGGCGGGGCATGACGACGTCTATGCGCTGATGTCCTCCGGCTACACCATCCTGTTCGGCTCCAACCCGCAGGAAGCGGCCGACTTGGCGGCGATTTCCTATCGCGTTGCCTCGCTCGCGCTGTGTCCTGTCGCCAACACCATGGACGGTTTCGCCACCAGCCATATGCTGAGCGAGGCCGTGCTGCCGGAGCCCGAGTTGCTCCGGGAATACCTCGGTGATCCCTCCAGCCGCATCAAGTCACCGACGCTGGCGCAGGAGATGGCGTTCGGTTCCAAAGGCCGCGTGCTGCAGTTGCAGCAGTATCTTGCCCGCCATGAAGGGAAGATCGCGGCGGCTGACCTGGAGCAGATTCGAAGCTATCTGGCGAACAACGCCGCCGACATCGAAAAGGACAACGATGCCCTGCTGGTCGGCAAGACAAAGGGCTGGCTGCCCAAGGAACTGCACGGCCCATGGCGGCGGCAGTGGCAGAACGCCCACGAGAAAGGCACCCGCCAGCGGGTGCCGGCGCTGGTCGACGTCAACAACCCCGGGCTTACCGGCGCCGTGCAGAACCAGCCTGATTTCCAGGCCGGTGCGGTCGATCACCGCACCCACTTTGCCAGCGCGATCCCCGGTTTCGTTCGTAAGGCGATGGGAGAATATGCCGAATTGACCGGGCGCCAATATTCGCCGGTGCATGCTTTCATGTGCGATGACGCCGAGACTGTCATGGTCGGCCTGGGTTCGGTGACCGACGACGTCGAAGCCGTCGTGAGCTATCTGCGCGGCCAGGGCCTGAAGGTCGGTCTGGTCGCCGTCAAGCTGTTGCAACCCTTCCCCGAGGCCGAACTGGTGGCCGCGCTGGCGGGCAAGAAGGCGGTGACGGTGCTGGAGCGCTCCGACCAGACGGCGCTCACCACCCTGGTGACCCAAGCCCTGTTCAAGGCGCGAGAGAACGCCGACCATCTGCGGCATCCCGGCATTCCGGCGCTGAACGCGCTGCCGCAGGTCACCACAGCCATCTTTGGCCTCGGTGGCCACGACCTGCAACCGCGCCACCTGATTGCCGCCTTCAAGAATATGGCAGACGGCAAGAGCGCACCGCTGATTTACCTGGGTTCCCAGTTCTTTGCCAAAAATCCAACGCCGCGCGTTGCCGAACTCCAGGCACGTCTCAAGTCGGCCTACCCCGAAACCGAGCTGATGGCCCTCGAAACCGAGGCCAATCCCAGACTGCTGCCGGACGCCGCGTTCCGCGTCCGCTTCCACTCGGTGGGAGGCTACGGCACCATCGCCTCGGGCAAGCTGCTGACCGACATCCTGGCGGGCGTGCTCGGCATGCACTCGAAGTCGGCGCCGAAATACGGCTCGGAGAAGAGCGGCGCGCCGACCAACTACTACATTACCCTCTCCCCCGAGCCGATCAAGATCACCAACGCCGAACTGGAAGACGTCGAGATCGTCATTTCCCCCGACCACAAGGTATTCAGCCACACCAACCCGCTGCGCGGCCTGGCCGAGGGCGGCACCTTCATCCTGCAGACCAGCGCCTCGCCCGAACAAGTCTGGCAGGAACTGCCGGCCAAGGCACGCAAGACCATCCGCGACAAAAAGATCGGGTTCTTCATCATCGACGCTTTCGCCGTCGCCATGAAGCACGCGCCGACGCCAGAACTCGAAACTCGCATGATGGGCATCGCCTTCATTGGTGCGATTGCCGGCCATGTGGCGCGCATTTCCGCCGGAGCCTCGGCCGAGGCGATTCTGGAAAAGATTCGCCAGCAAATTTCCAAGAAGTTCGGTTCCAAGGGCGGCGACGTCGTCGGTGGCAACATGGCGGTGATCCGCGAGGGCATCGAAGCGACGCAAAAGGTCGACTACGAGTCCGCGGCGTTTTCCAGCGTCGAAGCCAGACCGGCGTCAATCCCGATTCGCAGCGTGGCGCTATCGGCCTCGATGTGCGCATCCGGTGGATCTTCTTCCTGCGGCGGCCTGTTCGACCGCGAGTATTACGATGACATGGTCGCCAGCCATTTCCGCGAAGGCACCGTCAGCGAAGCGCCGGTGCTGCCGGGCACGGGCCTGTTCATGCCTCCCGGCACGGCGGGTGCCAAGGACAAGGGCTTGTTCCGCCGCAGTTTCCCCGAGTTTCACGCCGACGTGTGTACCGGTTGCATGGAATGCACGGTGGTCTGCCCGGATGGCGCGATCCCGAATACCGTGCACGACATCGGCGACCTGCTGCTGACGGCCATCGGCCAGGCCGACATCGAAGAGTCGCGGCGCGCGGCCATGCGCGATCATGTCCCGGCTTTGTCTGCATCGGTGCGCGAAATCTACCGCCAGAGCAAGAAACCGCGGCCCCTGAACGAGATCGTCGCCGACGCCGCTTCGAATCTCGAAACCGACAATGTCAGCGTGCTGCGCGACTTCGGCAAGGTCGCCGAGGTTCTGGCGGTCTATCCAGTAGCGAAGTCGCGGTTCTTCTTCGACGTCATGGAAAAGGAAAATCTCGGCAGCGGCGGTCTCTTCGCGGTCAGCGTCGATCCGTGGAAGTGCACCGGCTGCCTCGAATGCGTCGACGTTTGCGGCCCTGGCGCGCTAGTGACACGCGAACAGACCCCGGTGCTGTTGGAAACCATGCAGGCCCGTTTCGAGTTCCTCAGCAAGACGCCCAATACGCCGGCGCGTTTCACCGAGGACGCGATCAGGCCCGGCGGCAAGATCAAATACCTGTTGCTGGATCGCGCCAACTATTACGCCACTACGGGAGGCCACGGCGCCTGTCGCGGCTGCGGCGAGGTCACTGCAATTCGCCTGGTCATGGCCACCAACCGCGCCATCACCGATCGCCGCAAGCACGAGCACGTTCGCGACCTGGAAGAACTGATCGCACGTCTCGGCATCAAGCAGGAGACGATGGGGGACAAGGACAGCGAACGCCGGCTGCGCATCGGCAAGCTTATCGCGACGCTCGAAAAGCGGCTTTACTTCTACGAAAGCGGCCCGACCGGCAACGGTCCATGCGGTGCGGTGATCGCCAACTCGACCGGTTGCAGCAGCGTTTATGCCTCATCCTTCCCGTTCAACTGCTATAACGACCCGTGGGTCAACAGCCTGTTCCAGGACGCCCAGCCGCTGGCCAAGGGCATTTTCGAGGGCATTTCGGCGCATACCGCCGGCGACGTGCGGGCCTTGCGCCAAGCGCGGCTTGAACTGGACGACGCCTATGAGCCGGAAAAGCACGAACCGGCTTTGCGCCATCTCTCGTGGAACCAGTTCACTCCGAAAGAACTCGGCCTGATGCCGACCGTGATGACTATCGGCGGCGACGGTGCTACCTATGACATCGGCTTCGGCGCGCTGTCGCGCATCCTGCTGACTGACACGCCGATCAAGATCATGGTGCTGAATACCGGTGTGTATTCCAATACCGGCGGCCAAGCGTCCTCGGCCAGTTTCCTCGGCCAGGACTCCGACCTTGCGCGCATCGGCACCGCCTACCCCGGCAAGCACGAGCATCGCAAGGAATTCGGCCTGCTCGCTTCGTTCCATCCCAACGTCTTCGTCGTCTCCACCAGCACGGCGCTGCAGGGCCACTTCCTCAAGAACACGATGGAGTTCCTCAACTACACCGACTCACCGGCCGTGATGGACGTCTACACGCCTTGCCAACCGGAGCACGGCATCGCCGACGACGCTTCCGACAGCCATGCCCGGTTGGCGGTGAGAAGCCGCATGAACCCTGTCTTCGTCCATGATCCGCGGCGCGGCAATACGCTCCACGACTGGTTCATACTCGACGGCAACCCCGATCCGGAAAGGACCTGGACCAAGACAACGCTCGAGTATCTGGACGACGAAGGCAAAGCCCGCAAGCTGGAAATGACGCTGACGCCGGCCCACTTCGCGCTGGGCGAGAACCGCTTCAAGAAGCACTTCCGCAAGCTCGGCGTCGACGATGTCACCGATGCGGTGCCGATTGAGGACTACATCAACCTGAGCAAGGCCGATCGGAAGGGGCACAAAGCCTACATCTGGACGACGGATACCCAGCGGCGCCTGGTCAAGGTGAGCGTCTCCGGAGTAGTCGTCGAACTGGTTGAAGAGCGCCGCAAGTACTGGCAGATGCTGCAATATCTGGGTGGCCAGAATGTCGCCGCGCGGGATGCCGCCCATCACGTCGCCATGGAAGCGATCCAGACCGAATACCAGAAACTGCTTGAGTCGCGCGAGACTACCCTGGGCGTGATCGAGCGCGCCATGGCGGAGTTGGCGTCGTCGGGCAAGGCGCCGGTTGCCGCCGTGGCTCCGGTCGACAAGGAGCCGCTGGTAACGTACGTCGCCGAGGAGCGCGCCAAATGCACCAACTGCAAGACCTGCTATCAGGATCTGTCTGAACTCTTCGAGAAGACCCGGATCGAAGTGGACGGCATCAGCAAGGAAGTCGGCCAGTTGATCCCCGGCGCCCTTGACCGCATTCAGACAACGCCGGAATTGAAGATTCGGATCAGGCGCGTCGTAGACAGTTGCGAAGGGGAGATCATTCGATAAACGCGGCTCTCTTTACGACGCGCAATTTATAAAGGAACGCCAGCGACAGCTCACCTGCATTTGGCGATCTCGGCATCCGTCATGACTGACTTGATGACGCAACGCCGCTCAAGTTCTGCCTGCTGGCGCAGCTGTTCCTTTTTCTTTTTTTCCTGAGCGAGACGAATCGCTTCCTGCTTTCGATCGTCGTCGGCTTGTTTGGCCAAGCGCTCCATTTCTTCGCGCTTTCGCTCGTCCTCCGCCTTGCGTTTTTCGTCGGCTACCTTCGCCAGTTCAACTTCCCGGGCCTGCTTTTCAGCTTGCCTCTGCTGATCTTCGGGGGAGATTTTGGGGACCTCGGCAGCACCGGCAGAAGCCCCGACGGCCACGCCGATGGCCGTACCTGCGGCGGCCGTCGCTGTCGAACCGCCACTGCCTGGCGAAGAACTGCTGCCGGTGGAAATCTTGACGGCAACACCTTTGC
>Ga0194060_10003563_pt1 | contig 10976 bp, 9 predicted proteins | sample SepL225m_MetaG_FD_163427 | JGI IMG/M metagenome (GOLD analysis project Ga0194060, IMG submission 163427) | Anoxic zone freshwater microbial communities from boreal shield lake in IISD Experimental Lakes Area, Ontario, Canada - Sep2016-L222-5m | ecosystem: Environmental > Aquatic > Freshwater >... | reverse complement strand
GACCACCCAGGGCATCGACTTCCTTGGCGGAAATCACGCTGTCGGAAATACCATCCATGACAAAATTGGAATTTTCCATCCCGGTCTGCCATTCTCCGCGATCGATGATGCCGTCGGAATTCTGGTCAATGCCACTGCCCGGTGATGAGTTTGCCCAGCGGTTCGGCATCCGGAGAGGCCGCGCTGACGGGCACTGACGGGAGAAGGACCGCAGACAGCGCGAGAAAGAGAATGATTTTCATAGAACGATACATTTGGTTAAGCGTCCGGCCCGGTCGAGCTGGGCTTCTGATGACGGAGAGCGGTTCGTTGCCGGCATGGGATTCAGGTGTTTTCGTCGAGATTATGGTGGTTGACGACAGTTTCTTCGGCGTCTAACGACGATTCACCTGGGGTATCGGGTCGCGGCTTTGCCCCGGGATCGCTTCTTATCACTCCCTATAATCGCGGGATCGTCCTCCCTTTTGGTACCAGTCAGGGTAATGCTTCCCGCCACAATATTGCTCTGTCTCTGCAATGTCCTACCGGTAATCCATCGGCCCTCTACAAACGTTGAAATTGGAGTTTCCGGGATTCCCCGCTCGCCTCGACTAATCATCTGTGAAATAATATTGACTGCCGTTTCACCGACGAGTTCGCTGCTTTCGTCAATCCCCGAGATCTCCAGCGACATTTCTTCGGGTTTGGCTGCCAAGACAAAACCCATTCCTTGCGGAACTTTGATGCCCATCTCCTGCATCCATGTGAGCACTTTGTCGTCGTGCGAGATAACAACATCTGGCTTGAACTTTAATACCCATGATTTGAATTCTGCATAGGTCCAAGGTTGATGCATGAAAAACGGGATCTGGCTCTGAGGATCATTATTCTGGAAAACAGAAAATGCCCCGGCCCACGCCCTATCATTTGACTCATTAATTCGTGGCCAGCACGCAAACCCTGGTCGACGATAACCAAGGCGCCTGATCTGCCTCATTGCAATTGAGAATGAGCGGTAGTGGTCGTTATCTACATTATGCAGAATCGGACGAGCTAAAGTGCGACCAAAACTTAACGCTGAAAACTTGCTCCAGTCGAGATGCAGATGAGCACGCGAGCGAGGCTGTGGGACGAAAAGCAGTCCTTGAATGTTTCGCGTCAGCAGGATCCTCGTTGCTCGTTGCGGCGTCATTCCGGGCTCATGCAGCCAAAATTCCTCAATAGTATACCCAAGTTCCGCCGCCCTGCGATTGGCACCCCGAAAATATGGGCGTCTCTCAAACTGATGCCATCCGTCCCGGGTAGGATAGTTGGTCACCCAAGCCAGCGAAGCTCGGACTTTGCGCCGCGAATTATCAGAACGGTACGACATTAAGGCTGACAGCATTGGGTCAGGTTGGTAGCCCAATGCTTCCGCCGCCTGCAATACGAGCTGCCGTGTCGGTTTTGAAATGCGCCTGTCATTGTTCAACGCACGAGAAACCGTGGTATGGTGTACCTTTATTTCAGCAGCGATATCGCGAATCGTGATTTTCCGTTTCATGCACCAATGTGCACAGCAAGTCGCATACAAGTCAAGTGATTAGGAGGAGACAAAAGAGCTTTACATCGGACCTTTAAAAAGCCCGTCCAACAATTTAAATATCCTAGGGTGCCGGATGACCGGCACCCTAGGAAATAAAGATTCAAACCTTCACATTCGCGGGACAACCGCATTTACTTTTTCTTGAAAAGCAATCACGCCAGCCGGCGCCGAAATCTGATAGCAGTAAGGGCAATGCCGCCAATTGCTAGTAAGACCCATTGGGACGGCTCAGGAACAGCAACTCCTGTAAACCGGATCTCAGAAATTCCTGTCGCATCCGTGCTTCCCCAATTTGAAGTGATGTCGAATCGCACATATCTGACGTTGGCCACAGAGATCGAGTAGTTTTCTCCAAGATATCCATCAGCACCAGGAGCCTGAGTGTATGTAGCGGGAGTCCCAGATAACAAGCTGTAGGAGATTCCATTCAAGGACGTGAATATATCAGCTGTTTGGATGCCTCGATTCGAGTAGCTGAGATTGCCGTCGTTCTGATTGTTATTCCAAAGGTGTATGCCTTCGAGGTTATAAGCCGCTCCCAAATCAAACGTGATGGTTGGTGTGAAGACGCCTAAGTCCGAGTGCCAAGTGTTACCTATACCCGGAATTGCCACGTGACTCGGGAAGGTGCCAGGAATGCTATCGCCTGTCTGAATAATTGTCGGATCCGAAATTCCAGTGCCGTTTATGGTATTATCGGCAACAAGCCCTGCATGAGGGTAGGTGCTGCTAGCAACAGCACTGACAGGATCGATGATTACGGCAGAATGACCTCTGGGAGTGGAGGCTATGAGGACTGCGGTGAGCGCAAAAAGAGCAACGCATGGAGTAATTTTCATTTTTGTGGTGGGTTGATGTGGTGGGACCAATCTCACGGAAACAAACACCCTTATTGAGTTGCGGTCAACAGATTTTTTATGCACATTGGTGCATACTCTTTTGCCCAGCAGCCTGTCGCACTTGGAGGGAGACGAACGGGAGGAGTTCTGGGTAATTTTTCGGAACTCAGACCGATGGTCGATTGGATTGATGGCAGGAGTGACCACTTCCACGGCGGCCTGCGCGTTGCAGCATCGCTTGAAGCCGCTTGCCGTTTTCATTATCCGGCTCTCCGGGTCCGTGAAGTTCATCTGGTCGCTCTTGCCCAGCTTGTCCTGAGGCGGGCGAGGCTCCCGTCCGCGGGATTTGCCTCTGGCTCGGCGCACGGTTTCGCGCTCGGGCCACTTTGCTTTCATAAGCGACTTTTTCCTCTTCCTGGCGGGGTTGGGTGCGTAACTTCATCTCCGCTCGTGCATCTTGCACGGCCGTCAGAAACTCGCACAGAAAAGCACCGACACCATACCAGCGGTCGGCAATGAGCAAAGAGTTGGCGGGCAGGCGGGAGAGCAGGCGTTTGGCCAGCGTCATTTCGCCCTCGCCATCCACCCCGATCTCGGCCGCCAGCGGGTTATGCACGCCAAGCTCCACCAGGACCACCGCTCCAACTTTGGCAAAAGCCGCCTTCAGACGACGTGACGCAGCCTTGCTCAGAGAGGCGAGGATCTGCGTCAGATGCTCTGCGATCGCCGGGACTCCCTGGATTATGCCTCGGCCCTCAAGCAGGATCTTCCCATTGGCTCCGGCCTCATCGAGTCAGGACACCGTCACGTGCTTCAGGCTCATTTGAAAAAACCGGAACTTCCTGGCTAGCTCAAACCGCCGAAGCCATGGCTCAACTCAGCGTCCTCCGCGCCAATCTCCAGAGGCTATCCCTATGGAACTGATTTTTGACCTCACATTTCTTTAATTACACCTCATGCACCAATGAGCACGATTTTGATATTGCGGATAGATGGAAACTGCCTTATGGGTAGATTCATCCAATTCAAACCCCTCATTACATGAAGTATCCACTGTTAACTATATCGCCCCTTTCAGCCGTTTTCATTTTGTCAGTATTGAGCGTGAGCTTACTTCAGGCTCAGGAGCCTCCCGCTTATCGGTTTACATTTCTTGACGGTTCGTTGTCGAGCAGTGGAACCATCAGAGCTGATTTAGCAGAGAAAGGCATTGCCGGTTCGGCATCCTCTCTTCTAGTCGAAAAAGACGAGGCGCTTGGTTGCTTTGTTGCACTGCTCCCCATGACTGATGACGGTGAACGAGGTTCCGGGCTCGCGATCACTGAAAGCGAGCAAAAGTTTCGACTGGCAGAAAGCGGCGAATCGATGACGATTTCCTGCTGGATCAAATGGAACGGGCCCGATCGACACCCTGATCTGCGTCAGGGAATTATCACGAATCAGCCTATGGAAATGAATGTTGGTTGGGCATTCTCCATTTTGGAAGACGGGAAGTTAAATTTCTGTTGGGTAGACGCGAAAGGTCTGGGAAGCACGCGAGACAGTTCAGAGTCAATTCGAAAGAACGAATGGACAAATGTTGCCGTGACCTGGGCCAACGGCAACGAGCAAAAAGGCCTTCATTTTTTTATCAATGGAGAACCAGCCGGAATCGGTCTGGAATACACAGGTGGCGGGCCGATGACAGCAAGTGATCTCCCTCTTTTTATAGGAGCCGTTAATTTGAGTAATTTCCTCCCTCTAAATGGTGCCATTACCGACCTGCGACTTTACACCAGCGAGTTGGATCCAGACGCCATCTTCCGGATCTTCCAAGACCAAAGAATTCGCTGATACGCCTCTCCTCACCAGGAACGATTTGGCTTAAGTTTTTGTATTCTGCGCACAGATCGCCAAAAATTCCATTCAGTGAATCAGAGTTTTTGTTGAGACTTCGAAAAACGAAACAAAACCATATTATTATGAAACGCACCGCTTGTTACAATAATCATTTTGCAAAATTCATCCGGGCGATAGCCGGGCTTTCCGTCTTTGCTTGTACCTCAATGCTTCCTGCGACCGAAACATTCGATAAGTTTGTTTTTGCCCACTACATGGTGGCGCTACCGACGGCGGGGCCGGCCTCGACTGTTGACGACTATAAAGCTGAAATTCAGGCGGCACAAAAGGCAGGGATTGACGGTTTTGCATTAAATTGCGGAGCGTGGTCTGTTAAAGAGCCTCACTATAAAGAAAGAGTATTGAAACTCTACGAAGCTGCGCGTGATCTTAATACGGGCTTTAAGCTTTTCATCTCGGCCGATTTTACGACCGAACTGAGTTTCGACGAATTCAAGGATATGGTGGAAGTGTTTAGAAACCATCCCAATCAGTTTAAGCACGAAGGGAAACCCGTGCTATCAACCTTTAGGGGAGAGCAAATGAATTTGACTGATCTCGTAAAGAAGGAATTCGTGGACAAAAAGGAAATTGTTCTTGTTCCTTTCTATTATCCAAATCCTCCGACCGAATTGCCGAACGATGACGAGATTAAAACTCTCTTGGAATCAAACTCTGATCTGCCTGGCTTTTTCTATTTTGGAGCGGCGGGAACTCCGTCCGAGATTTCCAGTGTCAGTCGGCGAACGGCGGCGGCTTGGTTGGGTTCGGGAAAGATCTACATGGCGCCAGTGACGCCCTACTATCTCGGATATGGTGTCAATAATCGGGTTTTCGAATCCCGGGGATTTGAAGGCATGGCAGAACAATGGAAGGCGGCAATCGAATCAAAAGCAACCTGGATTGAGATCACGACTTGGAATGATTTTTCTGAGTCGAGTTACGTTGCGCCCTTCGGACTTCCCTTTAAAGGGAATGTGTGGCGTGGTGACTGGGGAAACGTGCTTAATCATTCAGCTTATCTCGATGCTAGTAAATACTTTATCAAATGGTTCAAAAGAGGCAAGCCTCCAACGATCAAACGAGATGAATTATTCTACTTTTATCGCCTTCATCCCAAATCTCTCGCGGGAAAAGAAGGAATGCCTCGAAATGCGGCATCAATGAAAGATGAAATCTTCGTAACGGTCTTCCTTAAGGCTCCCGCTCGCCTGACTATCGAAAATGGAAAAGCGGTGACAGCTTTTGAACTGGACTCAGGTGTAAATCATGTTTCGGTTCCTCTGAGCATAGGCACGCCACGCTTCATTTTGTCGAGGGATAATAAGACGCTCATTAACAAAGTTGGTGAACTAGCAATTGATGTAGAAAATACATGGGGTAACCACAACTACTTCACCGGATCAGCGGTTTTGTCACCGAAGAACTGACTAATCCGTGAAGCCTGCCAACCCCACAGCGTTTACTCTTATCGAGCTTCTAGCGACTATTGCCATCATCGTTATATTGTTGGCTATTTTGTTTCCTGCCGCAAAGACAATTGTCAAATCCGCGGACAATACCAGATGCATTGGCAATCTGAGGACGCTATATGGGGCTTTCAGTGCCTATAAGAATGATGGCGGATATTGGCCGTCTGTGAATTTGAATAATGACAGCGACGCCTCACTTTCTGGTGAACAAAATTGGTTTGTTGCTCTGCAGCGCCTCGGATACTTGGAAACAATCCGAGGAACAGTTCAAGGTGTTGACTGTCTCACCTCGAAAGCTCTTGTCTGTCCATCCAATGTTGCCGATCCTGGCGAGCCATATCCGTATACGCATAATCCCCTGCCTTGGCGGCCAAATTACGCTATGAATTTCTATTGGGGCGAGGGGACTTTTGCAGGTCCCTGGGTTCAAAGAGTCACTGCTCTCGGGCTATCAAAATCCTCGGCAATTCTCTTGATTGATTCGACCTCTAAAACTGGCTCCATCTATCCGAACTTTCAAGCCGAATGGGGAACACCGACCTGCGCAATTCCTGAAATTCACAATGGGGGAGCCCATGCGCTTCTCTGTAACGGCTCGGTAATATCTATCAGTAGACAAACCCACCCGAACATCCAAGACGCAAAATATTGGGATCCCCGACAATAGCGGAAGACAGCATTCAAATTTAACGAAGAACTTGTGATGGAGAGTATTTTTAGAATTGATAGGGCGGAAGAATGCATTGAATTCACAGGTAGCTCGTGGGGCGAATCCCTTTCAACCTCTGAGCCTGTCCACTGTGAGATATTCAACACAATGGAAGCCGTTCCACAATGGGTTATACCTACACCCAATTGGAACGCGTGCAGAGTCCACAGTGACGGTTGGACGCTTCCATTCGAAATCCGTTTAGCCTGCGTTGGCCGCGTTTTGGCTTTCGACCTGTGTCTTCAACGCCACGCTGCTTCCTCATGGGAGTTGTCTATACGCAATCTCACGGAGGAGAGAGCTTCCATCGCGAGGCTCCTTCGCATCGACCTTCTTCCGAGCTGTGGGGCTGGATTACCCGGCGAGGATGGTTACCTGTTTCTGCCTTCGTATTGTGGAATATTGCATAATTTCCACCATACGGTCTCCCGGGAGCTGAGAATGGCGATATACGCGAAACAGGAACAGTGGGCCATGCATTGCAATTTCAATTGCTTCGGCATTCAAACGCCCCGAATTTCGATGTGCGCGACCGTTCTGGACGGGGAATATAACGCTGAGGTCGTTGCCCGGTCCCATTGGGAGACAAAAAAACAATATTCTGTGCACGTGGGATTGGTTTACAGAGGGGCGGAAAATGATGCGCTCGATAGCCGAGATCGAACCGTCAGATACTATATGTTCTGTCCGTCGGAGTGTGGTTGGAGTTGCTATGCCAGGCAATACCGTTCTGTCTTACGGGACGAACATGCTATGCTTACCTTGGACAGCAAGAAAGAGGACCATGCCGCCGTGCCGCATTTGGCTGGGGGGTTTCTGTTGAAAATCTTTCAAGGACACAAGGAGATCACGCCGGAAGGAAACGGAGATTACCTATCCTTCACGTCTTTTTCGGAGGCGCAGGGAATTCTTCAGAAAATGAAAGACGACGGAATTCGGAAAATTACCGCCGAGATGGTGGGATGGAACTGCGAAGGTCATGATGGCCGGTATCCGCAGCGGTTTCCTGTGAACGAAGTGGAAGGTGGTGAAGGTGGCTTTCGGCGACTCATCCAGTGGGCGAGGACAGAAGGAATTCTTCTGTCGGTTCATGACAACTGTTACGACGCTTATCGTAACGCAGATACGTTTGACGAAAATGACCTGATTGTATTGCGGGACGGGAAAGTCTGGCGAAATATTCCGTGGGCTGGCGGCCATTCCTATAAAATATGTCCACTAAGAGCGCAGAAGTATTTAAAGAGTCACTTCATCCGAATGCGCGACCTCGGTGTGAATGGCCATTATTACTTCGATGCGTTAGGAGCCTTTTACCCATGCTCTTCAGCTGAGCACCCTGCTAATAGGGAGGAGTTTCTGAAAGCAGTAAGAGTTCTGCTGCTCTCCGCCAGAACTTTCTTCGGAACAGTTAACGTTGAGGTGCCATTTGGACCATATCTCAATGTTATAGACGGAACATATATTGACGACGATTCGACCTTCCTAGATGCACATTCCGACTTTCGGTCTCATTGGATTGATCAGGTTGTGCCATTTTTACCCATCGTTTTACATAATGGCGTACGTTATCAACGATCATCTGGGGGCAAGATAGGGAAGGCCCGTGCATTGCGTGACCTTGCATGGGGAGCAATGCCATTTATCGAAGTGGCCGCCCGTCCTGCGCCTGGCCCTCATCAAATGCCAACATACTCCGAAACTCGGGAGTACGCCAAAGCCGCATGGCAATTGTCCTGCGAAACCTTTATTGATCGAATTGGAGTAGACTTGGATCACATTGACGAAATTGGGCATGACACTTGGATAACCAGCTATTCTGATGGGATTTCGTTGATCATTAACGCATCCGAAAGTTCAGTTATGGTCGAAAACCATGAATGTGGTCCAATGAGTGTAACTCGCCTTAGCAAATGAAACCAAAAGACACTTTTTTCCGATAAACTGATTTAGCACAATGATATCTTCGCCTTCATCGCATATTGCTCATACATTCGAGGTCATTAAGTCGGTTCGGCTCGTGCCGCAGAACGTCGAGATCCCCTTCCAATAAGAGAATGATCGAGTCGTATTTCGACTCGAGTTCATCGAGGGTCATCAAATCGTTTCGCTAATGTAATGGCAGTTTAGATGGGGCCAAAAGCAAATCGAAGAATTACGTTGGCTTAATTAATGCATCATGTCACACCTCACCGAATCATCAAATCAACCGGAAAAAGTTGAATGGTCAAAAGGCACCTTGCGGTACACCAAAGGGGGCATCGTTGTACTGTTCGCTTATCTTTTATGGGGGGATTTTTGTCTTCAGTTCATGGAAACAGTTCTACCAGCCATATTGCCATTACAGCTCAAAGAGATCGGTGCTTCTAACACAACGATTGCCCTTTTTGCAGCGACGTTTCCCTCTTTTTTTAATTTGGTGACAAATCCGTTTGTAAGTTTTAAAAGCGACAACTTTAGGAGTGCCATGGGCCGCCGACTGCCATTTCTTATGGTATCTGCCCCTTTGGTGTCACTATTCCTCATGTTGATTGCGTTCGCCCCAGACATAGGGACATTTCTTGCTTCATTTCCACTTTCTAAAGCGGTTCAAGGATCATCCTCGACTGCTATCCTAGGTGTCTTTGGTTTGTTCCTCGCCCTCTTTCAAATGTTTAACTACTGCCTTCAACCAGTATTTTATTATCTTTTAGTTGATGTTGTACCCGTTGATCTCATGGGTCGTTTCATTTCTCTTTTTCGAATAGTTGGAACATTAAGCGGATTTGTATTTCATACTTTCGTATTCGCGCACGCCACAACTTATGCAAGAGAAATCTATATCGCTGCAGCCGTACTGTGTCTTGCCGGCTTTTTCGTCGTTTGCCGGTACGTTAAGGAAGGCAGCTATCCGCCTCCAACGCATGCGCCGAAATTAGGCCTGCTCCTGTCGACGAAGATTTATATTCGTGAGTGTTATACCACTCGACATTACATATTGTTCTATCTTCGTAACATTTGTATGTCAATTGCAGGGGTTATCGGGATTTATAAAATATTCGTTGCGCGCGACGAGCTTGGAATTCCTTTATCATTTGTCGGTACTATAGCGGGATGGGCGACCTTGCTGGTGACGATATTGATGTTTCCCATGGGGATGATTACGGACCGCATAAAACCCGTTCCGGTGGTATTGTTGGCTTCAGTTATCTCGGTCATCTTGCCTTTGGTAAGTTTTTTTTTCCTGCGCGACTCTTTCTCTTACGTTTGGATAACTTTTCTAGGGTTACCTTTGGCGGCCCTCGCCACCTCCGCAGAATTGCCATTTCACGTTTCAATACTGCCGCAATCACGATACGGCCAATTTGGTTCTGCCAATCAGATTGTTTGTGCCTTTAGCACAATTATCGGAAGTATTGTTTCTGGCATGATGATCGACCACTTCACCAACAATGGAACAAATGTTCAAGCATACCGACTTATATATGTTTGGGAATCTGGCTTCCAGTTCGTTGCTCTATTCTTCATGGCTCTTTTATTTTGCAGCTGGCAACGCTTAGGTGGATCCGAATCCTACGTGGCGCCGGAGCCGTCCTAATTAGCTATCGTTAAAAAGTAAAAGTTATGCTGAAGCAACCTGATATATGACAACCTATACTCAAATCGACACCCGCCATGTGCAAGTCGGCGGATGGATCGGGCAGCGGATGGAACTGACCTGGAAAAAGAATCTGCTGGCTCTGAATTGGGACGGAGATTTTCTGCGCCCCTTCCTGGAGAAGCAGGGCGAGGGCGGCGGGTATGTCGGAATGGGCAAAACTCTCGATGGCCTCGTGCGGTTCGCCCACCATACAGAGGAGCCAGAACTTCTGGCCTTGCGCCGGCATGTGGTGGACACGCTGATTGGAGCGCAGGAGCCGGACGGCTATCTGGGAATTTACCAACCGGAAAAGCGCATCGTTCGCATCTGGGACGTTCACGAGCAAGCCTATGTCCTCTTGGCGCTGGTTTCGGATTGGCGACTCTTTCAGGAAAAGCCTTCCATGGAGGCTGCAGTCAAACTTGGCGATTATCTTCTAAAGGAGCTCTCCGAGATCCCCTTGCCCACGGAATACGACGAGGGCACAAAATCGGATCTGGCATTGGAACTGACCATGCTCGGACTCGACCGGGCCTTGCTCGCGCTCCATCGGGCAACCAAGGATCGTCGGTACCTGGATTTCTGTCTCGACAAGTTGAATCTCGCCAAATGGGACCTCCCGATCGTGGATGGCCGGCACACGAAGATCGAAGGGCATGCCTATGCGTATTTTACACGCTGCCTGGCGCAGTTGGAACTGATCGGCATCGCCGGGAGCAAGGAAGAATTGATGGCTCAGACGCGGCGGGCGGTGGAGTTCCTGCGCCGAAAGAACGGGCTCGTGATTACCGGCACATGCAGCCACTCGGAGTGCTGGCATTCCGACCAGGAGGGCACGGGCGATTTGGGAGAGACCTGCACGACCGCCTACTGGATCCGGCTCTGCGGTCGGCTGCTC
>Ga0194060_10003561_pt1 | contig 10977 bp, 9 predicted proteins | sample SepL225m_MetaG_FD_163427 | JGI IMG/M metagenome (GOLD analysis project Ga0194060, IMG submission 163427) | Anoxic zone freshwater microbial communities from boreal shield lake in IISD Experimental Lakes Area, Ontario, Canada - Sep2016-L222-5m | ecosystem: Environmental > Aquatic > Freshwater >... | reverse complement strand
CTGGTTTCGAGGATTTTTCACACGATGTATTCAGTGGCGCCTGGTGAATCACTAGGCCGTGCCATGCACTTGATGTGGTCGCAACTACACGTCCTGTTGAAGTGTCAGTGAACTGCGCAACGAATCCGCCGTCACCGATCTGTTGGCGGTCAGTTCCAATGTATTCAAGACCAGTGTCGTTCTGTTTGAAATCTTTTGTCACCATTGCAATTGTGAATGGGTACGAAGCGGTGAAAGTGATTCTCTCTGAATTGAAAGACTTCTCGGTTGTGATGGGAACTGAATCCTCACCAACTAATTTGCCGTTGATATACAAAGAGAACCAGTTATCAGCCCAGACTTCAGCGGTAAACGTCGATTGAGCCGACTTCGCAGCAGTCGTCGAGGAATCAACGGCTATCTCACTTGAAGTCTCCGTTGAATTAGTGAGAATTTCGGTTGATGTCGTTGTGGATATATCGGTAGTAGTTGTTTCAGCCGGCATGGTGTTTGATGATCCGGATGAACAGGAAGCTATAAAAACACTTGTAAGGACTACAAGTCTACGAAGTGCTTTCATCGTGTGTACTTTTCAGTAGTTACTGCACCTGTAGGGGAGGTGAAGGTAAATGCCACAGATGTGTCACTCACTGTGTATTCCACAAGGCCAGTTTTGCCAGATTGCGAATATTCGAGTGCGTATTGACCAGTCTTAGGTGAAGAGAAGTTTGTAATTGTTGCACCTTGCAGTGGTGCTCCTGCCTCACGGATTGGCTTTGTAGATGGTTGTGGATCAACTTGGTCTCCGACAACGCCACGGATCACTCCGCGCATACCGCCGTTGATATACGGATAGGTCGTTGTGCCGTGATAGTGGTACACGCCATCTGTTCCGATGTGGCCGTTATATTCATCCAGCTTCTTCATTGTTGAACCATCTGGTTCTGTAGATCCATAAATTGCAAAACCATCGAGTGCATATGCAATTGGCTTTGCGGTTCCGACAATGGTCGACAAATGCAGGGGAGCGACGTGATAGTGGTAGTCATCAGCGCGACCACAATGACCACCCCATTTGTCGAGCTCTCCGACTAGGAATGCATCGTCGCCTCTGTTGTTGAGAGCATTAAAGATTGGAACGCCATTAACGGCCAAAGCAATAGCACCACGGTAGAGAGATGTCTTTGCCGAGACGGGGTTATCGGCCAATGCTGGTCTCTTTGGCAATTGCCAGGCATTACTTCCTTGGTATGTCATTGCAAGCGGAACTTGTTGCTGCCAACTGGTAATACCAACCATCATGTTGTGTGCGGGTAGTCCATTGCTTTCAATCTGCCAATAGTCGCCGCTAGCAAACACTTTGACGGTGCTCGCGAATTCATCGAATCCTGGCAATGTGTTCAATGTCGCAATTGTTGAAGTAGTCGTTGCTTGTTCAGCTTGGGATGTTGTAGTCGTTGCTAGAAGAGAACTCGCAGTCGTCGAGGCAGGAGCAAGAGTTGATGAAGACGCTATGGAGTCAGCAATTGAAGTAGACATTGCCGATCGTGTCGGAGTACAGGCTGCAAGTAAGAGTCCGCCAAGACCTAAGCCGCCGAGTCGCAAGGCGCTTCGTCGATCAATCACATGCTGATGCGGGTGATGATGCGGGTGCTCATGGGGATGTTCGTGAAATTGCATTATGACCTGTCGTAAGTGACATCAACAGAGGAACTTGCCAGTGTGATTGGCTTGATTGCTTCCAGCAGCACGTCGCGAGAAACGCTTGTGCCTGACGGAAAGCTTGGTGCAGCGGACAACGCGTACACGGTCAATGTGTACACCTTGATTCCTGGCCCTTTTGAACATGGTGGTGCGTATGCAAGTTGATTATTCACACTGTTAGTGCCGACTGTTCCAGGTGCGGGTCCGCCAGCTAGAACTTTTGTCGTTGTCGAAGGAATGTTGTAGACGACCCAATACCAATGTGTGTCCCCAGGGCCAGGAATATGGTGCATGGCAATTGCGTAACCTACGGTTCCGGTCGGGCCGCGAGTCCATGCCAACGACGGGCTTTGTGACTGACCGTCGCAGGTGAACGCGACAGGCATTGCGCCACCAGCAACCATGTCGGGGCTCGTGAGCGTGAATGTTGTTACCGAAGATGCAGCGGTTGTGGTGCTGGCGACGGCGGCGGCCGTGGCGGGTGTCGTTGGTGCAGGTGATGTGGTTGAAGCCATAACAGCAGCAGTAGAGCTAGGGGCAACTGAAGTGCTTGCCAACGTGTTGTTGCTCGACTGAGAAGAGCATCCGGCTGTTACAAGAATCATCCAAGTCAGTGAAGTGATGATTCGTTTTTTCATACAGACGAGATTACGGTCCGTCCCCTGCAATGGGAAGGTTATGAGGTTAAGAAGAAGTGAAGAATGTGAGGGTCTCCACTGAAGGACTGCTCAAGAACGAGGCGTACTGTTCGCCTATGGACTTTGCTATTCCCGACGACATTCAGGCCACTCTTGACGCACTTGACGTCTTCATAGAAAAAGAGATCAAGCCGTTACAAGCACAAGACGACAACGAGCGATTCTTTGATCATCGTCGTGAGTGGGCACGCACCGATTTTGAAAACGACGGCGTTCCTCGTGCTGATTGGGAAGCATTGTTGCGCGAAATGCGCAGGCGTGCAGATGTTGGCGGATGGCTTCGTCTTGCATTGCCTGTTGAGTTTGGTGGCCAAGGCGCCAGCAACATCAAGATGGCAATTATTCGTGAGCACTTAGCCGCAAAGGGTCTTGGCCTTCACAATGACTTGCAGAATGAATCCAGCATCGTGGGCAACTTTCCCACTGTGTTGATGATGCGTGATTTTGGAACAGAAGAACAAAAGAAAGAATGGATGCCCGGTTTCTTAGACGGTACCAAGCGTCTTGCGTTCGGATTAACAGAACCAAACCACGGCAGCGATGCCACGTACCTAGAAACCACTGCATATCGCGACGGAGACGAATGGGTGATTAGCGGAATGAAGCGTTGGAACAGTGGTCTTCACCACGCAACACACGACATCATTTTTGCGCGCACCAGTGGAAAACATGGCGACCCAAAGGGAATCAGTGCATTCTTGGTGCCCACCGATGCGCCAGGTTTCAAAGTGGAATTCTTCTGGTGGACATTCAACATGCCAACAGATCATGCTGAAGTCAGCCTCACCGATGTTCGCGTTGGGCCTGAGGCATTGTTTGGCCCTGCAGAGATGGGTCTTGAACTTGCTCAACACTTTGTGCATGAAAACAGAATTCGTCAAGCTGCTTCTTCACTCGGCGCTGCGCAATATTGCATCAACGAAGCAGTGAAGTATTCGAACGAACGAATCACGTGGGGTAAAAAACTCAGTGTGAATCAAGGCATTCAATTTCCACTTGTTGAATTACACACCGAAGCTGCCATGTTGCGTCAACTCATCCGATACACAGCCACCATGCTCGACCAGAAACATCACATGGAAGTCACGCACCTTGTTGCCATGTGTAACTACCGCGCGAACCGTCTGGCCTGCGACGCCGCTGACCGGGCCATGCAGACCTGCGGGGGAGTCGGCTACAGCCGTCATATGCCGTTCGAGCACATTTACCGCCACCACCGCCGATACCGCATTACAGAAGGGTCTGAAGAGATCCAGATGCGCAAAGTAGCCAGCAACCTATTTGGATTCACGTCTTCTCCAGACCGCAAGTAGGCTGAGAGGAAATCCTTACACGGACTTGTTTTCCGTAATAGGTACCCCTAACATTAGGCATACCTAACTAATTGGAGTTTCCATGGGCGCAAGCTTTCTGATCACACTGCGCGAAGGCCTCGAGGTCTCGCTGGTGCTCGCCATCTTGGTGTCGTATCTCGTCAAGAGCGGGCGCACCAGTGAAGTCGGAGCCGTTTGGAAAGGCAGCGGTGCAGCTGTTCTTTTGTGTCTGTTGTCGGGAATCGCATTCAATATTTTTGTTGGAGAATTCGATGGCAAGTCCGAACAGTTCATCGAAGGAACAATTGCAATTGTTGCTGCATCAGTTCTGACATGGATGGTCTTTTGGATGGGTCGCAATGCGCGCAACTTAGGTGCAGAATTGCGCGGTCAAGTTGACGCCGCCACAACGACGCGAGCACTAATGATTATTGCGTTTGTTGCTGTTTTACGTGAAGGCTTTGAAACGGTGTTGTTCTTGTTGTCAGCCGAGACATCGTCAACGAGTGGTGCCAGTGTTGTTATCGGTGGCTTCATCGGCCTTGGTGTTGCAGCCGTTTTGGGCCGACTTGTTTATGTCGGTGGAAACAAATTGAACCTTGGTCTTTTCTTCCGAGTGACAGGGATATTGCTTCTGTTATTCGCTGCCGGTCTATTCGGTAAGTTCTTCCACGAATATCGAGAACTGCTCGGCTTTGAGCACGGCTGGCTCGTTGAATCAGCGTGGGACATCAAGTCAGGGATCTGGGCCGAGGGCACTTTCTATGAGTTCATGAAGGGCTTCTTTGGTTGGGATGCCGCTGCCGAACACATCCGTGTGATCGCGTTCTTCGCCTATTTATTCCCTGTGGGCTGGTTATTTGTGCGTACTTCGGGGAAGCGATAGTCAAGCCATTACGGTTGAGTCATGTCATTGAACTCAGACGGAACCCCCATCGATATCAAACCTCGCAGTCGCGACGTCACTGACGGCATTCAAAAAGCTGCAGCCCGTGCCATGTTGCGCGCCGTTGGTCTCGGCGATGACGACTGGGTAAAGCCGCAAATCGGAATCGCATCTGCGTGGAATGAAATCACTCCGTGCAATATGTCGTTGCGTCGTCTCAGCGACAATGCAAAGGCCGGAGTGCGTGCTGCAGGTGGCGTCCCAATGGAGTTCGGCACCATCACAGTGTCTGACGGAATCAGCATGGGTCATGAAGGCATGCGCGCATCGCTTGTGTCGCGTGAAGTCATTACAGACAGTGTTGAAACAGTTGTTCACGGTGAACGCTTCGACGGCTTTGTCGGCCTTGCCGGCTGCGACAAGAGCATTCCTGCAATGTTGATGGCGGCAGCTCGTCTGAATCTTGCCAGCGTGTTTGTGTACAACGGTTCAACAATGCCTGGTGTCTACAAAGGCAACAACATCGACATCACAACTGTGTTTGAAGCAGTGGGTGCATGTGCTGCTGGCACAATCACTGAAGGTGAACTGGCTGACATTGAAAAAGCAGCATGTCCTGGTGAAGGTGCATGTGGCGGAATGTTCACTGCAAACACCATGTCGTCTATTGCTGAAGCATTGGGAATGAGTCTTCCCGGAAGTGCATCAGCACCAGCAATTGATACAAGTCGTGAAGGCGATGCTCATCGCGCCGGCGAAGCAGTTGTAAATATGTTGCGCCTTGGCATTCGTCCTCGCGACATCATGACAAAGAAGGCATTTGAGAATGCCATCGCTGTTGCAAATGCATTCGGCGGAAGCACCAATGCCGTGTTGCACCTTCTTGCAATTGCAAACGAAGCTGGCGTTGCGCTTGACCTTGATGATTTCAACAGAATTGCCGACAAAGTGCCGCACATCGCAGACACAAAGCCAGGCGGCAAGTACCACATGTCAGATATTCATCGCATTGGTGGAGTTCCTGTACTCATGAAGCATCTTCTTGATGCAGGTTTGTTGCATGGCGATGTCATGACATGCACCGGAAAGACCATGGCCGAGAACTTGGCCGAGATCAACCCACCTGCACCAGATGGCGAAGTGATTCATCCACTCAGTAATCCAATTCATACTGAAGGTGGCATCAACATTCTCACTGGCTCACTTGCGCCAAAGGGTTCTGTTGTGAAAGTTGCCGGACTCAGCAAAGAGCAAATGCAATTTGAAGGACCTGCTCGCGTATTCGACGGCGAAGACGGTGCAATGAATGCAATCATGACCGGCACCATTAATCATGGTGATGTCATTGTGATTCGTTATGAAGGTCCTAAGGGCGGCCCTGGTATGCGCGAGATGCTCGCAATTACAGGTGCACTCAAAGGCGCAGGTCTTGGTTCAACGGTGGCACTCATTACTGATGGTCGTTTCTCTGGTGGCACGTGGGGCTTCTGCATTGGTCACGTTGCACCGGAAGCAACTGACGGCGGCCCCATTGCATTCGTGCGTGAAGGTGACTTGATTCGTGTTGACGTGCCAACAAAATCTCTAGACCTTTTGGTCAGTGAAAAAGAGCTCAAAAAGCGACGCAAAGGATGGGTGCCAAACCCACCTCGTTACACAACTGGTGTACTGGCAAAGTTCGCAAAGCTCGTGCAAGGTGCCGAAACCGGCGCCATCACAAACCCCACGATGTAGCTATGTAGTTGTGCCGCGTGCGATAAAGGCTCGCCAACCAAACATTGTGATTCCTAAGAAGACTGTGGCAACAATGATGAAGGCAACCGCAGTACCGCGATCGAAGACCAAGTTGCGAAGCACCATGCCCATCACCACTGTGTATCCCCACACAACGAGAACGTGAGCTTCTGCTTTAGCTGTGCGCTGCAAGAGCGGCGCAAGATGCGCAAGTGACATTGCAATCCAGAATGGAGCTGCAACAAACAAGATGCCGGAGATGCCTGTGTCTGTTTTGTGATTACGAGTACCAATGACAACCATCAGCAGAACGCATAACGCGTCGAATAAATATGCCCGTAGCGCAGTACGACTCATGGTTGATTAATCAACGTCGTCGTAATACTCACGACCAAGGTGCGTGATCTGGTCTTCGTTCATTAGCCAACGCAACGTGTTGTGCAGTTTTTCAAGCTGTACGAACAAGTCATGCTCGGCATGAAGGCCAGGTGCAACCTGTGGGCTCTTGTAATAGAACGACAACCATTCCTGGATGCCACCAAGACCTGCACGCTGTGCGAGGTCTGAGAACAAGATGAGGTCAAGCGCAAGGGGGGCAGCAAGGATCGAGTCACGGCACAAGAAGTCGACCTTGATCTGCATGGGGTAACCCATCCAACCAAAGATGTCGATGTTGTCCCAGCCCTCTTTGTTATCACCACGTGGTGGGTAATAGTTGATGCTGACTTTGTGGAAAACATTGCCGTAGAGCTCTTGGTTATTTGCTGGATCAAGAATGTCTTCCAATACGCCAAGCTTTGATTCTTCTTTTGTCTTGAAGTTTTCAGGAGCGTCAAGAACTTCACCGTCACGGTTACCAAGAATGTTTGTGCTGTACCAACCGGCAAGGCCAAGTTGGCGTGCCTTCAACATTGGAGCCAACACTGTTTTCATCAATGTCTGACCGGTCTTGAAGTCTTTTCCGGAAATTGCAACGTTTGTGTCAGTTGCAAGTTGGCGCAAGAACGGCATGTCAACCGCAAGGTTTGGCGAACCGTTAGCAAACGGAACCTTTTCAAGAATTGCTGCGTATGCGTACAACATTGATGGAGCGATCATTTCGTCGTTGGCATCAATTGCCTTTTCGAATGCTTCCACTGTTGCGTGCTGTGGTCCTGGCTCGATGTAGATCTCAGTACTTGCACACCAGATCATGACCAAACGATCAATCTTCTTTTCGTCACGGAAACGGTTGATGTCGGCGCGAATGGTGTTGAGCATTTCGCGACGGTTCGGAGTATCCATGATGTGTTCGCCATCAAGGTTGCGTGCATACTTACGAATGAACGCTGCTTTCATTGGGCGAATATCGCGCAAGACATCAGAGATTGCTTCGATGTGCTTGCCCTGTTCCAGAACGCCTGCACGTGATGCAGCAACGTATGCGTCATCGGGGAACACGTCCCATGCTCCCCACACGATGTCTTCAAGTTTTGCGAGCGGAACAAAGTCCTTCACGATTGGTGTGCGCTTTTCGGTGCGCTTGCCGAGGCGGATGGTGCCCATTTGGGTCATTGACCCGATGGGGGATCCTTGGCCGCGCTTTGTGAGCTCGACGCCGGCAATAAGAGTGGATGCAACTGCGCCGAGGCCAACGGTGAGAACACCGAGCTTTCCTTCAGCGGGGGCAATGGTGCGGGGTTCAGACATGTAATCAGGCTAGGCGACCTGACCCACCGCGCCTCGGTTACGGGGTCTAAATCGTTGCTATATATGGAAAGAGTGCTGTCATGTGGGGTTGGCGGCGATGAATGCGTTCACAATGGCTGCGAACTCTTCACCTTTGTCTTCCTGAAGGAAGTGGCCGCCACCAATGATGGTGGTGTGCGCTTGGCCAGCCGCTCCGGGAACCTCACGTTGAAAGTAGTTATCGCTGCCATTAGTGATGGGGTCGCTATCGCTGAACGCAGTGAGGAATGGTTTTTTCCACGAGCGCAAAACATCCCACGCAATTTTGTTTGCGATGTTCGACGGGTGGTCTTCGCCGTCGGGGTAGAGCGACGGGAAGATTCGCGCAGCAGCTTTGTATGAATCATCGGGAAATGGTGCGTCATACGCAGCGATGACTTCTGGAGATAATTTAGTCACTGCCCCAGATTTGATCATTTTGCCTACGGCAAAAACGGGAACTTCTTTTGAAAATTTCTGCCAATCGCGAAACGCCTTAGTTGGTTCGCGGCCGTATGTGGGTAATCCGGTATTTGCAATACAGATTCGGTCAAATCGGTCAACGTTTGCTGTGACGATACGCAAACCAACAAGCCCTCCCCAGTCTTGACCAATGAAAGTCATTCCACGGAAATCATTTTTGTCCAACCACTCGTTCATCCATGCAACATGACGTTCATATGTGTACTCACTTGTGTCCAGCGGTTTGTCACTGCGACCAAAGCCAATGAGGTCTGGCGCAATCACTCGATGTCCTGCTGCAATATGCAACGCCATCATCTTGCGATACAAAAATGACCAACTTGGTTCCCCATGCATTAACAACACAGTTGTTTTTGCATCTTTTGGTCCGCCGTCATAATGCGCAACGCGCAATGTGTCTGATGTTCCGTCACCTGCAGATACATCTGTGTACACGGGTGCGTATGGCCAGTCAGGAAGATTGATAAACCGATCGTCGGGGGTGCGTGCGAATTTCATGTGGTTCCTACCTTGTTCAGCTCTGACGCTATGCGGTGATGACCTACTATCTTCGTAACACGCTCCATTCTTTGAAGTGCAATAAAGGAGACATCAATGTCTGATTCATTTTCCACACCACCACCTCCGCCACCATCAAATGGTTCGGGAACATTTGGTGCAGGTGTTGTGCCATGTGGCAACGGAACGCGGTTATGGGCCACAGTGCTTGATGGGCTCCTGTTCGTCGTGACATGCGGCATCGGTTGGCTCATTTGGGACATCGTGTTGTGGCAGCAGTCCACATCGCCCGCAAAGAAAATGTTGAATCTTAAAATTGTTGATATCAATACCGGGGCACCTGCTTCAATGCAGCAAATGCTGTTGCGAGAAGTTCTTGGCAAGATGATTCTCAGTACAGTCACCAGTGGCGTCACCACATTGGTTGGTGCGGTTCTGATTTTGGTAGTGCCAGGCCGTCAAGGTGTGTGGGACTACATCGCAAAGACCACGGTGGTTCGTGCGTCCTAAGACTGCGCTTCTGGCGAGTGTCGGCGTAGTTCTTGCCAGCCCTGCAACTCGATGGGTCGCAGACCAGCTGAACCATCAGCCGAGTCTGTGCCCGCTGTTTCGTATCACCGGAATTGCCTGCCCCAGCTGTGGTGGCACCCGGGCAGGACTATTCCTTGTCTCGGGCGATCCGGTTGCTGCCGTGAAGACCAATGCTGGCGTCACCGTGTTCCTTATATGTTTAGGGGTCTTGACGGCCTCTGGTCTGATACGACCCGCTGAACTATTGGGGGTTGCGAAGCCGTACGAACTGGTGGCAGACTGATTCCAATGACAACGGAGATTTATACCTCAGCACTCGTCGTAGTAGTTCTGTAGCGCGTCGGCAAATTGCCGAACGCGCTAAAAACCACCCATTCGGGTGGTTTTTTCATTTCTCAGCACAAGTTCACAACAATCGAAAATAAGTAGGAGACACACGATGTCGAATAAAGAGACACTCACAGGAGCCGAAGCACTCATTCGTTCTCTCGAGATGGAAAACGTGGAGATCATGTTTGGTCTGCCGGGCGGATGCATTCTGCCTGCGTATGACCCGTTGCTGAAGTCGAGCATCAGGCACATCCTTGTTCGTCATGAACAAGGTGCAGGTCACATGGCGCAGGGGTACGCCCATGTCACGGGTCGTCCTGGCGTTGCAATGGTGACAAGTGGTCCTGCTGCAACAAACATGGTCACGCCGTTGTGCGACGCATTTATGGATTCAATTCCTATGATCTGCATCACTGGCCAAGTTTCAACAACTGCAATTGGTACAGATGCATTCCAAGAATGCGACACCGTTGGAATCACTCGTAGCGTTACGAAGCACAACGAACTCATCATGCATCCTGATGACATTCCAATGGTGGTTCGTCAAGCATTCCATATAGCAACAACAGGTCGTCCTGGTCCCGTATTGATCGACGTACCAAAAGACGTTTTACAAAACACCATGACTTGGTCATGGCCAACTGATGAAGAAGTAATTGCGTCGTTGCCTGGATACAGGCCAACAACAAAGGGTCATCCAAAGATGATCAAGGAAGCAGCGAAGCTGATTCTTGAAGCAGAGAAGCCTCTTCTCTATATCGGTGGTGGAGTTCTCAAAGCTCGTGCAGCAGATGTTGTTCGTGAACTTGCAGAACTGTTGCAAATTCCAGTCGTGACAACACTGATGGCTCGTGGAGCGTTCCCTGATAATCATCCGTTGTGTCTTGGTATGCCAGGTATGCACGGAAATGCAACAGCAATTACTGCAATGCAAAAGAGTGACCTTCTTATTAACTTCGGCGCACGTTTCGATGACCGCGTTACTGGAAAAGTGTCAACGTTTGCCCCCGATGCAAAAGTGATTCACGTTGATATTGACCCAGCAGAACAAGGCAAAGTACGTAAGCCAGACGTTCCCATCGTTGGCGACTGCCGCATTGTTGTTGAAGAAATC
>Ga0194060_10003560_pt1 | contig 10978 bp, 6 predicted proteins | sample SepL225m_MetaG_FD_163427 | JGI IMG/M metagenome (GOLD analysis project Ga0194060, IMG submission 163427) | Anoxic zone freshwater microbial communities from boreal shield lake in IISD Experimental Lakes Area, Ontario, Canada - Sep2016-L222-5m | ecosystem: Environmental > Aquatic > Freshwater >... | reverse complement strand
GTGCCGTCCGTCTTCGCCACGACCATCACCGGCGACTGCACGGTGTCCGTATCACTGGCACTTTGCTGTAGCTTGGCGTTCCCGGCGCTATCCTGATAATCCAGAGTGACGGCGTTCACCACCACGTCGCCGCCGGCCGCCCCCGCGTTCACCTGCACCGTCACCCGTACCCGCCCGCTCGCCCCTGGTGCCACACTCCCGCTCGGGGTGAACGTCACTATCCCAGTCGCCGGAGCCAGGGTACACGTTCCCGTCGCGGGAGCCACTACCGTGCAGTTCACATACGTCGTGTTGGTCGGGATGGTATCCCGCAGCACTACGTTGGTTGCCGAACCCGCGCCCGGCCCGCTGGCCGTGTTGGTATAGGTGATCGTGTAGGTCAGGTTCGCGTTGGGCGTCGTGAGCAGGGTGCCATCCGTTTTCGTCACGACCATCACCGGGATCAATTGCACCGTATCGGTGTCGTTGGCCGATACCTGCGGGCGGGCGTGCCCGTGGTCATCCTGGTAGTCCAGGGTGACATTATTGGCCACCACCGTGCCGCTGGCGAGTCCGGTGTTCACCTGTACCGTCACCGTCACCTGCCCGCTCGCCCCCGGAGCCACGCTCCCGCTCGGGGTGAACGTCACTATCCCAGTCGCCGGATCCAGGGCACACGTTCCCGTCGCGGGGGGCACGCAGTTCACAAACGCCGTATTCGTCGGGATGGTATCCCGCAACACCACGTTGGTTGCCGAACCCGCGCCCGGCCCGCTGGCCGTGTTGGTGTAGGTGATCGTGTAGGTCAGATTCGCGTTGGGGATCGTGAGCAGAGTGCCGTCCGTCTTCGCCACGACCATCACCGGGATCAATTGCACCGTATCGGTGTCGTTGGCGCTCTGCTGCGGGCGCGGGTGGTTCAGGCTATCGGTGTAATCCATGAGGACGTGGTTAGTCACTACATCGCCGCTGGCGAGTCCGGCGTTCACTTGCACCTGCACCTGCACCTGCCCACTTGCCCCCGAGGCCACGCTCCCATTCAGATTGAATGTCACCACCCCGGTCACCAGATCCGAGGCACACGTTCCCGTCGCGGGGGGCACCACCGTACAGCCCGCATAGGTCGTATTGGTCGGGATGGTATCCCGCAGCACCACGTTCGCCGCCGGGCTGACGGACGTATTTGTATAGGTAATTGTGTAGGTCAGGCTGTCGCCAGGGGTGGTGAGGGTAACGCCATCGTCCTTGGCCACGATCATCGTCGGCAGCACCGGGATTAACTGCACCGTATCGGTGTCGCTGGCAACCTTCTGTGGATATGGGTTGCCCAAACCGTCGTTGTAGTCAAGGGTGAGATTGTTGACGACAGATTCTCCACCGATGACGGTTGGTTTGACCTGCACCGTCACCTGCACGCTGCCGCTGGCACCGGGCACGACATGATGCGACAAGGTATAGGTGACGACCCCGCCTGCCTGACTGCATGTGCCATCCGCAACGGGGATGCTACAGCTTACATAAGTTGTATTCGTCGGGATCGTATCTTTGATTACGACGTGATTTGCACTACCAGGATTCGCAGAAACATCAGAGGTATTCGTGTAATTGATCGTGTAGGTCAGCAGATCGCCAGGGGCAGCGAGCGTAAGGCCATCGCCCTTCGCCACCGTCATCGCGGGGATCGGCGGCTGCTGGTAATAGGCAGTCGAGGCGGGTTGCCCCTCCTGGATATACTGGTTATTTCTAGGAATACAGGTGACAATTTTCCACCAGCCCGATGCGGGATTGTTGATCACATCGCCAGTACCACGACTTATGGTTGTCCCACCATTCCACAGCGAGGAACCAGAAATAGTACCGGCGGTTCCGCCCAACAAGCCAAATTGATCGTAGACGTCGGTGGGCGCATAGTAGCGCACCCGCCCGGCGTTATCCATATCGAAGTTGTGGAAGGCTGCCGATGGCTGTCCAGGCGCAACATATTCGTAGAGGGTGAGGCAGTCAACCCCGGTAGGGGCGTTGTTCTGATAGGAGCCAGCCTGCACCCCGATCAGGATCTCGTCATCTGTGCCCGGCACGCCGTCGGGGTTATCGTAGTTTGTCGGCGAGGCATTGGTCGGATCGGTGTCGTTATCTGTGCCGACCCGCACACGCCAGCCGTTCTCATCATCACCGTGCGTCTGGGCACGCAGGACGTAGGTACCACAGGCGACGGGGGCAGTTAGTGAGGCGAAGCGCCGCCACGCCTCGCCCGTAGCCAGTGGCGTGTAGGTGATTGCGGCTACGGTAGGAGCCGGTAGATTGGGCAGGGTAACCGTTGTCCCTGGGCCATACAGCTCAAAGACGGTGTTATTCGCATTGCCGATCACGTTCGGGGGGCCACCGGGGCGCATCTCATCGATGAGCGAGTCTGTGACCATCTCAGGGCTGAACAGATCGACGTACACCGGGGCAGTGCTTGGCCAACTACAAGGGACGGTGATGTCGTAATAGTGGTAGCCTGGGGCAATGCCGTTGGTACTACTTGTATACCAGTCGCCCTGGCCGATAGGGCTTGCCGGGCCATTTGTTTGAAGGTAGGTTGCGGCTGGATTGATTGAAGAGGGAGGGGCCTCAGTCGCGGCAGCACCATGCGGCAGGAGTGCGATCAATACAAGCACAACCAGCAAAAAAGAAACCGTTCGGCCCAAGACTCGATGATACACACGCATACGACATCGTCTCCATTTGACGAGAATCCTACGCCGGCACCCAAGCCGATGCCACCTGTCATGTATGCGTGTGATGTGTGGGAGGCCAACGGGACAAACACGGCGTCTTACAACAATAACATACTATTTGTAGTACGCAAGTCTGTAAACTAAATAGTGGTGGTACATTTATCTCCCTAAGGCATGCTTCAAAATGGACACATTCAACGTGATCGTTCTGCGAGGGGGCGATAAGGCAAGACGAGCGAATCATGGCATCCTCGCCTCCCCGCAGAACAGTCAAACTGGTTTGAACCATGCCTTACGGTCAGTGTATCTATCACGAGTCGCATTGAGGGTGGCGACGACATCGTATTTGAACAGTTGCACTCATACATAAAACTATGATTAATAATCATTAGTCTCCAGGGTTATAGAGCATCTTCTTGGAATCGTGAAGGAGGATTCACGGCCTTAGCTGGCTAAAGCCGTGAATCCTCCTTCATAACCATGATTAAGATCGCTTTATATGGGCCGAAATCCCCGGCGGGTAGCGTTGACGTGGCTCGAGCCCTCTGTCTCCTAATTCCTGCATGTTATCGCGTGAGGGAACTCAGCGCACTTGCCACAGTATCGGCCATCGGAAAGACATGGTCGAACTTTGTGAGCTGGAGGATGCTTCTGGGAGCATCTTCGGTCGGCCAGACGAGAACGACCTCGCCTGATGCGACGCGGGCATGTTTGAGTAGGCTCACCAGCATCGCCATACCAGCGCTATCGATAAACGGCACTGCCGAGAGGTCGAACACGAAACGGTTGGCCCCCCCCGCCACCAGAGCATTCAGGCGCTCGCGCAGCTTCGGCGTGGTGGAAATATCGATCCGCTCGTCTGTTGTCACCACGGCGATCTGGACGATATAGTTATGGACAGTGATTTCCATTGAAATTTTCCTATCTTTACGGACAGTGATCACTGCTACGGGCGTCGTGCGGTAGGTACGCCACGAAAGCAGGCCGTTGAGAAGATGACATTAAGTTGAGAACCCTCGGGAGGAGCGAACGATAGGGGGCAACTCAGTAAAAACGGCGGCGCGGGGTGATAGAGAAAAAACGCGACGAACCGCACGGTTCCACTTCTTCGCTGCCGCCTTAGAGAGAGAGTGACAGCGTCGAATCTTAGCGTACGATACTATGCTGGCTACGACCAAGCCACATACATGAACAAAGGGTGACAAACCTCTGAGGCTTCCTGATCCCATTTTTGCTAAATCAGCGTATCATGATCGGTGCCGACCAGTAACCGTTTGTGATGATCGGCAGAAGGAGTAACCATCATGAGTCCTACGCTGTTAGAGGCAGCCATCGCGATCATCCTGATTGTCGTGGCCTGGCAGCTAGGGCTAGCCCTCGCCCCCATCGTCATTCGTGAACTGCGTGCGATGCGGCAGTCCCTCGACGAAGTGAGCGAAGACTCCCTGGCCCCTCCCGTTCCGACGTCAGTGGAATCTGAACACCCAAAGAAGGAGGCTTCCTATGAGCCGCAGCAGCGTCCCTAGTCGTGGTCTTGGCAGGATTGGCACCCTTGTGATTATTGCCGCGATTGCCATGGCGTTGCTCGGCATTACCTCTGCGTCATGGCGCAGCATCCAGCCGGGCTACGTCGGTATCGTCTTCGATAAGGCCAGCCACGATGTCACCGCCGGTGCCCTGGAGCCGGGGTGGGCCTTCATTAACCCGCTCACCCAGGCCATTCAGGAGTACCCCGTCACCATCCAGAACTACGCGATGGTGCTGAAGAGTAGCGAGGGTTCGACCACCGGCGACGACAGTATCAAGATCCAGAGCAGCGAGGGCCAGCAACTTAACCTCGACGTGGTGATCCAGTACCAGGTCATCCGCGACCGGGCCGGACAGCTCTACCAGGACTGGGGCGGTGCCGACATTGGCATCGTGGAGGATCGGGTGGTGCGCCAGTACACGCGCACGCAGGTACCTGCCATCGCTGCCGGTTACACATGGGAGCAGATTGTCTCTAGCCAGCGTGCCGAGATGACCACCAAGATCACCGAAGTTCTGCGCACGGAGTTTGACCGCCGCCATCTCAATCTGATCTCCTTCGGCATCCGCGAGGTTCACCTGCCCGAAACGCTCCAGCAGGCCCTCAACAACAAGATCCAGGCTCAGCAGCAGGCCGAGCAGCAGAAGTACCAGTTGGAGCAGGCCCGGATCAAGGCCGACCAGGACAAGGTCGTGGCTCAGGGTCAGGCCCAGGCTCTCCAGGCTCAGGCCGAGGGTGAGGCCGCCGCCACCCGCATCCGCGCCGAGGCCCAGTCTGAGGCCAACCTGAAGCTCGCTGCGAGCCTTACCCCCGCGCTCATCCAGTACGAGCAGCTTCAGCGCTGGGATGGCAAGCTGCCCGTGTTCACCGGCGGTGCCACGCCGCTGATTAATGCCTCTAGCATCATTAGCGGCACGACGACGCCGTAGCGGTAAGATCCAGCCGCCGCGCAGCCAGGGGGCTGGGGGTGAGGGCTGCGCGGTAATCACGCGACTTTGCAACAGCCCTACCAGCGTTGTGGGGGTTTGGGGCGCACAATCGCACCATGAGATATAATGGGCAGAATCCGTTCGCACTTTTATGCGCCCAGGGCTTGCTATAACTATGAACGAGCGTATCTACGTCGCCCTTGATGTTGAGACCACCGGACTTCGGGCTGGCGAGGACGAGATCATTGAAGTCGCGGCGGTGAAGTTTCGCGGAGGCGAGATCCTCGAACGCTACAGCCAACTCGTCCGCCCACATCAGCCACTGCCCCTCAAGATCACCCGCATGACCGGCATCACCCCCGAAGATGTGTCCGCCGCCCCGCACTTCAATGAGATCGGTGCCGATGTCGCTCGTTTTGTCAAAAGCTACCCCCTCGTTGGTCACTCGGTGAGCTTTGACCTGGGTATGCTTCGGGCTCAGGGCGTGACCTTCAACCAGGCGGTTTACGATACCTTCGACATGGCGACCCTGCTCATGCCCCAGATATCGGTCTATAAGCTCGCATCCATCGCCGAGTACCTTGGCATCCCACACCCCGCCGACCATCGCGCCCTCAACGACTCCGAGGTGACAGCGCAGGTTTTCACGTACCTCTTCGGTCTGATCGAACAGATCGACATCCGCGATCTTAAGGAGATCAGTCGGCTCACGGCACGGATCACGTTCCCTCTGCGCGATCTCTTCGAGGACGTTCTGCGCGACCGGGCCAGGAATATCTTTGTGGAGGGTTCTCGCTCTGCTGCGCACTCCGCCGCCGTCGATGTGGACGAAGACGAGGACGTCTCGTTGTTGCGCCCCACCACCGACACTAGGCCGATCCGTACCGACTCGCTGCAGCCCACCGATGATACCAGGCCGATCAACCTCGATGTTGTGACCCAGTTTTTCGCCGCCAATGGTGCCCTTGGCCGAGCTTTTCCCGGCTACGAACTGCGCGAACCACAGGCCGAGATGGCTCGCGCCGTCGCCCAGGCGTTCAACGATGGTACCCCGATGATTGTCGAGGCGGGCACCGGGACGGGGAAAAGTTTGGCCTACCTCGTCCCCGCCGCGATGTTCGCCGCCCAACGCGGCGAGCGCGTGGTGGTCTCCACCAACACGATTAATCTCCAGGATCAGCTCTTCTTTAAGGACATTCCTGACCTCCAGGGGATCATGATCGATGACTCCCAGCGCCCAGACCGGGTGATCGGCGCAATATCGCACGAACCACCCTTCACCGCTGCCCTGCTCAAGGGGCGGAGCAATTACCTCTGCCTCAAGCGCTACTACGATCTGCGCCGCAGCGAGACGCTTACGCCTGAGGAGGTGCGTGCCTTGCTCAAGGTGCAGTTCTGGCTGCCGAACACCGCCAGCGGCGATAAGGCTGAGTTGCTGCTGATCGACCGTGAGGCCGCCGCGTGGGGCCGGATCAATGTCACACAGGAGACGTGCATCGGCCTACGCTGTAAACACTTCCACGAATGTTTCTTCTTCCAGGCCCGTCGCCAGGCTGAGGCCGCCCATATTGTGGTGGTCAATCACGCCCTGTTGGTCGCTGACCTTTCGGTTCAGGCGAATGTGCTGCCGCCCTACGATCACGTGATCATCGATGAGGCCCATAACCTAGAGGATGTCGCCACCGACCAGTTCAGCTTTACCGTCGATCAGGCCGCCCTGATCACGTTTCTCGACGACCTCTACCTAGAGGGCGGTGCCCAGGCGGTGAGTGGCCTGCTTTCCGATCTGCCAAGCTATGTCAGCGTGAGCGGTGTTGAGCAGGCTCAGCGCGAGAAGATCGTACATATTGCGCAGCAACTCCAGGCGTCCCTCGTCCGCGCTCGCGTCACCGTCTACGAGTGCTTCAGCCAGCTCGCGAGTTTTGTCACCAGCCAGACCGAGGCCAATCAGTACGACACCCGCCTGCGCCTGACCCTCGATGTGCGTAAGAAACCGGCCTGGATCGCCATCCAAGAATCGTGGCAATACCTGCTCGATAGCCTTGCCGCTATCGGCGATGGCCTTGTAAAGATCAGTGCCTTGCTGGTCGATATGGCTAATGCTGGCATTCCCGACTATGACGATCTACTTCTGCGGGTCAATTCCCTTAGCCGTTTCACCCTTGAGACGCGCACGCACACGAGCCATATTATTTTTGGTGATGAGCAAAGCATCTGCTGGCTCGCTCACGACCGTCTGCGCAACGCGCTTGTCCTCACGGCGGCACCCCTCAGCGTCTCTGGGCTTCTTCAGACAACGCTCTTCGATCAGAAGCGAACCACCATTCTTACCTCGGCCACCCTCACAGTCGAGGGCAGCTTCAACTTTGTGCGCAATCGCCTTGGGATGCCCCCTTCACCGGAGTTGATGCTGGAGAGTCCGTTTAACTACGAGCAGCAGGCTCTGGTCTTCATCCCTAACGACATCCCCGAGCCAAACCAGCGTGGCTACCAGCAAGCTGTCGAGCAGGCCCTGGTTGAGCTGTGCAGCATCACTGGCGGACGTACCCTGGCCCTCTTCACGGCCAACAGCGCGCTCAAGCAGACCTACGCCGTTATCCAGGAGCCCCTGGAGGAGCAGCAGATCGTCGTCCTTGGCCAGGGCATCGATGGATCGCGCCGCTCATTGCTGGATCGTTTCAAGGAGTTCCCACGCACCGTGCTTCTCGGCACCAGCAGCTTCTGGGAGGGCGTAGACGTGGTAGGCGACGCGCTCTCGGTGTTGGTGATCGCCAAGTTACCCTTCGCCGTGCCCACCGACCCGATCTACGCTGCGCGTAGCGAGCTGTTCGACGACCCGTTCGGCGAGTACAGCGTACCCACGAGCATCCTCAAGTTCAAGCAGGGCTTCGGTCGGCTCATCCGCTCGCGTGAGGATCGCGGCATCGTGGTGATCCTCGACAAGCGCCTGATTTCCAAGCGGTACGGCCAGCAATTCCTCGCCTCCCTGCCGCACACCCGCGTTCGCACCGGGCCGATCAAGCAACTCCCTGCCCTCGCTGCTAAGTTTCTGATCTAAGGCATGTTTCAAAATGGGCACATTCAGCTTTACAGTCTTGCGATGAGGCGATGAGGCGATGAGGCGATGAGGTGATACGGAGCGCCTCACCGCGTCATCGTTTCGTCGCTGAATTGTCACGCTGGTTTGAACCATGCCTAAGGCATGGTTCAAAATGAGCATATTCAGCTTGACAGTCCTGCGATGACGCGACGAAGCGATGAGGCGCTCGTATCAAGTCCTCGCGTCCTCGCCTCGTCGCTGAACTGTCAAGCTAGATTGAAACATGCCTAAGACATGGTTCAGAAACGGCCATTCCAGCTTGACAGTCTCACCTGACCCTCACCCCCCAGCCCCCTCTCCCTGAACGGGAGAGGGGGCTGGGGGGTGAGGGCTGCCCGGCGACCACACGACTTTGCACGATCCATGTCTTTTATAGCCATTATCTTGCATAAAGAGAAGCAGAATGCTATAATCGCCCCATTCGAAACTTGCATATATGCAAGGACAGAGCCATAGGCCGGGGGGCCGCAAAGCCACCCGTGCAAGGAGCGCCGTATGGCAGAGGTTCGTTCCTTTCGCTCACCGGAGGCACGCACAGGTGGGCGCTGTGTTCAGGTTGGCGGCCAGGCCGTCCATGTCTTTCGCTTCTCCACCACTCCTGCTCTTGCCTATGAGTACTTTTGCAATGTCCCGGCTGTCTTCAAGCTGCTTCCTGACGCACTCCATGTGCAGGCGTATGCGACCGACCGCTACCGCCTTGTCGTTGGTGCGACTGATGGCCACGGCCACACGATGGCTGGTATCTTCGATCTGCTGGCGGTTCACGAGCCGGGCCAGGCCATCCGCATTGTTCCCGATGATAGCGGCCCGCCCATCGTTATGCCTGGGCTGATCTTTAGCGGCTCCCTCGCCGCCAAGGCGATCTTCCATCCCCAAGACGACGGTACCCACGTTGAGTACACTGTCGATATCGCGATGGACATCCCCATTCCGCATATGTTGAGCATGATGCCGCATAGTTTCCTCCAGAACCTCGGTGAGAAGGGTATGGAGTATAAAATGACGCAGATGATCACCGGGTTTACCCGCAGCATCACCGCCGATTTTCATACCTGGATCAAGGGCGCGTAGCGTGTCCTCGGGCCAACAACACGGGGGGGCGAGCCAGGATGGCTCGCCCCCCCGTGTTGTTGGCCCATGTATCCGCCCTCACCAGCGCCAGGATGTAGCCCCGACCTCTCGCTCTTCCTGGATTGCGACCTTAAACGTCGCTGTGCCAACAGTCACGAGGTCGTTCTCATCAATGCGCTGCTTGCCGTTGACGGGCGTGCCATTGACAAATACCATAGCACCTGCGTCGAGCGGCACGATAAACCAGCGGTCGAGCAACACACGGATCTCGGCGTGCCTCGGCAGCACTCGCCGGTCGTGCAGCAAGATATCGCAGCCGCTGGTGCTGCCGATCATGCTTAGCTTTCCCGATACAATCGTCGGCATACCAGCCCGCGACCCCGAGATCCCGGTGAGTACAAGCGATTTTGCCACTGCGGTATCCTTACTAGAGTGAGGGATACAAGGACACTGTTGAGATGCATGACACCATGCCGCTAAGTATACAATATGTTATAACATGTGTCCACAATTCAGGACAATAGTCTATGTCAGGATGCTATAATTTCGATAGTGTACACTTTGTCGTAGGTCAATGCAATGACATCATCCGATCATATCCAGCGTGTCCGTATCTACCTTCGCAGGGATGATACGTGGGAAGGTCGCTCGCTCTACCTTGCGGTGATGGATCGGCTGCGCCTCGCCGGTGCCACCGGTGCCACGGCGATCCAAGGTCTCGCTGGCTTCGGCCCCGGCCAGCGCATCCGCGCCGGTACGGTGGAACGGATGGATCAGCGCCCGCCCGTGGTGGTCGAGTGGATCGACCGCCACGACCGTGTGGCTCGTCTGTTGCCCCTGCTTGATGACATGCTCGGGCATGCCTTGATTACGCTTGAGGATGTACCGATCTACCGTGCGGTCATGCGGGCCAACGGCCCCTTTGCCGCCGACCGCACCGTCGGCGATACGATGCGCTCACCGGCCCCCGCGCTCTCAGTAGACGCTAGTCTCGGTGCGGCATTGGCTCTGCTGATCGAACACCAGATCGCGGCCTTGCCGATTGTTGGCGCGGAGGGCGATCTCGTTGGGTTACTGACTGAGCAGGATCTGGCCTGGCGCGTCGGTCTGCGCCTGCCTCCGTATCTGCTTGCCCAACTCACCCCCGCCGAACGCGATACGATCCTCAGCCCGCTGATCAACAGAACCGTCCGTGAGGTGATGAGCGTCGAGCCGCACAGCGTCTCCCCCAGCACGAGCTTGCCCCAGGCTCTCGTCACCATGGTCGAGTGGGGTTACGCTCAGGTTCCTGTGGTGGATCGCAGCGGGCGTCTGGCGGGAATTATTGGCCAGGAGGACGTGCTGCGCACTGTCGTTGAGCAGGCTCCCGTAGAAGAGGGCGCGGTGAACGCGGCTGATCCGCCAACCACCGTCAGCCTGGTGATGCAGACGAACACCCCGCAGCTTGCCCTCGGTCGCCCGCTGGCCCTCGCCCTCGAACAGCTCCTGTCATTGCCCACCTGCCGCATCCTGATCACTGACGACACCGGCCATTTGCGCGGTACCATCGATCTTGCCAGCGCACTCTCCGCCCTGGCTGGTGAGGAGCGCGCCGCTTTGATTGCCGCCGTTCAGCGCCCCCAGCCCGCCCCGCTGGCGATCAGCCCTGGTC
>Ga0194060_10003559_pt1 | contig 10979 bp, 6 predicted proteins | sample SepL225m_MetaG_FD_163427 | JGI IMG/M metagenome (GOLD analysis project Ga0194060, IMG submission 163427) | Anoxic zone freshwater microbial communities from boreal shield lake in IISD Experimental Lakes Area, Ontario, Canada - Sep2016-L222-5m | ecosystem: Environmental > Aquatic > Freshwater >... | reverse complement strand
TTGAGCGCCTGAAGGAGTACGACCTCCAGGGCCACCTGATCATTGGGGCCGAGCGCACCGTGGTGGCGGTGGTCGGTGCCACTATTCCATCTACTCTGCGCGAGGAGATGGAACACTTCGCTGGGGTGAAGGAGTCGCTACGGATCACCCAGCCCTACAAGCTCGTCTCGCGTGAGGTGCGGCCCCACGACACGATTGTGGATGTGCGCGGGGTGAAGGTGGGTGGCGGTAGCGTAGTGGTGATTGCTGGCCCCTGCTCGGTTGAGAGTGAGGAGCAGATCATTGAGTCGGCCCGCGTGGTGCGTGATGCCGGGGCGAATATGCTGCGCGGCGGAGCCTTCAAGCCGCGCTCCTCGCCCTACACGTTCCGTGGACTCGGCGAACTCGGCCTTAAGCTCCTGGCCCAGGCCCGCGATGAGACCGGCCTGCCCATCGTCACCGAGGTGATGACTCCCGGCGATGTGGATCTGGTGGCGCGCTACGCCGATGTACTCCAGATTGGCGCACGCAACATGCAGAACTACCAATTGCTGGAGGAGGTCGGTCGCACTGGCATTCCCGTCCTGCTCAAGCGCGGACTCTCGGCCACGATTGAGGAGTGGCTGCTGAGCGCCGAGTACGTGATCGCTCAGGGCAACCCCAACGTGATCCTCTGCGAGCGCGGCATCCGCACCTTCGAGACGGCCACCCGTAACACGATGGATCTGAACGCGGTGGCGGTGGCCAAGAAGCGCACGCACCTGCCGGTGATTGCCGATCCCAGCCACGGTACGGGCAAATGGTACCTGGTGGCTCCCCTGGCCCTCGCCAGCATCGCCGCCGGTGCCGATGGGGTGATTATCGAGGTTCACCCCGACCCGGATCGCGCCAAATCCGACGGCGGCCAGTCCCTGAACCCGGAGAATTTCGCCGCCCTGATGCCACGCATTGCTGCCGTGGCCCAGGCGCTTGGGAGAAAATAGGCACTCCTGTAGAAGTAACGCTGTCATCTCAGCCGCCCGGCCCGTAAACGGGCGGGCTAGATTCAGCGAAGGCCGCTGAAGCGGCCTATCTGAGGCCGCTTCAGCGGCCTTCGCTGAATCTAGCCGGGGGCTTCAGCCCCCCGGCGTGCAGTGCCGGACAGCGTTACTTCTGCGGTAGTGCAAAAAAAGGCATCGTGACACCGTCACGATGATTGCGAATTCTTGCAACCCTGTACAAGCCTTGACACCCGCCGCATCTGAAAGCTATAATGCGGCAGGTTCCTCCCAACATCCGTACATATCTTGGAGTGCTGCGCCCCAATGAATAGATCTTCTCAGTTGCGTAATGCGGGCATTGCAATCTTCTTCATCGTTGCCGTGCTTCTTGGATCGCAATTCTGGGGCGTTCTGCCTACACAGGCCCAGGCGGCTGTTACGATTACGCCAACCAGCCCTCAGATAAGTCTTGCGCCCGGAGGAACCGGATCGACGACGATTACGATTACAAATAATGATATCCCTGGTGCAGGTTCAATTGATCGTACTTTCAGCCTCACATCCACCACCATCTCAGGCCTCACGCTGACCAACACTGGCCCCATTTTTGTTGCGGTTGGTGCGACACAATCTGTAACACTTATTGCAACCTCCACTGATTCAAAGCAGGCTCCTGGAACATATAGCACCACGGTAACGGTTTCATCTACAAATACACCCAGCATCACAACAAGTTTTGTGTTGACGATAATCATCACCGGGGCCACATTCACTCCAACATTAACCACGACGCCCACTGTTGGCGTGGCCACCGTCACGCCGACGCCCGGCCCGGTATGTAAGGATGGATTCGAGGCGGATAACAGCCCCGCTGCCGCGCATCCACTTGATGTCAACACGGCGCAGCAGCACGCGATCTGTCCGGCTAATGACGAGGATTGGCTGGTGTTTGGCGGTGTAGCGGGTAAAGTCTATGTGATTGATGTTTCGCGGCAAGATCCGGGGATCGATCTGTCTCTGGAGCTGTTTGACAAGGACATGAACAGCATTGCCTTTAACGACGACTTCTATAACCGCGATCCGGGCAACCCCAATCCAGGCGATACTAAACCGCGAATCACCATCCGTATCCCATTTGATGGGCCGTACTATGTGAAGGTGCGTGATGCAGCGGGGCGCGGTGGGGTGAACTACATCTACGATATTGCCCTGCTCGACCAGAGCTATGGCCCCACCCCATCTATGGTGCGCGAAGTCTGTGAGGATCTTTTCGAGCCAGATGGACTGCCCGAGCAGGCACGCTTGATCACCTCGAATGAGATCCAAGAGGAGCGCCGACTCTGCCCCGCTGGCGATGCGGACTGGATCACCTTCTTCGGCAAGACCGGCAAACGCTACATCATTTACACGGATACCCGACGCTATGTTGGTTCCAATAAGGTGAATGGGCAAGCTCAAGCTGGTGCCGATACGGTGATGGTTCTCACCGACCGCGATGGGGTGAGTCTGCTGGATGTCAATGACGACATTGCTGGCGGCGACACGCTCGACTCGCAGATCGAGTTTATCCCTGAGGTTGACGGGTTCTACTTCGTGCAGATCAAAAATGTAGGCGACATTGGCAACCAGTTTATCCGCTACGATCTGACCCTCTTGCTCTGTTTGCCGGGACAGACGGACTGCGGACGGGGCGATGTGACCACAACGGCACCGGTGCGGCCCATTACCCCGCAGCCAACAGGGACACCGGGGAATACGTTTGTTCTTGATCCGACGAGTACGCCGAAGCCGTAAGGCCACAGATTGAGCATCAGCCTGCACGATGAGGCCCTGACGATCATCAGCCATCTAGCCGAGATTGGTTCTCGTCGTGCGAGTTCTCCTCAAGAGGCGACCGCCGCTGCCTTCATCAACGGGCGGCTGCGCCGTGCGGGTATGGGTGTCACGACTCACGCGCTGGCTGTTTCGCCCCGCCGCCGTCGCCTCTACGCTGCTGTTGCCGCTGCTGGGATCATCGCCGCCCTCACCGCGATTTTTTTGCCGCTCCCCGCCCTTACCCTGGCTCTAGCCGCAACCATCATCCTGAGCCTCGACGCCGCACGTGGCCCGCTGGCCCAGATCGGGCCACGTCACGCTAGTCAGTCCATCGTTGGCACTCAGGCCATCACCGGGGGAGCAGGGCTGGCCCCGCGTTCGCCACGCTGGCGGGTTGTCATCCTCGCCCCGCTGGACTCGCCCACCGTGGCGACGGGACTCTCCATACTGGCTGGCCCCGCTCGTCCGGCAGCCCTGGCGCGCAGTTTCTCCCTGGCTCTCGTAGTCTTGGTGGCCCTCGCAGAACTACTCAGCCCCCACCGGGGGTGGGTGCTATTCGTGGTGCCGGCAGCCATTTTGCTCACCCTTCAGTTAGCGGCTGCGCTGCGCGGCCCGCAGCCCGCCGCCTGCGACGGAAACCTGGGTGCCCTGGCAACCTTGGTCCTGGCGGCGCAGCGCCTGCGCACCCTGGATCATGTTGAGATCTGGGCCGCTGCGGTCGGTGCGATCTCACTCGACCCTGGTGGAATTGACGAGTTGCTCCGAATCTATCCCTTTGAGCCTGCCCGCACGCTGATCATCACGCTTGAGCAGTTCAATGGCGAACATTTATACTATCGCATCAACCGACGCCGGGGGCATCAGGAAATCATAAACCTGACGAATCCAACCCTCGCGATCAGCGCCGATGGACGCAGCCGAACCGAGGGAGTAGCACTGATCGAACCACTGCGGCGCAGCGGGATGCAGACAATCTCCGTGTATGGACGCAGTGACTTTAGCACGCACAAGGACATCGCCCTGCGGAGCGAGCAAGCCGCCCTGCTGATCACAGCAATTGTGGAACAGCTTGAGGATGGGGAGTAGTCGCTCTCATTCCACTCGCCTGGGCCGGTACTGAATGGCTTCGGCCAAGTGCGCTGCGCCAATTGAGTCACTGCTGGCGAGATCGGCAATGGAGCGGGCCAGCTTCAGCACACGATGGTAGCCGCGAGCGGATAAGTTGAGCTGACGCACGGCAGCCTTCATCAGACTCTGGCCGGCAGCGTCGAGCCGACAATACTCGCGGATCTCACCGGCACCCATGTCGGCGTTACTCAGGCAGCGCGGGTGGCTACGGAAACGCCGAAATTGTCGCTCGCGGGCAGCCACCACCCGCGACCGGATGGCCGCACTCGGCTCGCCCAGCCGGTCGCCGCTCAGTTTTTCGTAGTTCACCCTGGGCACCTCAACGTGAATGTCAATCCTGTCCAGCAGCGGCCCGCTGATCTTCTTCTGGTAGCGGCTGACCAGGGACGGCGAGCAGGTACACTGGCGATCCGAGTCGCCGTGCCAGCCGCAGGGACAGGGATTCATCGCACCGATCAGCATAAAGTTGGCTGGAAAAGTGACGCTGCCAATCGCCCGGCTCAGCGTTACCACGCGATCCTCCATCGGCTGACGCAGCACCTCCAGCTTCTGGCCAAACTCGGGCAACTCGTCGAGAAAGAGGACGCCGCGATGGGCCATCGAGACCATCCCTGGCTTAACGCGACCGGCCCCGCCGCCCACCAGTCCCGGCTGCGAGGTGGTGTAGTGCGGCGCGCAGAAGGGCCGTCGCCGAATCAGCGGCGTGTCACGCGGGAGTTGGCCGCTCACGCTGTAGATCTTGGTGACTTCCAGCGCTTCTTCCAGGGCCAGGGGCGGCAGGATCGAGAGCAGCGCACGGGCCATCATAGTCTTGCCAGAACCAGGAGTGCCATTAAGCAAGGCGTTGTGGCCACCGGCAGCGGCTACCTCCAGCGCCCGCTTCACATGTTCCTGGCCTCGCACGTCCTGAAAATCTACCGGGTAGCTCAGTTCGACATCCTCAAAGCGGACACTCGCCAGATGCGGGGCGATCACCTGCGAACCAGCCAGGTGGTCGGCCAGTTCGACCAGGGTACGCACCGGGATGATCATCGGCCCCTCGATCAGCGCGGCCTCAGGCGCATCCTCGGCGGGCAGGTAGATCGTCTTGACCCCCCGCGAACGGGCGACAGCGGCCATCGAGATCACGCCATCGGTGTGGCGCAGGCCGCCATCAAGCCCCAGTTCGCCGATAAATACCGCGTGGCTGGCGTCGCACTCCACCTGCTGCGCAGCCAGTAGCAGGCCCACGGCAATTGGCAGGTCGTAAGACGGCCCAACTTTGCGCAGGTCGGCCGGGGCCAGATTAACGGTCAGGCGCTTGAGCGGAAAACTCATGCCCGAGTTGCGGATGGCCGAGCGCACCCGCTCACGACTCTCCTGCACCGCCGCATCGCCCAGTCCAACCACAGTGAAGGCGGGCAACCCACCGGCAATGTCAACCTCAACCTCAACCAGCACGCCCTCCAGTCCAATCAGGGCGCAACTGAACACTTTTGCAAGCATGTCCGACTCCTCCTCGGCTTTGCGAACGCGACTCGCATGTGTACCGTAGGAGGAGGGAGAGAGGATACGGGTGAGCGGAAGAGGCATTTTGGAGATCGGCGTTCGTGAACTGCTCAACCTGGGTAGAAGGAATCACGTCCCCCCCACCTTGAGCATATACGTCACCAACGCATCAAGCTGGGCGGGGCTGAGGCTCTGGCCGTAGCTCGTGGGCATCACTAGTTGGTAGCCGGGGGCGGTCTCGGCAGTCGGGTTGGTGATGGCCAAACGCAGCCATGTGGCCGGGTCGGGCTGGGCTTTGGCGCGGGCGAACATCGAACTGAGGCGCGGGCCAAGGGTGGCGGAACTCACATCGGAGATGGTGTGGCATGCGCCGCACTGGATGGTGAAAATACGCCCCCCTACCGCAACCGGGTTCGGGGTAGGGCGGTTAGCGGCGGAAGCAGAGCCACAGGCCACCAGGGCCAGCAGTAGCAGGACAAAGATAATCGGGCGCATTGCCCACCTCGTTTACATTGCGGATTTTGGATTTTGGATTTTGGATTGTAGGGCGGGGAACCCAGCCACATCTGCAATCCAAAATCCAAAATCCAAAATCCAAAATCCAAAATCTAAAATCTAAAATCTAAAATCTAAAAATCCGGCACGTTCGCCCGTAGCTCGTCTAGCCATACCGTGGCCTCCGAGTCGCTGGGGGCGCGCCAGTCACCGCGTGGCGAGAGCGATCCGCCCGATCCGACTTTGGGGCCGTTGGGCACCGCCGAACGCTTGAACTGGCTGATCTGAAAAAAACGAAAAAGGAAACTGCCCAGCCACATCTTGATCGTGGCGAGATCGTACTGGGTGCGCTTGTCCGCAGGCAGACCCTCGGGCCAACTGCCGCGTGCGGCGTCGCTCCAGGCATGTTCGCTCAGGAAGGCCACCTTGCTCGGGCGGAATCCGTAGCGTGTGATGTAGTAGAGGTTGAAGTCCTGCAAGGCGTAGGGGCCGATCTTGGCCTCGGTACTCTGGGCTGGCTCGCCCTGGTCGCCTGCCGTTGAAGGTACCAGTTCGGGCGAAATTTCGGTGTTAAGGATTGACTGGAGAGTCACATTGGCCGCGTCGCTGAATTGGCCGTCGCGGATCACCCAGCGGATCAGGTGCTGGATGAGTGTCTTTGGCACCGAGGCGTTGACGTTGTAATGCGACATATGATCGCCCACGCCGTAGGTGGCCCAACCCAACGCCAGTTCACTCAGGTCGCCGGTGCCGAGGACCAGGGCGGCGTGGTGGTTGGCCAGGCGGAAGAGGTGCGAGGTGCGCTCGCCAGCCTGCACATTCTCGAAGGTCACATCGTAGAGCGGTTCACCGCCAGCGAAGGGGTGGCCGATGTCGTGCAGCATCTGGGTGGCTGAGGGGCGAATATCAATCTCGGCGGCACTCACACCGAGGGCGGACATAAGGGCGTGGGCATTGGTGCGGGTGCGGTCGCTGGTGGCGAATCCCGGCATGGTGTAGGCCAGGATATTGGTGCGCGGCAGGCCGAGCCGATCCATCGCCCGAGCGGCTACGATCAGCGCCTGGGTACTATCCAGGCCGCCGGAGACGCCGATCACCAACTTCTTAATTCCAGCAGATTTCAGGCGTTTGATCAGGCCGTGAACCTGGATGTTGTACGCCTCGTAGCAGCGTTCGTCGCGGGTGTCCGGGTTATCCGGCACATACGGAAAGCGCTCGATATTCCGCAGCAGACGCACCTCGCCGGTAGGTACGTGGAAGGTAAAGGGGACATGACGCATCTGACGCAGGCGCTCGCGCTGGTCGGCGACACTATCGGTGAAGCTGCCCAAGCGCATGCGATCTTGGATCAGCCGCTCCAGGTCAATGTCGGCCAAGATCACCTGCTCATCATCGGCGAATCGTTGCGACTCAGCCAGACGCTCGTTGTTCTCGTAGATCAGGGCGTGGCCATCCCACGCCAGATCGGTGGTACTTTCGCCGGGGCCAGCCGCCGAGTAGAGGTAGGCGGCCACGCACGTCCCCGACTGGGCGGCGCACAGGTTGCGGCGATAATCAGCTTTGCCGATGGTGATATTGGAGGCCGAGAGGTTGCAAAGCACGGTAGCCCCGGCCAGGGCGGCCAAGGTGCTGGGCGGCAGCGGCGTCCAGACATCCTCGCAGATCTCGCTGTGGATGAGCAGGCCGGGTAGGTTTTCGGCCACATAGATCAGGTCGTTGCCAAAAGGAACCGTCTGACCAAGGAGGCGCACCTCGCGGGCCAGGGCATCGCGGGCGGCGGCGAACTGACGTTTTTCGTAAAATTCACGGTAGTTCGGCAGGTAGCTCTTAGGAGTCACGCCGAGGATCTGGCCCTGATAAATCGCTACCGCACAGTTGAAGAGCCGACCCTCGAATCGCAGCGGCGCGCCCACCAGCAGCAGCGGATTCAGCTCGACGCTGGCGTCTACAACCTGTCTCAGTGCCGCACGCGTCGCGTCAAGCAGAGCGTCCTGGTGGAAGAGATCATCGTTGCTATAGGCCGAGATGCCCAACTCCGGGAAGAGCGCCAGAGCCGCATGCGACTCCGAGGCGCGACGGGCCAGGGCAATAGTCCGCTCGGCATTAAAGGCTGGGTCGGCCACGCGCAAAGCAGGCACGCATACAGCGGCGCGGGCGAATCCGTGGGAATAAATGGAGAAGAAATTCATCAGTATGCCTACACATCCAGCACACACAGGCTGCGGCGATAGTCGAGGGTGAAGCGGGCGAAGCGCGAGAGCAGGCGATTACCGATATTCACCCGCCCGGCTCGTCCGAGGTCGCCAGGGCCACCGAGGGGGGCATCAATCTCAATGTCGCGCAGGGCGAAGGGGCCGACGTGCAGATCAACCAGGGCACCCGTAAGCACCGCCGTGTCGCTCGTAAAACCCTGTCCATGACCAGCGCTGGCGCGGTCGGCGTCGCGATAGATCCCAACCTGGGCGACCATGTCGCGCCCAAGGGTGAGGCCGCTATTTGAACCCGTATCAATCGTCGCCAAGGGGAGATCAACGCTACCATCCGCATGCGCTACCCGCAGGTCGGCCAAGGCCGGGAAGTGATTGACGAAGCGCAGGGGCAGGGCTACGCCAGAGGGGCCGGGGGGCGGAGGATCGATATCGGGGTGACGCAGGTGCAGGCAACGGCTGGCGTAACTGACGCTCAACGTCAAACTGGACAACACGTTGTAACCCAGGACAAGATCGATTTTAAAGGGTGCCCGGCTCAGATCTACCGCAACCGTATAGAGATCGCGCAGCGTCAGATCGCCCAGCCGCAGCCAGGGAAGCACCGTCTCGGTAAAAGGGACACTATCGCTGGCGGCATCGGAGCCTAGGGCGAAGTCGCCAATGCGCAGTCCCAGGCGGCGGGCCAGGCCAAGATCAATCGCCGACGGGTCGGTACCCGTGTCGAGCAATACCGTCAGCGGGTGACCACCGGGGCCTGCAGCTACGCAGCGCAGCACCTGGGGCGCAAAGAGCAGCGGCAGGGTGGCCTCGCCGCTGGCTGGAAAGATCATTCTGGTGCAGTCGTCCAACATGAACGCATGATACCACACCAGCCCTGGCGGGTATCTATTCTCTCGGTGGGTCATCAGGGTTGATGTATCGTCCTGCCACTGTTGCTGCCCCCCGCCACTGTCAATGCCGGTTTATTTTTGACTCTTGCGCACTTTTAGTGATCCCGAACATCCTTTCCATCGTCATATGCAGGCAAATCCGAACGACGAGGAATAGTTACAACTGTCGTACTATCGGCTATCGGCTATCTTTACACGCGCCCTACCAAGTTTTTTCTGCTTCTACCCTCTGTGCTACAATGTATCGTAGAGCGGTGAGGAACAACGGCGAGGGTGCATTTATGATCGAGCCCGGCTCGCTCGTGATCCAGCGCTACCAGATCGTCCGTCTGATTGGACGCGGCGGTATGGGCGCGGTGTACGAGGCAATTGACCTGCGTCTGCGAAATACCGTTGCCCTCAAGCAGATGATCGGAACCACCGCCGAGAATGCGGAGGCGTTTGAGCGTGAAGCTCAGCTCCTGGCGAGTCTGCGCCATCCGGCACTGCCGAAGGTGATTGACTATTTCCGCGATGGCACGGATCGATTTTTGGTGATGGAGTTCTTCAGTGGTGCCGATCTATCTGCCCTTCACGCCCGCCGTAGTGGTCCGTTTCCGCTCTCGGATATTCTTGACTGGGCCGATCAGCTTCTGGCTGCTCTGGAATATCTGCACTCCCGCACCCCGCCGGTTGTCCACCGCGATATTAAGCCGCAGAACCTCAAGCTTACGCCCGATGGTCAGATTGTGCTGCTCGACTTTGGCCTGGCTCGCGGTGCCGATCAGGAGACGAGTTTTTTTGGCTATACGTTACAATACGCACCTCTGGAGCAGATTGACGCCAGTGGCACCGATCCGCGCTCTGATCTCTATTCGCTGGCGGCTACCCTCTACCATTTGCTCACCGACCGACCACCAGCCAACGCGCCGGTGCGCGCTGAGGCTCTGCTAGCGGGGCGATCCGATCCGCTACGCCCGATTCGTGAGCTGAATCCTGAGGTTTTGCCCGAGATGGGCGATCTGTTTGGCCGTGCCCTGGCGATTAATCGCGATGACCGCCCGCCCTCGGCAGCGGCGATGCGCCGCGCTCTGCGGGAATCTGGCATCCCGGTTGCGCATACCTCTATCGGCGCGCCCGTATCCCGCCGCGCTGCGCCCATTTCGGCCCCATCGGCACCTGCCGCCGTTAGGCCGATCAGTATTGGCTGGGAGCAGGTACGCGAAGCTGCCAATCAGCAATGCGACTATGTGCTGCGCGAGCTTCAGGGCAGCGCACGGCGTCTTGGTACGTACATCCCTGAGGTGTATGTGGAGCGCAGCGCAGCCAAAGACGAACTGGCGGCATTCCTTGTCGGCCCGAGTGGGGCGCTACTGCTGCTCGGAGACTCGGGCGTGGGCAAGACGTGTTTGCTGGCGGGTTGGGCCGCTGGCCTACGCGATTCCGGCGATGCGGTGCTGTTCTACCGCTGTGGTGGCTCGCTTGGCCCCGACATTGATAAGGAGATCGCACGCGATCTGGGCCGCGAGATGCCCGAGTTGCTGCTGGGCGACCTTGGCCAGATTGCGCAACTGGCCGCCACTGTCCGCAAACGTCTGGTGATTATTTTTGATGCGCTCAATGAGTACCGTAGTGGTAGTCAGTCTGGCCCTGAGGCGCTGCTCAAACAGATTGATGGTCTGGTAGGCCGGGTGTCCAGCCCGCACCTGCGAATTGTGATCAGTTGTAATAGCGCCACCTGGAGTCAACTCGACCGTGCGGGGGCCACCCGGCTCTTCTGGGGTGCCTATCACTACGCCGCCGATGGCGAGCCTTTCCTGCGTCTGGAGCCATTTCTTCCTGCCGAGTTGGCGAGCGCCTACGAACGTTACCGCCGTTTCTTTCAGATCCAGACGCCGCTGGAAGGATTGCCCCTGCATCTGCGCGAGCGGCTGCGCAAGCCGCTGCTTCTGCGGATGCTCAGCGAGTCGTACCGCGACGGCCCGGTGGTGGTGGCGTCGCGGTACGACTCGCTG
>Ga0194060_10003558_pt1 | contig 10980 bp, 10 predicted proteins | sample SepL225m_MetaG_FD_163427 | JGI IMG/M metagenome (GOLD analysis project Ga0194060, IMG submission 163427) | Anoxic zone freshwater microbial communities from boreal shield lake in IISD Experimental Lakes Area, Ontario, Canada - Sep2016-L222-5m | ecosystem: Environmental > Aquatic > Freshwater >... | reverse complement strand
GCTGGGCAGTGGGGCCAATCTGAGCACCGCCGAACTCGCAACCGGCACCCACGTCATCACGCTGACGGTGACGGACAGCGATATGCAGACCAGCGAGGTGACGCGCACGCTCACAGTAGCGCAGGAGGACACCCCTGTGGTGAGTGCGCTTGGGGTTGCGCCCTTTGCGGTGGGGCTGGCAGTGAGCTTCAAAAGCGCAGCGGTACAACAGGCGCTGAGTCTCCGCAGTTCGAGCGGCACCGAGTTTGGGTGGACAGCGAGCGAGGCTCTCGCCTGGGTCACGCTTGACGTATCCTCCGGGCAAACGCCCGCCGAACTTACGCTGACCATTAATCCAACCGGACTCGCCATTGGGACGCACACCGGCGTGATCACCTTCACCTCAACGCTCACAGGGAGCAATCCCATCACCATCCCGCTCAACGTCCAAGTCACCGGCGAGAAAGTCTATCTCCCACTGGTTCAGAAACCAGGATAACGCGCCCCCAACCGATCCGCGTTCCGAACGTAACCATTGAGATGGCTTGTACCTCTGGGCGCTATACTGCTTGACAGCCGGTAGGCGGAGACTGGCACATGCAGACCAGTCTCCGCTGTGTGAGTTTTTCGTACACGCTTCTTCCATCACCCCGGCTCGTCGTTCCCCTGGATTCCTCAAGCAGATGCTTGGGCGTGCAAAGGAGCAATTCTATGGGCAAGGATACGCTGACCGTCACTGACAATCGTACCGGCCGAACCTATGAACTTCCGATTGAGCACAACACGGTCAAGGCGCTCGATTTTCGCCAGATCAAGACTGCCCCGGACGATTTCGGCCTAATGACCTACGACCCAGCCTATATGAACACGGCTGAGTGTAAGAGCACAATCACTTACATTGATGGTGATAAAGGCATCCTCGAATATCGCGGCTACCCGATTGAGCAACTGGCCGAACACAGCACCTATCTTGAAGTCGCCTATCTGTTGCTCTACGGCGAGCTGCCGACCAAAGAGCGCTTGGATTGGTGGTCGTACCGCATCAGTCGGCACCTGTTCTTGCACAACAGCCTGATCGAGCAGATCCAGGCGTTTCGCTACGACGCGCACCCGATGGGCATCCTGGTCAGCGCCGTCGCCGCGATGTCCACCCTTTACCCCGAGGCGAAGGACATTGTCAGCCCTGATGTGCGCGAGAAGCAGATTTGGCGCATCCTGGGCCAGATTCCGACGATTGCCGCCTACGCCTACCGTCACCGCATCGGGCGGCCCTTCAACCAACCCGATAACTCGCTGAGCTACACCTCGAACCTGCTCTACATGATGGACTTCATGAACCAGCGTGATTATGAGGTGAATCCGGTGTTGGCGAAGGCGCTCGATGTCCTCTTCATTCTGCACGCTGACCACGAGCAGAACTGTTCGACGGCGACGATGCGCGGCGTCGGTTCCAGCCACACCGACCCGTACTGCGCGCTTTCGGCGGCGGCGGCGGCGCTCTATGGCCCGTTGCACGGCGGGGCCAACGAGGCGGTGCTGCGGATGCTCCAACAGATCGGCCATGTCAAGAACGTCCCCACCTTTATCGAGAAGGTGAAGAAAGGCGAGGGGCGGCTGATGGGCTTCGGCCACCGCGTCTATAAGAATTACGACCCACGGGCGAAGATCATCCGCAAGGTCGCCTACGAGGTCTTTGAGGCTACCGCGAGCAACCCTATGCTCGAAATCGCAGTCGAACTCGAGCGCATCGCCCTGCAAGACGACTACTTCATCTCGCGCAAACTTTACCCGAACATTGATTTCTACAGCGGTCTGATCTACCAAGCGCTGCGCTTCCCCATCGAGTATTTTCCCTTCCTCTTCGCCATCCCACGCGCCTCGGGTTGGCTGGCTCAGTGGATGGAAATGCTCCAGGACGACGAGCAGAAGATCATGCGCCCACGGCAGGTCTACCTGGGGGCGGCCCGCCGCGACTATGTGCCGGTTGATCAGCGGTAAACGGCTTTAGGTTTTGGGGTGGCGGAAACTTACGGTTGGTACTACAGGTGGCCCTTGGCGCGTTGTCGCCCCTGTGGTGCCAACCGTTTGGCTTTTAGATTTTAGACAAGGTTCGCAGTAAGGGCTTTAGCCCCGTACTAACACTTCAACGAGCTTTTAGATCCACCACAAAGACACAAAGGCACGAAGATGCCAAACATGGAAAGTCAGTCTTTGTGCCTTTGTGGTGAGACAGACGCTAACGTCCCGTTGGAGTGCTAGGCTTGCTAATGCGGCGGAAGCCGCGCTTACGAACCGGCAAACCAACCACAAGGAAACAAACCCATGACCGTTCAGCCAAATAAGGTGGCGCTCGTGACGGGCGGCGGTGGCGGCATTGGACGGGCGACGGCGCTGGCGCTGGCACAGGCGGGCGCCCGCGTGGTGATCGGCGATTTGGACTTGGCGGCGGCGGAAGCGACGGCGGAACTCATTGTGGCGGCTGGGGGCGAAGCCCACGCGCTGCGTTGCGATGTCACTAACCCTGATGATGCCGAGGCGCTGGTGCAGGCAACGCTTCGGCGCTTCGGCGCACTCGACTGGGCCGTCAACAACGCCGGGCTTGAGGCGACCCAAGAGGCCACCGCACGGCTCCCGGTGGCAACGTGGGAACGCACGATTGCAGTTAATCTGAGTGGTGTTTTCTACTGTATGCGCGCCGAGATTGCGGCGATGCGCGGGCGCAGTGGCGTCATCGTGAATCTCGCCTCGGTGCTTGGTACGGTCGGCTTCGCGGGCGCAGCGGCCTATGTAGCGGCCAAGCACGGCGTCATTGGGCTGACGAAGACGGCGGCCCTGGAGTATGCGACCCGTGGCATTCGGGTGAATGCGGTTTGTCCTGGTTTTATCGAAACGCCAATGCTCGCCCGAACTGGTGTCACCACCGACCCTGAGCGGCGCATCGCCATTGAGGGCTTGCACCCAATGGCGCGCTTGGGTCGCCCCGACGAGATCGCCGGAGCGGTCGTCTATCTCTGCTCCGACGCCGCCTCGTTCATCACCGGCCACGCGCTGGTCGTAGACGGCGGCTACACAGCGCGTTGAACGCAGATCTTCATCTAAGATAATTTTCAGATCGTCCTTACAGTGTACTCCATTCGTAGTGCCGCTTCTAGCCTGCCAGATGCGTGTCGGTAGGCTGGAAGTCTGCACTACGAATGGTAAATTTGAAACCTGGCCCCTGAAACCTGGCCCCTGAAACCTGGCCCCTGAAACCTGGCCCCTGAAACCTGGCCTAAAGGGCGAGCGAGGCACGATGCGTACGGTCGAAGAGTTGTTGGTGAACAATCGCGTCTGGGCCGCAACCGTGACCACCCAAGACCCTGGTTTCTTTCAGCGCCTTGCTAATCAGCAGACTCCCACCTACCTCTGGATTGGTTGCTCTGACAGCCGCGTACCCTCGACCCAACTGGTCGGCTTACCGCCTGGTGAGATGTTCGTCCACCGGAATGTGGCGAACATCGTCGCGCACACCGACTTCAACTGTCTCGCGGTCATCCAATACGCGGTCGAAGTGCTACAGGTTCAGCACATTATTGTCTGCGGCCACTACCGTTGCGGCGGCATTCACGCGGCCTTGCACGGACACCATCTCAGCCTGATTGACAATTGGCTCCAACATGTACAGGATGTGCGGCGGAAGCACGCGCCACGCCTCGCGGTCTGCCATGACACTGCGACCGAAGAACATCTGTTGTGCGAACTGAACGTGATCGAGCAGGTGGTGAATGTCAGCCAAACTACCATCGTGCAACAGGCATGGTTGCGCGGGCAACAACTTACGGTGTATGGCTGGATCTACGGCGTCGAGGACGGCCTGTTGCGCGATCTCCAGATCAGGGTCAACAGCCTTGCGACCCTTGATGTGCAATATGCCCGCGCCGTCGCGTTGGTGAGTCTGTAGAGACGCGAGCTGTTGCGTCTCTACGAACCGTACTGGTGGCAAAATGGCCCGTTCCGCGTCCTGACGGGTTCCTCGCTCCCAAGACTGACCTTTTTATGCACTTTTTCTCCCTTGACGTTGCCGGATCACCGCATAAAATAGGTGAAGGAAGACTTGGTTAGGGGAGCGCCGGGGGTCTGTTTCGTTCAACCTTGGCCTTCCGTTGCCAGTTCAGATTTGCCGTATGGATGACCGTCATGCGCGGGGTACACACTCTCACAATGCAATGCGATGGGCGACGGCTACCAGCTATGTCTAGGAGACCCGTGTGCACAAGCCTTACTCGGCATTCTTTGTTGGGACCCCGAACGCCGAAGAGCAGCGTCTCATCCAAGACACGCGGCTCTTAGTTGACTTCCAGGTACTCACCAACACGGCCCCGAATCACGACCAGATCATCCAGGCGGTCCCCGATTACGTCATGTTGCCGCTCACCCATGCCGACAAGTTGGTACTCCAACTCTTTCACCACCTGCGGAATGATGGGCGCACATGTGTGGTGGTTTGGGCTGAGCAGACCCTGACCGCGTTTAGCGGGCGGGGTTATCGCTGGCGCCAAGCGGCCCCAAAAACCCTCGACGGCCTCGAACAGTTGATGGCGTGGGGCAAGTGGCCGCTGCCCATCAACTATCGTTTCACCGGCCAGCTTTTGCGGCTGGTGGCAGCGGAAGCGCGCTACGTGGGGTAGGACATGGTTCAAACGAGCTTTACAGTTTAGCGATCTGACGCAAAGCCGCAAGGAACGTGCTGAAATGGCCGATTCTGAAGCATGCCGCCTTAGGCATGTTTCAGATCAGCTTTGCAATTTGGGCAAATACACCGCGTCCTGTTGCGGCAAATCTGCAATCTGCAATCTAAAATCTGCAATTAGCAACTCTGGTTCGTCACCAACCGACAACGGTCGAAGAGCAGCGTCCAGAGCTTCCCCAGCGTTTGGCTCGGCACCTTGACGAACTGCCACGTAAGCATGTCGTTCCAGATCAACTCGCGGCGCAACTCGGGGCGCAGGAACGTCCACTGGGCGATCAGCCCAAGGTTCCAGTAGACCAACAGGGCGGCGAGGACAAGGAGCGGCCACGACCCAAGGCGCGGGCGCAGCCACTCGATGAGCGCAGCGAGACCCAGCACAAACATGGGCGTACACTCGATCAGGCGGCGGAAGCCGAAGGCTCCGCGCAGATGCCAGGTGGTGCCAAACGCCCCGTTAATGTAGGTCTGCGCCAGAAAGCCTACGAGGAGCAACAGAGCCAGGGTGCGGTCGCGCCGCGCCAGCCAGCCAAGCCCAAGCAACCCCAGGGCCAGCACAGGTGCCCACAGAAAAGCTCCGCGTCCAGGGTCAAGCAGGGTGTTGAAAAAGTTGGGACTGGCCCAGTCAAGTTTGCTGGCAACCGTCGCCGACGGGCGCGGCTGCCCGTTCAGAATCTGGTAGGCGTACAGTTGCGGCGTGATTGTCAGGGCTAGGGCCGCCACAAAGGCTATATAGCGCCCCAACAGCCCCGTTGCCGCCCGCCACTGTCGTTGCCGCCCCAAACCCCAGAAGAGACCCAGCGCCTCGAGAGCCGGGATGCTCAGCAGCAGGCCCAGTTGCTCGCGGGTCATCACCATAAGGCCGCCCACCAACCCAAGGAGCAGCCACCGTCGCAGTCCCCGCTCACTGCCGCGCCCCCAATGGTGCGCCCACACGTGCAGAAAGAGCGCGAAGAGGCCGAAGCCAGTGGCATGCGCCCAGGGCATGGCAATGTAGGTGTAGAAAACTAGGGGTGAGGCCAGGAAGACCGTCAGGGTGGCGGTGGTAGCCGCGAAATCGCCCGTGTAGCGCCGCGCCAGTCGGTAGGTCAGTTGGAGGCCCAACAGGGTGTAGACCACCGACATCATGCAGGTAGCGACGATGTAGGGTCGGGCGAAGCCGTCGCGGGGCAGGTTTGCCCCGAACTGATTGGCGAGCAGTACCCCCAAGTCAGCCAAGATGAAGCCCGGTGCCCACATAATGGCTGCGCCGACGGGAGCCACATTGCGGAGCAAGCCGGTCTGCGGGTGCGGATTATTGGCGTCCGTACGCAACAGCGCGTTGGCGACTGCCTCGTCACCGAAGCGGCGGCCCTGCTCGGCGAAGTAGGTGTACTCGTTGCGAAAATCGAGATCGTGGTCGAAATAGACTGAGCGGAGGTACGCATAATACTGCACCTCATCGCTCAGGGCGACACGCGGCACGCTAAGGGGAAGTAGCAACAGGCAGACGCCGAGGATGAGCCAGGGGCCGATGTCGTGGGTGGCGCGCCAAGCGTGCCACCGCCCGGCCCACCCACCTTGCGTGGTGCGACGGGCCGGGCGGTCAGTCGTCATGGGAACTACCTTCAGACAATAGTGCAAAACGGGCGGTTCCAGCTTTAGACAAGGTTCAGATCAGCAACCCGCCCAGGAAGCCCCCAGAATAGTACCCCGCCGTTTTCCAAAATATCGCCCCAACCTACACTACAACAATCCGAGAGCGAATGGGTGTCGAACCCACCGGCGCGGCTCGTCACCACGCCCACTGGTTTTGAAGACCAGGGCAGCCACCGGGCCACATCCGCTCTCGGCGCGGATTGTAGTTGGGCGCTCTGCCCTTGTCAACCTTCGTCTACGGGTCGGTACGGTAATCACTTCCCAACAGCAGCACGATGTCTGTCTGGAAAGGCGCAGGCGGTGCGTCCGCAGGCGGCGTTGCGTACACTTGATTCGCCGCGAGGCCAAGCGTTTCGGCGAGCCGCCGCAGCGTTGCGGGACGCCCCGCATAGTCAATCAGCCGCGTCTCGGTCGCGGGGCTAGGCGCGTCAACCGGTTCGTTTAGCGTAAAGCCTTGCGTCGTCAGTTGCGCGCTCAGCCGCCCCGCCAGTCCCCGCACACCCGTCCCATTCAGCACTTGCACCCGCGTCACTTCCACAGGATTCTGCGGCCCCGCAAGCAAACGCGCCACTTGCGCCGCCACATCCGACGGTTCCCAATAGATATTCGAGCCAGTTTCTTTCACGATCCGCACATCGTTGGGATTAATGCTGAGGGCGACAATGCGACTCATGTCGAGGCCCTGCGCCAAGGCGGCGAGGCCGCGCAACGTCGCCAAGTCGCTCAGCGGCAGGGTCGTGCTCACGCTAGACTCGAGGTCACGCGCCAAGTCGGGGAGCAATGCCACTTGGCTGAGCAGACCTCGGGCGCGCACGGTGGCGAGCATGGCCCGCAACACCTGTTGCTGGCGCGCCGAACGGTCGAAGTCGCTGGAACTGTGGCGCGAACGGGCGTAGCGCAGGGCCGTTGCGCCATCCATCACCTGCAACCCGGCGGGGATGTACAGCCGTTCGTAGCCGTAATCCTCAGTGGGGAAGGCCGGATCGAGCAGCGGACGCTCCACATCTACGCTAATGCCGCCAATCGTTTCAACCACGCGCTGAAAACCGCGAAAGTCAAGCTGGGCGATGTAATCAACCTTGAGCTTAAGGAAGCCCTCGACCGTCTCGGCAGCAAGCGCCCCGCCCCCAGCTTCGGGTGTTGTCGCCTCGCCATAAATCTCGGTGGCATTGCCGAAGCCGTACCCATAGGCGGTGTTGATCTTCTGGAGGCCCTGGTGGGGTACGTTGACCATACTGTCGCGGGGAATGGCGAGCATCCCTGCCCAACCCCCGGCGGGATCAACATGCACGAGAATGAGCGTATCAGAGCGCACACCTTCCTCGGCACTGGCGCGGCGATCTACGCCGATGAGCAGCACGTTGAAGGGTTCGCGCAGACTGGCGGGCAGATCGGCGGGCGCGACGACCGCGCCTTGCTCACGCCGAGGATCAGCCGCTTCCAGCGCACTGAGCGTGCCGGTGGCCCAGCGTCCAATCAGCAGAAAGATGAGCAGCACGCCGAAGCCAATACTGCCAACAACGACGGTGAAGGGCGCACACCCACGCCTGCGCTGTGGGTTGCCGCCTCGTGCGCCTGCGTTGCCACGAGCAGGTTGGCGCGTCGCCCGCCGTTCACGAGCGGTGCGGTAAGGATGCTGCGGCGGCGTGCGTGGACTGCTCATAGAATGCTCAGGCATCTGCTCCATCGGCACCCCGTGGCGTGGGCGTTGGCCAAGGTGATGCCGCTGTTTCGCTTCAACAGTGGGAGCGCGGGCGTGTGGGGCGGGGATAGTATAGCGTAATTTGAGGCCATCACGTTGCAGATTGTAGATTACAGCTTTGCCAGAATGGGATGCAGTTAATGTAGCGAGAACCATCCCCGATCTCTCATCTCCCATCCCGCTACACACCACTCTTCTGCTCAACCCCACGGAGCAGGCGCACGAGGCGGGGCAGCGACCAGTGGCAAGCCAGCGCGAACAGCATGAGACCGCCAATCACCGCTGCGGCCTCCTGTCCTCGGGCCATATTCACCACTAAAAACATCGTCAAGTTGCTCAGATAGAGCGTCACCGGCAGCCAGGGCCAAAAGGGCTGCGGCGGGGTTACGCGGCGCAGCGCACGGTCACTCGCCTGATAGCGCAGCACGATCCAACTCAAGAGCAGACTTGTGAAGAACCACGCCACGAAATTGGAAGTCGGGATGCCATAGTACGCAGGCTGCGTGCTCGTGCTCCAGACCCAATAATGGTTAATGTGAACCGCAAACGGCTCAATCGTCACGTCAAGGAGCAGGGCAAACACGGCGGCGACGAGCACCCGTGTGGCGTTCGGGTGACGGGCGGGGCGATCCGTGGGGAGTTCGCGGCCAAGAATGAGTTCGCCGAGGCCCAGGGCCGCCGTGATGATCAGGAGCCAAGCGAAGGGAATGGCAACCGGCACCACCCCAATCAGCTTGGGTTCAAGCACATTGGTGTAGGCATACGTGCCAAAAGGGAAGCCGGTCAGCGCCCCAATGTGCTCGATCAACCATGCGAGGCAGAGCACCCAGACGGCAGCGATGGCTCCGGGGCGACCGAAGTTCACGGCAAGCCACGCGCCTGCGAGGGTACCCTGGAGGATTAGCTGCGCCCCGCCAACCCACATCCCCCAGACAGGTACACGGTCGAGAGCGACCAGGACAATTGACCACGGATAGAGAAAGAGGTAAACGGCGAACAAAACGGCCACGACAAAGCGGGGTCGGGTCGTTAGCTGCGGCATAGGCTGACGGTTCCTGTTCGGCAGGAGGGATGAACGCTTTGAGAGGATCGCTGCCCATTATAGAAGCGGGCTTTGGGCCTGTCAAAGCCTTCGCTATCATAAGACACCGCCCCCCGTTTGACCATAGCGATTCACGCTGCTATAATGCGCTTTCGATGTAGGAACAGTCGGCAAGCACGACTGTCATTGGCTTATCCGGGCCATCCGTGGCACCCAGAGGGTTTTCCACCGACGAGAATAGATCGTCGGTCTGGTGGAGCGGTCGCCGCGCTCGTGGCGGGTGAAGCCCTGAAGACGAAGGAGTCAAGCCATTAGGGATCGGTTTCGCATCAATAATCGCATCCGCGCACGTGAAGTGCGCCTGATTGACGAGAGTGGCACCCAAGTCGGGATCATCGGAGTCCGTGAGGCGGTAGCACTGGCTGAGGAGCGGGGCTTCGATTTGGTCGAGGTTGCGCCCAACGCCGTACCGCCTGTCTGTCGCCTGCTTGACTATGGCAAGTTCCGCTACGAACAGAGCCAGAAAGAGCGGGAGGCGCGTAAGCATCAGAAGCAGGCCGACCTCAAGCAGATCCGCCTGATGCCCAAGACCGCCGACCACGACATCACGGTCAAGGCTAATCAGGCCAAGCGTTTCATCTTGGCTGGCGACAAGGTGAAGTTTAACGTTCGCTTTCGCGGACGTGAGATGGCCCACCCCGACATCGGACGGAAGATGCTCGAGGAGATCGCCGAGCAACTGCGTGAGATTGCGACCGTTGAGCAGAAGCCCCTGATGGAGGGCCGTGTGCTCTCGCTGCTCCTTGCCCCCACGCCTAAAGTCTTGAAGGCGGCTCAGCAAGCCCAGAAGGTGAAGACCGCCCAACTCAAGTCTCACCCACCAACTGAGGCTGGTTCGGCTGATGCCTCGACGGCACCCCCAGAGGATGCCGACCTCGACGATGACGATCTCGACGACGAGGATCTCGATGATGAGGATCTCGACGACGACGATTTTGATGATGAGGACGAGGACGAGGACGAGGACGATGAGGACGACGAGGACGAGGATAAGGCCGAGGACGAGGCAAAACCGTAAAGGATAGGTTTGTGGTATGCCAAAGATGAAGACCCACAAGGGTGCCAAACGCCGGTTTAAAGTGACCGGCAGCGGCAAAGTGCTCCAACAGCAGGGCGTTCGCGGCAACAAGCTTAATCGCCCAGGCCGCTCCCAGCGCAAATGGGGCAAAGATCAGCCCACCTCGCGCACCAACCGCGAGCATCTCAAAGTCGCGCTGCCCTACGGTCTGAAGTAGCGCAGCCCACCGGAACTTTTTTTCGAGGTGACGGGTTTACCTTGGCTAAGCGCAATGGCGTGCCTCAGGGCCAGCAGTTGCCACCTGTCGCCTACGTTACGGGTGCAGCCCAGGGTCGTTTAGCCGCCCCCTGGCCGACCCGTTTATTGGGAGAATAGAGAAACCATGGCTCGTGTCAAGCGTGGCGTGATGGCGCACAAGCGCCACAAAAAGCTCCTCGATCAGGCAAAAGGCTTTCGCGGTGCCCGCAGTCGTCACTACAAGGTGGCGCACGAAGCGGTGATGCACGCCTTGGCTTACGCCTACCGCGACCGTCGTCACCGCAAGCGCGACTTCCGCCGCCTCTGGATTTTGCGGATTAACGCGGCGGCGCGCATTCACGGTACGACCTACAGCCGCCTCATCGCTGGTCTCAAGCAGGCCAACATTAACCTCGACCGGAAGATCTTGGCGGATCTGGCGGTGCGTGACCTCAACGCCTTTGGCGAGATTGTCGCCGTGGCAATGCAGACCCAGTCCGCGCCGAAGAACGCGTAACGACGCGTGATCGCCAGTCCGGCCAATCAGCACGTCAAAGCCCTGCGCTCGCTGCGCGTCT
>Ga0194060_10003555_pt1 | contig 10984 bp, 10 predicted proteins | sample SepL225m_MetaG_FD_163427 | JGI IMG/M metagenome (GOLD analysis project Ga0194060, IMG submission 163427) | Anoxic zone freshwater microbial communities from boreal shield lake in IISD Experimental Lakes Area, Ontario, Canada - Sep2016-L222-5m | ecosystem: Environmental > Aquatic > Freshwater >... | reverse complement strand
ATCCAGTTTCTCCTTCAGTCCGCCGAGGGTCTCGCCCGCCTTCCTGGATTTCGAATCGCCCTCCACGAGCAACGTCTGCAATTCGGCCAGACGCTCGGGAACATTGGTGACGGCCGCCCAACGAAGGCCCGCAGCGGTTGAATTGGTCAGGGAGACCATCGCAAGCCGGTTGGAGTTCACCTGTTCAGACAATCCCTTTAACGTAACCCCTGCGGAAACCAGGGTTTCACCGGCATACCGACTGACAATATCCGCGCATCTCGCGGCGTTCGTTTCTATCCCGCCAAAATCACCGGCATCCGAAAGATGCGTCAACCCGTTGGTTATTGCAGCCACAGTATGGGTGGCGTTTGACACCCAGCCGCGCGCCAAGACCTCCCGGTTGGACACATCGATCATAAACGCCTGCAAGTCGCCCGAAATGGCGTCCACATTTTTCCGGAACTGCAGGCTCTTGGCTTGGTCTTTTATTTCGGCGCGTCGGCGCTCCTGACTCTTGCGATAGACCAGAAAACCGGCAATCGCGCCAGCCAGCAATAAACACACGAGTATCCCGACCAGGACTTTTTTCAAGCGTCCGGATGACGCGCGGGCCGGGACGGGAGCGGGAAGTTCTACGGAGGACACCCCTTTTTTCTTTGCCAGAATAAATTTTCCGCCCTTTTTGGAGACGGCCCCGAATGCCAGAGGGGAAGGAGACGGCAACATGTTCAAGACCCGGCGGATATCGGACATGACCGAGGCATAATTGGGATATCTCTTGATCGGATCGGCATCCAGCATACGCCCGACAATGGCTTCCACTTCGCGGTTGATGCCGGGCCTCATCTCATGTAACAGCGGGGCAGGCTGTTTCATGCGGGCCTTGACGACATCCATCGGGGTCTCTCCGTCAAACGGGGGTTTCAGGGCCAGCGCATGGAACAGAGTGCCGCCCAGACTGTAAATGTCAGAACGGGCGTCGGAAGGATGTCCTCGGAGTTTTTCGGGGGCAATGTAATAGGGCGTCCCCCAGATGCCCTGCGCGGTTCCCCCTTCGTTACTCTCCTTGAAACGGGCCAACCCGAAATCCACGACCTTGGCGATTCCATTGTTGTCGAACAGAATGTTCTCGGGTTTCACATCACCATGGATCAGGTTGATGTTGGCGGCGGCCATCAACCCCTCCGCCACCTCTCCCCCGATCTTCATGACCTGGGCTTCATTGAGCGTTTCCCCACGGGCAATAATCTGATCCAGGCGGCCGCCTTCCAGCAATTCCATCACCATATAGGGTTGCCCGTGGGCAATTCCAAAGGAGTAAATTTGAACAATATTGGGATGGTTCAACGCGGCGGCGGCCTGGGCCTCCCGCCTGAACGTCTCCACAAACGCCGGATTGCCGCCCAAAGAGGACTGCATCACCTTGACGGCAACCCACCGATCCAACCCGGTGTCACGACCGCGATAGACGGCACCCATCCCCCCCTTGCCCAGGAGTTCCACGAGAAGGAAGGCGCCCATCTTGCCGGGAACGCGCTGCTGGGTTCCGCATTCAGGACAGGCAATCTCAACAAAGGCGGGCAAATTGGAGACATCCATCAAGTGATGGCATTTGAGACACGTCGTCTCATGCACCGGATCGGTTACAATGTCAGAAAGCGCCGTCTCCATAATTAAGCAAACGCCTGATTTCGATAGACTGCTATTGTTATAAACGCGTGATTCTGCCTATTATGGGGGATCGTGTCCACAGAAAATGAGGTTAGATAAGAAGTATGGATCCTATCTGTTTTCACATCGGAAGCCGTCCCATTTATTGGTATGGCGTCATGATGGCGCTGGCCTTCCTGGCCGGCATCGGGCATTGGCATTGGCTGGGGCGCCGCACGGGCCGCGATGTCTCCCTTTCCGGGGATCTGGCCTTCTGGCTCATGGCGGGGGGAATACTTGGCGCGCGCCTGGCCTACGTCATCGCCAACCTCGACTACTACCGCGCCGCCCCCCAGGAGATCATCCGCATCGATCAGGGCGGGTTGATCTTTTACGGGGGATTTATCGGGGGACTCCTGACCTTCTTCGCCTTCGCCAGATGGCGCCGCATCCAACCCCTTGATCTCGCCGATTTCACGGTTACAGCCCTGCCCCTCGGCCATGCTCTTGGCCGGATCGGCTGCTTCCTCAATGGATGTTGTGGAGGAGGCGCGGTTCCGCACCCTTCGTTCCTGACCTGCGGGTTAACTCATTACCCGGTTCAACTCTATGAGACCGTCTTCAATCTCGGGGTCTATATGCTTCTGACCTGGTTCTTCCTGTTCCGCCGCAATGGCCGGCGAGGTTCCGTGGTGGCTCTCTATTTGATGACCTATCCCATCGGGCGATTCCTCCTGGAATTCATCCGGGGCGATGCCCGCATGCATTTCGGACGTCTTGATATGGCCCAGGTAATCAGTCTGGGTCTGATCGGCATGGGACTCGCCCTGTGGTGGTTTGCGCGGCAAAACCGAACCCGTGGCCACTATGAGTCAGTATAACGTCACTCTCGACGGCGTTGGCCAAAGACTGGATGTTTGGTTGAGCGCCCAGGTTCCCGACCTGTCCCGCGCCCGTATCCAGGTTCTGATCCAGGGTGGTCATGTGCTTCTGAACGGCAAACCACCCAAACCCAGTCAGAAATTGGCCGCCGCACAAACCATCACTCTTTCAGTGCCCCCGCCCGTCAATACCGACCTGAAGCCGGAACCCATCCCGCTGGACGTGCTGTTTGAAGATGCCGATCTGATCGTGATCAATAAGCCCGCCGGACTGGTCGTTCACCCCGCCGCCGGACATGCCTCGGGAACGCTCGTCAACGCCCTGCTGGCCCATTGCCCCGATCTTGCCGGTATCGGCGGGGAGAAACGTCCGGGCCTTGTTCACCGTCTCGACCGCGACACCACAGGCGTGATGGTGGTGGCGAAGAACGAAACCGCCATGCGGTCACTGGTGAACCAGTTCCGGCTCCGACAGGTGACGAAAGAGTATCTCGCCCTCGTGTGGGGTCATTTGAATCCCCCGTCAGGACGCACGGAAACCCTGATCGGGCGCAACCCGAAGGATCGCAAGAAAATGTGCACCAAGCCTGATGTAGGCCGGGTTGCCATCACGAATTACGAGACCCGGGAAAAATTCGCAACGACATCCCTCGTGCGAATTCGCATCGAAACCGGCCGCACCCATCAGATCCGAGTCCACATGGCGCACCTCGGTCATTCGGTCGTCGGGGATCCCCAATACGGCCGGCCCCGCCATGAGGCCCTGCCTGTTCCCGTTCCAGACCGCCAGATGCTCCACGCCATTCGCCTTGCCTTCTCCCATCCCGGAACCGGCCAACCTCTTGTCTTTGAGGCGCCCATCCCCCAGGATATGAGCGTTCTGATTGACACCCTGAAACGCTAGACAGACTCGTCCTGTCATGGATGTCATCCCTGGCAAATACGACAAGACAGACGGGTTTTCACATGCTCACGGCACCGCCTCTCCGGGGTACACAAGTCCCCATTGTCGGCGCAGTTCATCCATGGTGCGCATCATGGACACCGTTTCGGAGAGCGGAATGACGGGACTTTCCAGGAGGCCCGCGCGCAGGCAACGGCCCACCTCGATCGCCTCGTACTGGTAACCGTTCCCGACCTTGGGAATCGTGACCGTCTCAGGCTCCTTCCCTTCCCGCATCAACGTCGCCTGGGATCCATGCCAGAATTCCGGAATCAGAATCGAGCCGGTCGTCCCGAGTATCCTCGCCTCATGGGCGGTTCTCGTTCGCACGGCACAGGTCAAAACCGCCAGTTCCCCGCCCCCGTACGACAAGACCACGGCCGACTGTTCATCCACCCCGGTCTCACCAAGATGGCATAGTCCTGTCACTTTCGAAGGCGCCGCACCGAGAACCATGGCGGCCAGCGACAGGGGGTAGATGCCGACATCCAGCAAGGCCCCGCCACCCAGATTCGGATTCAACACCCGATTCTCCGGATCCCACTCGGCCCGGAACCCAAAATCCGCCATGACCATCCTGGGTTCGCCAATCGCCTTCCGGGTCAGCCACTCCCGGATCTGAACCACGATCGGCAAAAACCGCATCCACATCGCCTCCATGAGAAAGACGTTGCGCTGGCGCGCCAGTTCCACCAGATCCTGTGCTTCCCGCGCATTGAGGGTAAACGGTTTCTCCAGCAACACGGCTTTTCCGGCCTTGATGCACAGCCTGGCTCCCTCGTGATGCAGGGGATGCGGTGTGGCCACATAGATGACATCGACCTCGGGATCCGCTGCCAATGACTCGTAATCCCCGTGAACGTTGGGCACGTTGAATTCCGCGGCAAAGGCCATCGCTTTATCCTTCGTTCGTGACCCGACCGCCACCAGCGCGGCATCAGGAACGGACTGCAACCCTACTGCAAATTTCCGGGCAATTTTCCCCAACCCCAGAATGCCCCATCGGATCGTCTCCATACGAACGCCCTTTCGTATCGCTCTCTTGATTAATATCGGAATCTGTATACCATCTGGTCTCTCCTTAACAATGACAAAGAGACAGGCAACATGACGATGTTCTATGGCCTTCTTCGATCCTCCCCGTTCAGGAGGAGACGGAGCGCCATCCCCGGCGTTCAGGAAACCGTTTTTTGTGTGCTGCTGGTTCTGCGAAGTTCAGGGGCGGAGCTCGATATTGTCGTCAATAATCCGCCGGCCACGGGAACCGTGCATGCCCTGCTGTTCAATTCGCCCAATACCTTTCTCAACCTGCGGGATCCGGTCAAATCCACAACGCTCCAGTTCGGAAGCACGATGAAGGGACGAATCCCCGATCTCCCGCCCGGTGACTACGCCCTCATGGTCTATGAGGATGTCAATGTAAACGGTCGGCTAGACAAGAATTTCATCGGCATTCCACGGGAGCCGCTCGGTTTCTCAAACCACTACTGGCCGAAGGGCCCACCCACCTTCAGTCGGGCGATGATCCACCTGGATGAAGGCGAAACCAGAACCTGCGATGTCGATCTCAAATCGTCGTTTGGCAAGGCAGGACTGATCGGCGTGGGCGTTGGAGTAATCGCCCAGAGCAGCCCGTATCGGGGTTCTGACCACGCAACCGTGCTTCCCATTCCCGCCATCACCTATGTCGGCGACCGGATTCAGATTCTCGGCCCCGGAGTCCGATATGGCCTCCTAAACGTCGGGGACGTCAGGCTGGCGGCAACGGCGGGCTACCGGATTGGCGCCTATAGCGAGGGTGACAGCCCCATCCTTGAAGGAATGGGAAACCGCGAAGGAACCGCCATGGGAGGACTGGCCTTGAGGGCCAGACTGCCTGCCAACATCCATTTCTCCTGCGGATACGAGAATGACTTGCTGGGACGATTCAACGGGGGCATAGGCCGGTTTGGTGTGGAGCGGGGTTTTCAAAGCGGCCTCATGACCCTCTCGCCCTATGTCGGAGTCAACTGGATATCAGCCGGTCTGGCGGACTATGAATACGGCGTGACCGCCAGCCAAGCCCGCGCGGGACGTCCTGCCTACGAGCCCGGCAGCGCGGTTAGTTTTGAAACCGGACTCAGTATCTTTATGGAACTCTCAGGGTCATGGCGTCTCATTCTGAGTGGACGGGTCGAATTTCTTCCCCCCGAAATCACCGGTAGCCCGATTGTGGGGCAGGATCAGGTGTATGGTGGTTTTGGCGCCATTAACCGTTTATTCTAACCCTTGACAACCACCTGCCCGTTCTCTATTTTTCCAAACCGACAACTGAATCATTGATGCGGCATCCCGGAACGCGGTGAAATTCCGCGGCGATCCCGTCGCTGTAATCGGGGAGCCGGTTTCTTGAAGGCACTGCCAGCCACTGGGCTGAATCTCTTGCAATTGGAGGGATATCGGCACGGGAAGGCGAGAAACCGGCGCTGATCCGAAAGCCAGAAGACCTGTTGCATCACGTATTGAATATTGGAATCTGATGGAAAAGGGTTCCGACCCTTCGGCTTTATGGCCGGGTGGTCGGAACCCTTTTTGTTTTTACAAATAACACTGAAAGGAAGAAAGAATACAATGAGCACACTGCAACAGACCCTGAACTCGATCCGCCCCGCCGACCGATCGCTCGCACCCGCCATTCAGGCCCACCTGGATGACCTGACGAAACCCCAGGGGAGCCTCGGTCGCCTTGAGGAGTTCGCCTTGCGTTACGGGCTCGCGACCGGCCGCGTCAAACCCGGACCGGTCAAGGGCCGCATCTACTGCTTTGCCGGCGATCACGGGGTCGCCGATGAAGGAGTCTCCGCATTCCCGAAGGAAGTCACGCCCCAGATGGTCTTCAACATGCTGGCCGGCGGCGCCGCCATCAATGTCTTTGCCCGGCATGCCGGCGCCGACCTGAAGGTGGTGGATATGGGTGTGGATGCCGATTTTGCCGATGCGCCCGGCCTCCTCAAACATAAGGTGGCCCGCGGCACCGCAAATCTGGCCAAGGGACCGGCCATGACTATTGCCCAGGTCACCCAGGCGCTTGAGACCGGCATCGCCCTTGCCGCCCAGGCGGCCCACGACGGAATCACCCTGCTGGGAACTGGCGACATGGGCATTGCGAATACCACGCCTGCCACCGCACTCTTTTCCGCTTATCTAGGACTGGCTCCCGCCTTGATTACCGGCCGCGGCACGGGCGTGGATGATGCCCGGCTCAGCCATAAGATCGCCGTCATCGAACAAGGCCTGGCCGCAAACCATTCCGCACTGGGCGACCCGCTCGCCACGCTGGCCGCGCTGGGCGGCCTTGAAATCGCCGGTATCGCGGGGCTGATTCTCGGCGGTGCCGCCAACCGGGTTCCCGTCGTGGTCGATGGCTTTATCTCGACTGCTGGCGCCCTCGCCGCCCTGAGACTTCAGCCGACCGTGGCCGATTACGTGTTTTTCAGCCATCTCTCCAATGAACAGGGGCACCAGGTGGTTATGCAGAAACTCGGTATCAAGCCCATCCTGGATCTCAACATGCGACTCGGCGAAGGAACCGGCGGCGCACTCGCCATGACCCTCATTGCCGCCGCCATCAAAATGGTCAACGAAATGGCCACCTTCAGTTCGGCCCATGTGAGCGGCAAGTCGGGGTCATGACCACCCCGATGCAACCTGGAGGAACCACTTCGAGCAGTTGCCAAACAGGGTGTTCTTTCGATAGACTTCGCCCATTGAAGCAAGGAGTTGAGTTATGGACGAAATACTTTCGAAAAACGGGCGCCTACTGGAAGATGAATTTTTCGCCAAAAAGGACGCCATTCTGATTGAGAAGCTTCGCGAACTCGAGCGCATGGAGCAGACGCAGAAGGCGTTGTCAAAGGTCTCCGGAATTACCAACGAGGCCGTTCTCAAGCGTCTGGTGGAACTCGATATTCACGCCGATCTTCTGGCGACCCTGACATTGGTTCCCCTGGTGGAGATAGCCTGGGCGGATGGCGAGGTTCAGGACTCCGAACGGGAAGCCATCCTGGCCGGGTCGACCCGGAATGGCATGGGACCCGGCTCTGTTGATTATGTCCTGCTGGACGAATGGCTCAAGAATAAGCCTCCGGCCAAGATGCTGGACGCGTGGATCGTATACATCCGCGGTCTTTGCGAAGTCATGACCGATGACGAGATCAAGGAGATCAAATCCCTCTTTCTTTCACGTGCCCGCGGCATCGCCGGGGCCGCCGGCGGCTTCCTCGGTCTGACCTCGAAAATCTCCACCGAAGAAGAAGCCATGCTCAAAAAACTGGAATCAGCCTTCGCGTAATAACTCCTATTTTCCCTTGTTATTGACAGGACGATTCACAGGCGGCTTCTCGTCATCAAACGTGGATCCGTAATGGGCCAGGAAGAACTTCTTCTCACTGGTCCACCAACCCCGCGCGGGATCCGGTTTCCCAAGTAAAGGCCGCAGGCATGTTGTCATCTGCAACGAGACCAGGGCAAAAATAACAAACCACGCCCCGATACCGCTGGTTCTCCGGAACAAGGGCACCTCTTTCAATTTATTGATGTATCGCACGGCAAACGCCACCGACACCATCCAGAGCACAAAGATCAGCATGACCACAAAGGGAAGACTTTCGGTGGACACTGCAAATAACCACGCCACCGGCGCCAGCCCAATCAGCAGAACCCCCACCATGGCTAGACATGACGTTCCCAGCATGAAGGTCTGCCCCAGTTTGAGCGGCGCCCCGCCAACTGAACTGAAAACATAAAGACTCGGGAAACAGAGCAGAAGCGAGCAGGCCGCAATGAGGGGCGTTTTGACGGCCGCCATCAGTCCCACGCTCAATCCCCCGAACAGTCCCACCGCAAAACCAAAAATGGCATGCAGAACCAGGGCCGTCACGAGGAAGTTCACCCCGCTTCTGAATACGTCCTTGCCGTCCGCCAGATCCTGACCAATCTGTGACGGGGCTCTCAATAGCGCGGCAATTCGACCTTCAACATAGGCGGGCTTCTCGAACTGCGGAACAGGGGGCGGAACTGCATTCATAAGGTTAACCTCCATTGACAATGACTCTCATTCGCTTTCACTCCAAGAGATACGGCAATACTTCTCCAAAGACAAATTCATAAAAATTCCGGCTCAGACAATCCGGACGCATAAACACCACGTCATAGAACGGACTCCCGACAAACGGCCGGAGAATCCAGGCTGTCTGGCATCCCACAAAGGCGAAGGCGACCAACCATCCCGAAAAAAGAGGGAAAACACGGGAACGGGCGGACACCCATCGCCTCAGGCCGCCATACAGGGCCAGATTACCCGCCACTCCCGCCATGGCCAGAATCAGAATGTGGGTCACCAGGATACTGTTATGCGCGTATCGCAACGCATCATGTGTTCCCGTTCGGGAGACACCGGACAGGACGAAGAAAAGCGTCACGGGAATCAGACTGAGCAGAATCCAGCCCGCCAGGGTCATGGACGCAATCACCAATAGAAGCGTTTTCCGGTAACTCAATCCCGAGCCCAGTACCGTTGCCAGCATCCAGTTGAAAACCGACACAATGCCCGTTGTAATCAGGAATACGGCCGGCAATTTTATCGCGACATAGAAGGACAGTTCCCAGGAACGCCACCCCGCCAGAACCATGCCATATAGACCGCATGAAACAATGATGAAGAGCACAAGAAGGGATACATCCCGCCACTGCAACGTCTCATGACCCGCCTCATCCCAGAAGCGGTTCCGATCCAGCAACAATGTCATGGGAGATAAATACATGGGTCAATGTCGCAGTAACGGGCGGTTCATAGACTCATCGTCTCCAGATACTCAATCCAGGCATCCATGCCCTGGCCGGTTTTGGCGCTGAGTTCGAAAACAAAGACGCCGGGACGGATCTGGCGGAGGTATTCGCGGCATTTTGCGAGACTCCAGTCCAGATGCGGGGCGAGATCCATCTTGGTCAGCACCACCACCGGGGCCAGACTGAACAGGGTGGGATACTTCACCGGTTTGTCTTCACCCTCCGTGGTGGAGAGCAACGCCACCTTGAAATTTTCGCCCAAGTCAAATGCCGCCGGACACACCAGATTCCCGATATTCTCAATAAACAGCAATTTGACGCCTTTTCCAGCCACCTCCGGCAGGTAGGCCCCCACCCGCGCGGCATCGAGATGGCAGGAGTTGATCGTCTCAATTTGTCTGACCTCGGCCCCCTTCCCCATCAGCCGCTGCGCATCATTGTCCGTAAACTGGTCTCCGGTGATCACCGCGCAGCGAACCCGCCCGCGCAACCGCTCCAACGTCCTCTCCAGTAGTAATGTTTTTCCACTGCCGGGCGACGAGATCAGATTGATCGCCGTAACGCCATGCGCCGCGAGCCATGTCCGGTTCACATCGGCCTGGACATCGTTCTCTGCCAGAACCTTCCGCTCCAACGACAGGGTTCTCCGCTCCACATGGGGATGCACATGGTCATGACCGTGGTCATGGCCATGAGGATGCGCGTGATCATGGGGATGACCGTGCACGTGGTCCAACGCCGTGCCGCAACCGCATTCTTTACACATTCATCTACCCTCCTCCACTCTTCACCCTTCACCCTTCACTCTTCACTCTTCACTCTTCACCCTTCACTCTTCACTCTTCACCCTTCACCCTTCACTCTTCACTCTTCACCCTTCACTCTTCACTCTTCACCCTTCACTCTTCAACATCCACATCCATCGTCTTGATATACAGTTGCCGACCTTCCACCATCTCGACTTGTAGAACGGCACCCGCTGCCAGGGATTCTTCAGCCGCCAGTTCAAAAACGGCCTTCAGCGCATCGGGGTCTGTTCCGGACAACCGACCTACCACGACAGTGATACCGGCAATGGCTCGGGCTTTCTGCTCGACCGCCACCTTCTCCGCTTGTTCGATCAACGCCATCGCAATGGCCATCTCATGCATCAGCAGATCCTTGGCAATAATTCCCCGCGCGGAACGTCCACAAGGCGGTGACCACCCGTGAGGGTCTCAAGAATAACACGCCCCTTCCTGTCAGTCACCACGCCAATCCTGGCAGCACCACACCCCTCCGGCAAAGACCGCCAGGCACTCAGCACCGCTTCTGACTCCGAAGCCGCAACGATCATCATCATCCGGCCTTCCGAGGCCACCTGCAACAAATCCACCCCCAGCATCTCTGCCACTCCCTTTGCGCCGGAGGAGAATGGGATCGCTGCCTCGTTCAGCAAAATCCCTGTGGACTGATCCTCGACGACTTCATTCAGAACCGATGCCAGCCCCCCTCGTGTCGGGTCGCGCATAAATTTTACATCCCGCGCAAACGGGCGACTGGCCAGCACCAACCGGTGGATCGGACCGGTATCGCTCATAACGCCGTGGGTAATCCGGATACCCTCACGAGCCGCCAGCACCGCCATCCCGTGATCGCCCACCGGACCGCTCACCAGAATATGATCGCCCGGCGCAATCCGTCCCGCGCCAAGATCAAACTC
>Ga0194060_10003554_pt1 | contig 10984 bp, 3 predicted proteins | sample SepL225m_MetaG_FD_163427 | JGI IMG/M metagenome (GOLD analysis project Ga0194060, IMG submission 163427) | Anoxic zone freshwater microbial communities from boreal shield lake in IISD Experimental Lakes Area, Ontario, Canada - Sep2016-L222-5m | ecosystem: Environmental > Aquatic > Freshwater >... | reverse complement strand
GGGCCCATCAGCCCATCGCGCACGGGAATCGTAATGGCGGGACCAAACGAGCGGCATCGGGCCGGCCATAGCGAGATCGGTTCGTGTGATGAGACTGGCGCCGTCCTGCATGTCGACAGGATCGGATGAACGCGGGGTGGAGATCGAGGAATCGGACAGAATACGGGACTCATACTCATTGTAGCCATCAATGGAGGGGATCGAGCCGAAATCGCTCGTGAACCCGCCGCTCAGGCCGCCGCCAATGATCATGCCGACGCTGTAGTAATCTCCGCCCGCGGGACCGTAGTCGATGTATCCGCACCCACTCCAGTGGTTGAGGGTGACTTTGCCGTCTCTGGGCAACAGAATCTTGCGCCCGTTGTTCATGTCCGTAACAAATCCCGCCAGCGTCTGGGCGCTGTAGTTGGTGAGCGTAGCGCTGATCGTGGACCAGTTGTTTGACGTGGCGAAGTAGATCGGCAGATTCGTGGCGTTGGCCAAGGCGATGACGCGGACCGTCGAGACGGCCGGCTTGTTCGTCCCATTCATCTGGTCGAGCACGCCATGTTCGAGGGCACTGGAGAAAAGCATGTAGCCGTCGAACTTTGAGGGATCGGCGATGGAGTACGAGAAGTTGTTCTTGAGATCGACATAGGGGGATTCCGCCTGTCCGGCGATGCCTATGTTGTAGAAGCAATGCTGCCCGGAGCCCTTGAGCCGGCTGTCGAGCGTGTTCATCAAGGCGGTCTGCGCCAGCCATTGCTGGCCCACGACCTCGAGTACGCGGGAACGCAGCGACACATCACCTTCCGACAGGCCGGTGGCGCGCAGGCGACCGAGTTCGCTCTCGGCGCGTTCGCGCATTCCGCCTCGGTGGTCGCCGCCGAACCCGATCGGAATGGTGTACACGTTGCCGTTACTCCGGGTGAGACTGTACTGTGCCGGGAACACGCTGTAAGCATTGCTAACGGTAATGATGGCGGTGACGGCGGACTGAGAGGAACCGGCGGGTTCGTTCGTCACCACGGTATCGTCAAGGTGTAAAACCGCCTTGGGGTGGGTCTGAGCAGAGTTCGTATACGACATCCAGAGGTGGCGCGCACCGATCTCGTCCAGCCAGAACGTATTGGTAAGGCCGCCGTGCTTCAGTGTGACGCTCGTACGCAAAGCATTCTTGTAGGCGTCGGTCTGTGCGAGAAAGTCCACAACCACGCCGTTGGTCGCGCCATGGAAGGTGAGCACATCGGTGGCCAGGTCCTGGGGAGCGACCGTGTCGCCGCCGATGAAATACGAGGCTGCAGCGTTGGTGCCGGAGGCCCGCCAGTTCGCGGTGAGATTTGTTGAAAGCCGACACAGTTCGGCTGCAAGATTGGTGGTGGCGAGGCCGGATACGAACCAATCGTTGGTGACGGTTCCCCCCGCCTTGGCCAGCATGTTGCTGCGGGTATATCCCATGTCCGTCAACAGGCTCGCGCTGGGAGACGTGACGCGACGAGGCTTGAAGGATGGATCGAGACAATAATCGGTACCGCCAAGCGTCAGCCGCACCCAGAAATGCGGCACCCGGACAGTGTAGCCCGCAGGGCCTCCTGAACCTCCACAAAGGGAACCATCGAGAGAGGCCCTGGCCAGTGTTTTACCCACCAGATCACTCCAAATGGTGGAAACCGTACCCGTAGCTGGAACGCCCAGCCAGGAGGCGGCATCGTAGCCCGAGGTCGTACCGCCGAGCGGCACGGCAAATCCGCCTGTGAAGGGGTCGGTGGGCGGTGGGGCATACATCACGGTGGTTGTATTGGTGTAACCGCTGGCTCGCAGCAAGGCCAGCAGAAGGAACGCCTGGTCGCCATCGCTCCCTTCGCGATCAAGCAGAGTACGTTCCGGCCCACGTGAAATCCCCGGGTAGGGCGTGAAAACGATATGGTTTCGGACGAATAGATAGCACTGCGCCCAATTGCAGTCGAGGCCGCGGGCTGTCTCCGAAATCAGGTCATTTGGCATCGGTCCCTGGCCCAAGCCAAGGTTGATGAGCACTTGTCCGGATTCGGTCGGCGGCGCGGCCAGCGCTTCAACCAGGTCTGACGGCGAATAGGCGGGGTCCGGGTCGCCCATGGCCGACACGCCCCCGTCCTCGACGGCCGCTTCCACGTTGGTCTCAGACTGGTTACGCCAGCCGGACCAGTCACCCCCCTCCTGGGGTTCGGCGGCCCAAGCAAGGGAGCGAACAAATAACATGGCGAGTAACAATGCAACCGATGCGGATAAAATGCGGCGCTTCATGGCGTCCTCCTTTCGGCCGTCGAGGAATTGTTACCGGCCGGCGTTATCATATATATCCCTGACCCTCCGCCACCATCTGCGCCTCCATAAGCGCCGGTCAAGCGATCATCCGTATCGTAGTAGTAGCGAATTGAGGTCGTGGAGGCACCGCCGTTCGGGACGGTTGGATTCGTGCCGGCAAGCAGTTCCTCGTCGTCATCCATGCCGTCATCGTCGGTATCGCGTTTGGCAGGATCGGTCCCGTAAGTGAACACTTCGGCATGGTCGGACAGCCCATCCCCATCTGTATCGCCATTGGTCGGTTTCGTGCCGTGCTTGTATTCCTCTGCGTTGCTAAGCCCATCATGATCCGGGTCAGCCCCAAGTTGATATATTGCTACCACATCATTGGAAGACCATGCACCTGGCCCGATTCGCACATCATCCAGTGTGCCGGCAAATAGGTTGGTGAGCGTTCCCCCTGAAGCCGCCCCGAGCTTGAGAGAATTGGCGCCATTTTCAATGCCTCCAATTTCCATCCCGAAAATATAATTCGTTTGGGCGACAGGCACACCGTTGACATAAATTTGTTGATTGCCACCACTGTAAGTGCCCACCACATGCACTGGCACGTTGGATGTAAGCGCGTAGGGATATCGCAGCGTCCTGGCGCCCGATTTGCAAATCGTGAAAGCCAGTGCCCCATTTTCGTAGCCAAGACCGTAACCAGTTGTCCCACCTGGCACCCATTTACTGACAAACGTGGCCGCACCATTGGTATAGAGGCGATCTGGTTTTACCCATAGCCCAATACTTACAGATTCTGGCTTCAGACTGACGCTATCAGGAACCTCGACGTAAGTATTGGTTCCGTCAAAATGGAGGCTGTTGCTAATAACGCCAGCGCCCCATGCATTGGTGGCAAAACCATAAAGGATTCCGTTATTGGTATTGGCCGTAGAGTCAAAGGCATTGGTGCCTGCGCTCTCATCGAGTTTCCACCATGCAGATAAACCACTCCCGCCGCCGCGAGTCGGATCAAGCCCATAAAGAACTTCCCACCAATCGGGCAACCCATCCTCATCGTTGTCAGGATCGGCCAGTGTGATATCCTGGCCGGTGAGGTTGGCATCCAGAAATACCGGGTTACTGTTATGGCTGCCCCACGCCTCCCAAGATGTTGGCAGAGTGTCAACGTTGCTGTCCCGCCATGCTCGCACCCAGTAATAGGCATTGGGCGGCAAATGAGTGATAGTATATGTCATGGAATTTGTGAGCGTGTCGGCATAAACCCAGGCCCAGTCCGTCCCATTGGTGCAGGCCACCACATGAATCACACCCGTCTGAGGGCCGGTGTAGGTGATCGTACCACTCAGATTCCAAGGATGACTCGAAATATCCGTCGGGATTGTGTCAGCGTTGTATTCTTCCTGATTTGTGTACTCATCTCTGTCAGGATCTCCCGCTGCCGTGTTTGTTACGTTCCCGAAACATGCGATTTCCCACCAGTCGGGCAGGCCGTCGCTGTCGTTGTCAGGATCTACCAGCGTAAAGCCTTTCCCTGTCACACGGTTTGTGATGACCGTTAGAACATTGGTAAACACCCCGCGCGCCTCCGTGGCATTGGTCTGCCCGTTACCAATGCTATCCACCCAGGCCTTGAGCCAATAATTCGTCTGCTCCAGGTCGGGAATGAAATACGTCAGTGGGAACCCACTGATGGCAGAGGTGTAACTATGGCCGGTTGACCAGCTATTGGAGTCTGTTACCGCGATCACCCAAACGATGCCTGTCTGACGGCCTGAGTAGATTAACGTCCCCGAAACATTCGGGGGATCGTTCGGATCAAGCGGATTATGGCCATGAGCGATCTCCCAGCCGTCCCCCATCCCGTCTCCATCGGTATCGAATTTTGAGGGATCGGTTCCCCAGGACAGTTCACCTTCGACATAGAGATAGCCGTTTGTCGCCACACCGCCAGAGTACAAATTTGTTGTGACATAACCGCTGTAGCCATCCACCAAACCGTCCCCGTCAGAATCCAGCGAAAACGGATCGCTATGGTAAATCTTCGCCTCCCGGCCATTCGCAACTCCGTCACCATCCGAATCTTCCGAACTGCCGATACAGTAAAACCGGTTGGTAATATCAGTCCCATTAGTGGCCGCCCGATCCAGCCACTCTAGGGAGTTCGTCCCCACCGTCACTAGATTCGTCTCCACAAGCCACCACCGCTTCTCCACCAGGTTCGTGCAGACCATCACCTCAAGCCGGTTGGTCTGCGTATCCGGATAATCCACCCGCAGGAGCATTCCTGAACTTACCCCCACAATTTGAGCAATCACAATGTTGGTGTCCGAGCCCGCCATCCGCATCATCGACATCCCGCCCGACAATGACCTACTGGCGGAATCAGCCAGCAGAACATCCATCAATGATGCAAAACGATCCTCGGCATAGACTTCAACATAATCATCAGGAATCAGCGTGATTTCCATCTCCACATGTGAGGGATCAAGTTCCTCTTCATCCTTTGCCCGTTGAGCCGCGGGAAATGACTCCGCATATATTTGCGGTCGTTTTTGACGTGCCAGCCAACGGGGATCATAATCGGAACTGGGATTAAAAACATAGAAGACCTTGCCACCCGCGTTCAATACCTCAATCTCCCGTGTCGTACGCACTTCCCGAAGTTTCAGGTGATAGACCGGACTCCCATGCTCAACCTCAAACACAAGCCCATCAAGAAATGACTGGGGGAAAGTCTTGGGATCAAAGGAAATCATCCCAACCGGAAAAGAAACCGGTATTTTCATGCCCGGAACGAATAGGAAAATATTACGGAATTGCAGATCGCGCAAACGCTCGACCAGAAAAGCAGGGCTGTCAGCGGTATTTTTCCGGAGGTCGGCCACCAGTTTAGCCTGCCGGTCCTCAATGATTTTCGAACTGAGAGTAGTCAAAGCCCAAGCGGCAGCCGACAGGAGACACAGGGACGTCAAAGCATAGATAACCAGTGAACCCAGGCGTCGTTGCGGATAAAGGCAGGGGCGTTTGTTTTTCATAATAACTCTATCTCTCTCCCCCCTTGGGCGTAAGATATGGACTTTCTTATTCTGGGCGGCAAGGAAAGATTCTTTGAGGCTTCCAAAATGGATAGCAGAGTTGTCCGATCTTCATAGGTTCTTGTAAAATAATGCTCCAGCCGGATTTTCCTTCCGGTCCATTCCCTCTGGAACTCCTCACCGCAATCTACTGAAGACATTGTTCCGATCAACGTGGCATAGTGCCTTTTGCCCATTCCTCTAATTCCACAAGCAGGCATAACACAATTTAAGGGTTGATAACTTTGGCATTGGGGAATGAGAAATTCCATCATATCCCGAATGCTATATCTTTTTATCTCCTGTTCGCCGAAATATCGCCCCAACACGGTGCGGATTTTCGATGGATAGGCAAGCATGCAAAAGAGATTGTCGATGCGCATTTTCCTGTCAATGTCGTTTCTCTTCCTGCAATCCCGTTGCAGTTTACGACTCCGTCTCGTCCAATCATACCTTTCCTTTTCCTTTTTGAATATCTGGTGAACTCGCGAGCTTGAAATATTGAGCTGACTGGCGATATCACGGAAGTGAACGCCTTCCTGGCCCATCCTGAGTATATCCGCGTTCCTTTGGGCGGTTGGTTGATTTTCACGATGCATGACAGTTACATTCCATTTTTAGGGTTTTGCAATCCATTTTGATCCTTACTCTTTCACCACGTCCGAAAACAAAAGTAGGATTACACAAACCTTGATTTTCGAAAAGTCAGGCAGATCATTACACCCTTGTAAGGGAATACCTTACAGGGCAAAGCACCTAAATCCTCGCCTAATAGCAGGTTCACAATTCATGAACGGCTACTGGGCTCCACAATGACGCGGCTCACGCAAGGTTCGCCCTCCAAAAGGAAAGATCTAGAAGATAAAGACCATTCTGCTGGAGGGCGAACCTTGCGTGAGCCGCGTGGGCAGGGTGTCAAATATGGGTTACTACCCAGAAGGCCTGTCCTTAGGCGAGGATTTGGGAAGCACCTTCATTCTTGTTTCTGCCGCGCCGCCCGTGTTACCGTCCTTCCCCACATGACAATCCCAGAGTTCATAGCGAAGTGGCGGAAGGTGGAACTGAAAGAACGGTCCGCCGCGCAGGAGCATTTCCTCGACCTCTGCGAACTCGTCGACCATCCTAAGCCGGCCGAGGCCGATCCCACCGGCATAAACTTCTGTTTTGAAAAAGGCGCCGCCAAGCACGGTGGTGGCGATGGGTTCGCGGACGTGTGGAAACGCAATTTCTTTGGCTGGGAGTATAAGGGAAAGCACAAGGATCTTTCCGCCGCTTACGACCAACTTTTGCGCTACCGGAACGCCCTTGAAAACCCGCCCTTGCTGGTTGTCTGCGATCTTGACCGCATCATTATTCACACCAATTTCACTGGTACCGTTTCGGCTACTCATGAAATACCGCTTGAAAGCCTCGCCGAACCCCGCAACATCGAAATCCTGCGCGCCGTATTCCACGACCCTGAGGTTCTCCGGCCCGGACGCACAAGTATCGCCGTCACCCAGGATGCCGCCCGGCACTTCGCCGAGATTGCCGCCGCCCTGCGCCAACGCGGCCTGGATCCCGCCGCTGTTGCCCATTTCCTTGATCGAATTGTATTTTGCCTCTTCGCGGAAGACACCGGCCTCCTGCCCAATATGGTGTTCACTCGCATCGTGGAGCAATCACGCGGCGAACCGGCCCGGTTCGGCAAAATCCTGGGCCAACTCTTCGATACCATGGCCACCGGCGGCGACTTCGGTCTTGAACCCATTCGCTATTTCAACGGCAACCTGTTTGACGACAGAACCGTCCTTGACCTCACCGCCGATGAAATGAAGCGCATCACGTCCGCTGCAGATCTCGACTGGAGTTCCGTTGACCCGTCTATTTTCGGCACGCTATTTGAACGCGGCCTTGATCCCGCCAAGCGCTCACAACTCGGGGCACACTTCACCAGCCGGACCGACATCGAGCTTGTGGTTGACGCGGTTATCATGACCGTCCTTCGCCGCGAATGGGACGAATCCCGCCAGATCATCAATTCCCTGCTCACCACCGGGCGCAAGACCATCCCCGACTCCAAGACCCCAGCCAGCCCTGAGCAAGGTCGAAGGGCCAAATCATTGAACGTCGCCGCCATGAAAAAGGCGAAAGGCGAAGCCGGCACCATCCTTCTCCGCTTCCTGGATCGCCTGCAACATGTGCGGGTTCTTGATCCTGCGTGTGGCTCCGGCAACTTTCTTTATGTCGCCTTGCTCCGGCTGAAAGACCTGGAGAAAGAGGCCATTCTGTTCGGCAATGACAACGGCCTTGGCTCATTCCTGCCAATGGTCGGTCCGTCACAACTCTATGGCATCGAAATCAACTCTTACGCCCACGACCTGGCGCAAATGACTGTATGGATTGGCTGGCTCCAATGGATTCGCGTTAATGGTTTCGGCTTCCCCGCCGACCCCATCCTGCGCCCCCTCTCTGAAAATATCCGCCTCATGGACGCCATTTTGAGTACGGAGCGAGGAATGCAGAGTACGGAGTGCGGAGTGGCGAATGCGGAGTGCAAAGAACCCGCCTGCGGTGAGCCAGTCGAACCCGACTGGCCTACGGTGGACTTCATTGTCGGCAACCCGCCTTTTCTCGGTGACAAAATGATGCGCCGTGAATTGGGCGATACTTATGTTGACCGACTGCGATCCCTCTACGAAGGCCGCATTCCCGGCCAGTCAGATCTTTGCTGCTACTGGTTTGAGAAAGCCCGTGCCCATATAGCCGCCGGCAAGTGCAAGCGTGCCGGGCTTCTCGCTACCCAGGGAATACGAGGCGGAGCCAACCGTGAAGTTCTTAAACGCATCAAGGAAAGCGGCGATATCTATTGGGCCGAAAGCGACCGCCCCTGGATCTTAAATGGGGCTAATGTCCACGTAAGCATGATCGGCTTTGACGACGGCACGGACAAGACCCTCACCCTTGACGGCAGACCTGTCCTTACGATCAACGCTAACTTGACCGCCACTGCCAACACGGTCTCCGCCCAACGAATCCTGGCAAACAGCGGCATCTCCTACCAAGGCCCGGTCAAGGTTGGCAAGTTTGACATTACCCTTGCGACGGCAGCCCGGATGCTTGGCGAACCGAATCCCCACGGGAAACCGAACTCCGACGTTATCTGCCCCTTGTGCAACGGGCAGGACATGACAAGCCGCTCCCGTGTATCCTTCGCGGTGGATTTCTTCAAGCGATCCGCCGAAGACGCTTCACTCTTCCAGCATCCATTTGCACACGTGACCGAGTTTGTGAAGCCGCTCCGGGACAATGGCAAACGCGAAGGCCGCCGGTTACGCTGGTGGCAACACGGCGAGACGGGAGACGCCATGCGCGTTGCTCTCACTGGATTGACCCGCTACACCGCGACAACCCGCGTTTCGAAACACCGCATCTTTGTCTGGCTTCCCGGCAACACCCTTCCAGATAGTGCCCTCATTGTATTCGCCCGGTCCGATGATCTATTTTTCGGCCTACTCCATTCCCGCTTTCACGAGGTTTGGGCATTGCGCATGGGTACCCGTCTGGAGACGCGCCCCCGCTATACCCCGTCCACCTGCTTCGAGACGTTCCCGTTTCCTGCTGGCGTTCTGGGCAATGGCCCTGCGACCCCCGCTCATGCCGCCATTGCCGCCGTCGCGATGGAACTGAACAAACTCCGCGAAAACTGGTTAAACCCGCCTGAATGGGTGCGCCCAGAAGTCATGGAGTTTCCCGGCACTGTGGGTGGTCCGTGGGATCACTACATCGACCCGGCGACAGTGGTAGGCATGGGCGCATTCAAGGTCGGCACCGTTCGTTATCCGCGCCTTGTGCCCCGTGACGCCGAGTGTGCCACCAGCCTCAAAGACCGCACGCTGACAAAACTCTACAACGAGCGCCCTGCATGGCTTGCCGCCTGCCATGCAAAACTTGATGCGGCCGTAGCCGCCGCATACGGCTGGCCCAACGATCTGACTGACGACGCTATTCTTGAACGGCTGCTGGCGTTGAACCAAGCATCAGCCAAGGGGGTAGGGCATATTCTTTGATCCCCACACATAGGGTCCTTCTCCGTACGCCATTGGCTCCAAAAGTCTCATGATGAGACTTTTTCGTAACTCACTCATTCCCAGCGTGTTAAACAACACGTCGTTTTGCAGAGGATGGCCTTGAGGCAACTATTCGGGTCTCCCTTGTCTGATCAATACCCCGCCCTCGGCCTCCAAAAAAGTGCAATTAATTGCACTAACATTCCTGCAGATCGCGGCTATTTACAGGGGTTTTATAAGTTTTCAGGTCTTATACTCCCCACTGTCACATGGCCAATCGAAGGGCTTACTCCACAAATGCGCGTGCGTTTTGGAATAACCGCAACCAGGGGCCTTCTTCGCCTTTGAACAAACCTTCCGGCTTCCATGATAACTGAATTGCCCGGAAGGCCCGCTCAGGGTGGGGCATCATGATGGTGACACGCCCGTCAAGAGTGGTGACGCCGGTGAGTCCGCCCGGTGAGCCGTTCGGGTTGAGGGGATAGTGTTCCGTAGGCTTTCCGTAATGATCCACAAAACGAAGCGCGGCAAGTTTCAGGGAGGCGATCTCGGCGGCGGAGCCAGTCCGTTCGAAATTGGTGAATCCTTCGCCATGCGCAACTGGAATGGGAATGCGCGAGCCTTCCATCCCTTTCAACAGGATGGAGGGAGATGACTGGATTTCAAGAGTTGCGAAACGGGCCTCAAATTGCTCGATTTTGTTGCGGGTAAAACGCGGCCAGGCTCCGGCGCCGGGAATGATATCCTTGAGCAGCGAAACCATCTGACAGCCATTGCAGACGCCCAGCGTAAAGGAATCCTGGCGATGGAAGAACGTCTGAAACATTTCGCGCAGCCGTTCATTGAAAAGAATGCTTCGCGCCCAACCAGCCCCGGCGCCAAGGACATCACCATAAGAGAACCCGCCGCAGGCAACCAGTCCAGAGAAGTTTGCCAGATTGATCCGGCTGGAAAGCAGATCGGTCATATGGACATCGATGCTGGTGAAGCCGGCCCGCTCGAAGGCGGCGGCCATCTCAATGTGGCCGTTAATGCCCTGTTCCCGCAGGATCGCCATCTTGGGGCGGGTCCCGCCAATATGAAAAGGTTTGCAGGGATCGTAGGTGAGTTTGAAGGAGAGACCGGGATCCGATTTGTCTTTCAGGAGATCGATTTCCTGCTGCGCACATTCGGCATTGTCGCGGCGTGACTGCATCTCATTGGTCAACTCCGACCAGATGTGCTTGAGATCGATGACATTCCCCTGGTAGACGTTCGCATCCCCCATTTGGATGGTGAGCGTTCGGTCGGCCACGGGACTCCCGAGGATAAAGGCAAGTTCCCCGAGTTCATGCCTTTTGAAAATTTCATTTACCAGGGCAATGTTCTGATCGGATATCTGGATGACCGCCCCGAGTTCTTCGGAGAACAAAATGGAAAGCGGTTCATCGCCGAGTTCGTCAATCTGAACCCGGAGACCATGCTGCGCCCCAAAGGCCATTTCGGCCAGAGTGGCAAACAAGCCGCCATCCGAACGGTCATGATAGGCCAACAGGAGTCCCTCGTTGATCAATTCCTGCATGGCTCCATAGAAATTGACCACATCTGCCG
>Ga0194060_10003553_pt1 | contig 10984 bp, 26 predicted proteins | sample SepL225m_MetaG_FD_163427 | JGI IMG/M metagenome (GOLD analysis project Ga0194060, IMG submission 163427) | Anoxic zone freshwater microbial communities from boreal shield lake in IISD Experimental Lakes Area, Ontario, Canada - Sep2016-L222-5m | ecosystem: Environmental > Aquatic > Freshwater >... | reverse complement strand
AACCCACAAGGTTTAGAAAACTTTACTTTCCTTGAAGATTGGACAACAGGTATCTCGTTTATTAAAGAAGAAGAAGAAGAATTATAATGGATAGCACATTCTTATTTATTATTGGTCAAGCAATAGTTATTGTTATTGGACTAATTGGAATTTATATCAAGATAAGTTTAAAACTTAAGGAATTGGAAATTCGTGTCAATATGGTTGAAAAGCAAGATGACTTAATAGGTAAAAAGCTAGATCATATTCTTGACCAAATAAATAAGATGGCTATCGCAATGCAAAACAAACAAGACCGATGAGGGACATAATAACTGTCATATTAATAATTGCGGTTTTAGTATTAGTTATTCAACCAAAGGAAACCAGCAAACCAATAGTAGTAACGAAAATTGATACTATTGTGAATATTAAAAATATAGTTAAATATAAGAAGGGGAATGACATCCCTTTTGTCGTTTTAGATACTTTCGTAAAAATAGATGAGGTTCACGATACGGCTTATATTGTAAAAGACTATAAAGAAGTCAAATCATATGCCGATACCTTAAAGATTGATTCCTTGCAATATGTTTATGTTACCGATACTATCAGTCAAAATAAGATATTAGGAAGGGGATATGGAGGACATTTCGTAGAAAGAACTATCAGAATTGAAACAACAAAGGTACTACCACCTAAATTTGCGGTTTATTGGGGTGTTTTAGGTGATTATAGGGAGTTTGACAAGAAAGTGGGGTTCGGCTTCGGATTAGCGTTTAAAATGCCTAAAAACGGCTTATTTACGCTTTCTGCTACTACTAACCAATATTCAATAGGAATTTACAAGAAACTATGAGCATAAAGGAATTTATATTAAACACTTTGGCAGATGAAAGGGGTTCAGTAAGCCATAAGAGGATTATTGCCACTATTGGTGCTTTTATCCTATTTGGAACTTATTTATGGACTAAAGACTTTAAGCTGGGAGAGTTGGTGTTTTATTTGGTTTGTGCCTGTATGGGATTTGCCACAATAGATAAATTTACCAAATGAAAAAGAATGAAATCAAAGTAGGAATATTTCTTTTTGTTTTATGGGCAACAATATTGTTTTATTTTTTTAAGCAAGTATTATGATCTCCAAGAAAAGCATTGACTTAATTATCCAGCACGAAGTTGGAGGTAGGACATTTTACGATAAGAGATTACAAGCACCTACTTGGGCAGGTGGCGAAAGCGGAATAACTATTGGAATGGGGTATGATTTGGGTTATAATACTGAAAAGCAATTTATGATGGATTGGAGTGCAAACTTAAATCTTAATTATGTCCACGCTTTAAGACCTGTAATTGGTTTAAAAGGACAACAAGCAAAATCATTATTAAAGGGAGAGATATTAAATGTTCGTATTCCGTACAATATGGCATACGAAGTTTTCGTTAAAAGTTCAATACCTAGATTCTATGCAATGACATTAAAGATTTATCCTAATATGGAAAGTCTAAATGAGGACACACAAGGAGCATTGGTTTCAATGGTTTACAATAGAGGAAGCAAATTAGATGGAGATTCAAGAGTAGAAATGAAGGCAATAGTTGACTTGGTTACTAAACAGGATTATGAAGGTATTGCAGATCAGATTGAAAAGAGTAAAAGACTTTGGGAAGGGAAAGGATTAGATGGCTTGGTTGTAAGAAGGGAAGCGGAAGCTGATTTGGTTCGTGATAGCATAGCATAAACAAACACAAATATATGGCAACTCCAAACACGCTTAAAACAAAGCGTAGGCGACTATTCTTTGACATAGAAACTTCGCCAAACATTGGATTGTTTTGGGAAGCTGGTTACAAAAAGAATATTGATTATTCAAACATAATACAAGAAAGAGCCATTATTTGTATATGTTATAAATGGGAAGAAGAAAAAGAAGTCCATTCTTTACAATGGGATTCCAAGCAGAACGATAAAGCAATGCTCATAAAATTTATTGAGGTTGCAAATGTAGCTAATGAAATGGTTGGACACAACGGAGATAAGTTTGATTTAGCTTGGATTAGAACTAGGTGTTTATTTCACAAAATTGATATGTTCCCAAAATATTTGACTATTGATACTTTAAAAGTAGCAAGGTCAAAATTTAGATTTAATTCTAATAGACTTAATTATATTGCAGACTTTTTAGGTTTAGGTCAAAAAATCAAAACCGAGTATTCGCTTTGGAAGGATATACTTTTAAAGAAGGATAAAATAGCAATGGAAAAAATGATTAAGTATTGTAAAAAGGATGTAATTTTATTAGAACAAGTATTCAAAGCATTAAGCAACCATATTGAACCTAAAACTCATTATGGGGTTATATTTGGGCATCATAAAGGATCGTGTCCAGAATGTGGTAGTGATGACTTAAGGATAAAAGATAGAAGGGCTTTAACAAGTGGAATAATTAAATTAATCTTTAAATGTAATACTTGTGGTAAGCACCATAATAAAACTGATAAATAAGATGAAAATGCCTAAAAATTGGAACAAACTTAATATTAACGAGCAGGAAAGCTGGTTGGTTAAGAAGTATCAGGAGATGCTCACGGAAGTTGATGCAGTTACAAAGATGTTAGCTAAAATTAGAGGTGGGCAAAGAATTAAGATAACTGAAATAGATCGCCCTGATGAGGCAATATTAAAGTCGTGAGAATTAAAATTATATATAAGAAATTGGGTAGAGAACAAGCACACGGCATTGCCGAGAGTGATGGTAATATATATCTAGACCCAAGATTAAAGGGCAAGAAGCATTGCGAGATTTTGATCCACGAGGTTTTGCATTTACTTAACCCAAAGGATAGTGAATTAGCGATTATTAGGAAATCAATAACTTTGACCAAAGTCTTGTGGAAGGAAGGTTATCGTAGAGTGGATGACACAAACGATGAGCCGTTACAAGATGGATCAATTTAGGTTGTTTGGTTTGTTCATAGTTTGGAACCCAGTGTAAAAAGCTGGGTTTTTTTATGTAGTTTTGTTACTCATAGACTTAATGGTTTCGGCGGTGCATTTTTATGCTGCCGCCCTTTTTGTGCCTAACATACACCATAAAATGGATTATTTGACACTAATGATGTCATAATACACCATAAAATGCACTTTTTGATGTGCATTAAGTAAAGTAATAAGTTTACATTTCCACATAAATCGGTAACAATACTACCGAATTACCCATCACTTTGTTACATAATTTGTCAAATCTGCATAGGTTTTTCGGAAAATTCATGCAAAAGTTTACTAATAGTAAACTTATCAATCACAAAAGTTACCCAATAAGGCAACTTTGAGCCGATTATTGCCTATTTACGGCTCATTTAATACTTTAACATAATATTAACTTAAATAATTTATATAATTTATTGGTAGTATTGTAATCTTTATATATCTTTGTGTAAACAAAACCAAAAAACTATGAAACCTGTATTAATTTACGAAAACAACTTCTACCCTTTAAATGCAATGTTAATCCCACAAGGAGGCGATAACATTATGTTAGACTACGAGATTGATGGCTCAAAGTTTTTCCTAGTGAAATTCCGTACCATTGACATTTCTAGTAATCAAATCATTTTATCAATCATTAAACTTTAATTATGTCCGAGCAACAAAACCGCAACTTTCAAGCAGTAGTAATTTTAATCTTTGCCTTTATTGTATGTGCAATCTTACAAAACATTTAAACCTAAAATATGAAAGTAGAAAAAAAGGAAGTTGTATGTATTAGACTTCCTGAATCAATCAAAAAGAAAGTGGATGCTGAAGCAAAGAAAATGTATCTAGCACCTAGCAAATTGGTATCACTTATTATACAAAAATACTACGAAAAACCATAAATCTATGACACTAAACTATCAAGGAAAACAACTAGTTCTGCATAAAAGGGCTACAACACTACTTGAATTACTTAAAAAGGCACAAGCACAACAATCAAGACAGGAGCAACTATTAAAAGAATGGAGGGCAGCTGGAAACTTTGACAATATCCGTTTATTCACTCACGAAAACAATTATTTGATAAGGATTGCAGAGTTAAACGATGTACAAAAAAGAATCCTACAATCTTATTATTGGTTAATTGTTGATCTATATGAAATAACTGATAATTTCTTTTTACCTGTAAACCGAGTATTATGAGTTACATAGACAATAGCAAATCCGATATGATGCGACACATCCATATCCTTGAATTGGAGAATGAGATGTTAAGAAACCAAATTATTAAATTAAAAATTGAACGAAATGAATTATTGGATAGTACCCAGCGTACTAAAACAACACCTAACGAAGAACGAAAGGGAGCAATTGGCGAATGAGATTATTGACACAGTTACCCAATATTATCAAGTTTCCATTAAGGATATTAAAGGGAAATGTAGGAAGCGTAAAATTGTCAAACCTAGACAAGTAGTAATATACTTATTAAGGACAAAGGCAAGAATGATATTAAGCGACATTGGGGAGGTTATGAATAGAGATCATACAACCATAATACATTCGGTAAAGTGCATAGAAAACGATTTAAGCCACCCCTACGATGATACCCTAGAAAAAGACCTTATGAACATAAATATTCTACTTTAATTTTGTTTATTCACAATAAAGTATTAATTTTAAATCCTAAACCAAAGTTATGAACAACAACCTACAAAAATTAGATTTCAACAAGGAGCAGTTGGAACTGATTAAATCTCAAATTGCTCCTGAAGCCACTCAAGATGAGTTAAAGCTATTTCTTTACCAGTGCAAACGCACAGGATTAGACCCATTAACAAGGCAGATTTATTGCATTCATCGCTGGAGTAAAGGCGGTAAAAGAATGACTATCCAAACTTCTATTGATGGTTTCCGTGTAATTGCGGAGAGGTCAGGAACTTATGGTGGACAATCCGAGCCTATATTTACTTATGAGAATGGCAATTTAATATCTTGTAAGATTTCAGTATTTAGATTCCACAATGACATCCGCTTTGAGGCATCCGTTGGAGTTGCTTATTTGAATGAGTATTGCCAATTTGATAAAGATGGCAAACCAATGGGGTTATGGGCAAAGCCACACATTATGCTGGGAAAGGTTGCGGAAGCACTTGCCTTAAGAAAAGCCTACCCACAAGATTTGTCAGGGATATATACTAGCGAGGAAATGCAACAAGCCGATGAATCAGCCTATTTAAAGGCACATCTTACCGAATTGGATGTGGAGTTAGCCGTTGACCTTTGCGTATCAAAAACGGAACTTAAAACGCTATATTCATTTAATATGGAATTAGTTAATAATAGCCTTGAATTAAAAGAAATATTTAAAACCAAACAATCTACTTTATGAACGATCTAAAACTACAAAAATTAAGAGATAATGTTGAGTATTATGAATGGAAATACAAAGCCTGTCATTACTTTTGGAAAAAGGAGTATTTTAACGAGATTAAGAAAGCCAAAGCAAAACTAAAAGAATACAAGGCAAAGTATTATCCTGAAACTAAATTATTAACCCAGCCACAACCATTTTTAAGAATGAATGATTGGACTGAACAATACGAAAACTATGAATGAATTTCCTAGCATTGACTTGATGATTGGTCAATTAAATAAATCAATTACTGAAATAGAAGCCACCACAATAAGTACTGAAAATTATGTATTACAAACATTAAGAGTAGCGTTGCGGTTGGCTTTAGATATTAAACACGAGGAATTAAATTACTTTAAATCTAAAAACAATTAATATGCCAATTAGTACTTGCTGCGGAGCAGAAACTGATATGCCTGAAATGGATATTTGTCCTGAATGTATGGAACATTGCGATTGGGAGGAAGAAGATGAAGAAGAAATACAAAAGGATCAATATGCCGAAAACCAAATAGAAGAAGATAAAATTAACCACCAAAACAAATAAAAATGATAGTATTAAAAGATTATCCAAGTTATTCAATTACTAAAGATGGCAAAGTATTTAGTCATAAATACAATAAATTTTTAGCCGAACGCAATAATAAAAATAGAGGATATAATTCAGTTCTTTTATATCATAATAACATTAAAAAGAATGTATTAGTCCATCGTTTAGTTGCAATGACATTTTTAGATAACCCATTGCATAAAAGATGTGTTAATCATATAAATGGAATTAAAACTGATAATAGAATTGAGAATTTGCAATGGGCAACACATAGTGAAAATTCAATTCATGCTTTTAGTACAGGATTGAATAAAATATCTAATTTATGTAACATTAATAAAATTAAAGCAAAAAGCAAATTAGTAATTAATTTATCTAATGGAATATTTTATAATTCAGCCAAAGAAGCATCCATTGCTGCTGGTATTAATTATTATACATTTATGGGGTATTTAGGCAAACACAAAAGAAACAAATCAACATTTATTTACATTTAAAAAATACAAACAATGATTGTACTCAACATTAAAAAAACGGACATTAAGTGGACAAAGCATAAAAACGGAAACGATTATGCAACCATAGTAGCTGAAAAAAGAAAAGAAGTGGACAAATTCGGCAACGATTACACAGTTTATAACGGACAAACTGCAACTGAAAGGGCAGAAAAAGCCAAGAAAGAATACTGCGGAAATGGGAAAGAGTATGTATGGGAAGCTAAAAAAGAGTTTGCCCAAAACAAACAAGAGCAAAAAGATTCCGACCTTCCTTTTTAATTATAACAAAACTTTAACAAATGAGCCAAAACAAACAAATCGCAGACTACCTAAATAAAGGTAAAAAGCTAACACCAATTGATGCCTTAAACAAATTTGGATGCTTTAGATTAGCAGCACGAATAGCTGATTTAAGGAACGAAGGAATGAATATTGTAACAAACACAATAAAGCTGGAGAATAAGAAGCTGATTGCACAATATTCAATTAAATAGGTTATATTTGTCCAAGAATGTACGAGATTCTATTAAAAACTCATTGCCCAAAGATGCGTTGGTACTCGTACTACCAGCAATTCCGAGGGCTTTTTTATTTATGACATACGCTGAAAAACTAAAAGACCCAAGATGGCAAAAGAAAAGATTAGAAATTTTAAGTAGGGATGAATGGACTTGTCAATATTGTGGAACAACCAAACATACCCTTCACGTTCATCATTTTAAATATCATTCTAGCGGGAATCCTTGGGAATGCATAAATGAATATTTAACAACATTTTGCGAAGATTGTCATTGGATACACGAAAATATATCAAGTAAAAATTATGATAAAATTTTAAATGCAATTAGAAGGCAAATTGAAAATGGTAAATCAAGTGATTATATTTTAAATGTAAAAGCCGTTGAGCAAAAGGATAAAAAAAATGGCTAAAAGATTTACAGATACTGAAAAGTGGAAAAAGCCTTTTATAAGGTCTTTAAAAGCACCATATAAGCTACTTTGGTTATACATTTGTGATGACTGCGACCATTCTGGAATATGGCAGGTTGACATTGAAGTTGCTGAAATAAGGATTGGCGAAAAATTAGATGGAAAAAAAGCTATTCAATTATTTGGCGACAAAATAATACCATTAGATAACGGAAGTAAATGGTTTATACCATCGTTTATTGAATTTCAATATCCTTCAGGTTTAAACGAAAATAACAAAGCACATACTGGAGTTATTAAAAATTTAGAAAGGTACAAACAAGAAATTGACAACTTTAAGCCCCTTGATAGCCCCTTGCAAGGGGACAAGGATATGGTTATGGATATGGTAATGGTTAAGGATAAGGTTAAGGAAATGGTAATACTACCTTTTGACTCAAAAGATTTTATAAAATATTGGACTTATTGGAAAGAATTTAAGAATAAACAATTTAATTTCAAGTTTAAGACTGCACAATCAGAACAATCAGCTTTAAATGATTTAGTTAATTTATCTGATGGTATTGAAGAAAATGCAATAAAAATTATAGAGCAATCAATGGCAAAAGGATGGAAAGGATTATTTAAATTAAAAAACGAAAATAATGAAATCAATAATGGATTTAATACCAGCAGCAACAAACTTTCCTATGCAGATAGAGAATGGATTAAACTTAAAAACTTACGATAAAGATGAATTAAAAGTTGTAGAAGCATTAAAAACAATGCAAATAGGCAAATGTTCACATATTGAAATAAAAGAGCATTTAAAAACTTGCCTTGCTTTAAGTGGAACGCAAATACCAACACAGGAGATATTTGAATTTTGTGTCCTATTTGTTATAGAAACTTATGGTCAATACAAACTAAAGGAATTAGGCGTAGCGTTCAAACTTTACGCAGAGGATAAGTTAACAGTTGGAAACCATATTAATTTCAACCCTAAACTAATTGGGGAAGTAATGTCAAGTTATAAAAAAATGGCTATTCAAGTCAGGAATAAAATAGAACCACAGGAACAAAAATTATTATCAATGCAAATAGATGAGGAACAAGCCATAAAGGATGAGCAAGATTATTGGAACAAATCCGAGCAAAAGAATTGGCGGTTTTTAAACCATCAGGTATTTGATTACCTATGGAAGCGTAAACAAATTAAAATATCAAAGGATCAAGGAGAAATGATTAAAGCCAAAGTAAGGACTATATTTTTAGCACAATCAAAGAAACCTGATGATATGTTAATTGATGAGGAAACAATGAGGCAACAATGTAAAAAATATTCATTAATGATGCACTTTAATAACCAGCTATGAAAATAATATTAACAATACTAATTTGGGAAGGAATCAAGATTATTTACTATAAAATAATAAACCGATGAAAGAACTATTTAAAATGACAATTGAGTTTACAAGGATATTTATAGGCTTTATCCTAGCAATTACCATATTGGTAACATTTGACATTTACTACGAAGTAAAACGATTGATTAAATCCATATAGTTGTTTTTATACTATAAAACCCTAATTTTGCGTTATGGCTTTACAATCAATCCCAAGATTAACCGCAAAGGCTCAACAAATATTCAACCGCTACATTAGGACTAGAGATAGTCAAGATGGATATTTTACTTGTATTAGTTGCGGTCAAGTATATTCTACTGATTTGATGGATTGCGGTCATTTTGTGCCTCAAAAGAATAGTTCATTTTTAAGGTTTAATGAATATAATTGTTCAGGAGAATGTAAAAAATGTAATGGATTTGATGGCTTCCATTTAATAGGATATCGTAAAAATCTTATTCAAAAGATAGGTCAAGAAATGGTTGATTGGCTTGAAAATAATCAAAGAACTATTAAGAAATGGACACGCAGTGAGTTAAACGAACTAATAGAAAAGTATAAATAATGGCTAAACTAAACGCAGCTGGAAAGGTAAACTTTGGAACTCGTAAAAAAGGTAAAGCAAAGAAATCCTACAACAAACACACACCAAAACCAAAACCTTCAAGAGGACAAGGATAATGAAAGATACTATTTGCAAAAGAGAATACAATTGCCAATGTAAAAGGATAACAACTGATTATGTTTGGGAATCTCAATTACTACAACACGAAGTAAAATGTTTTAAATGTGGTAATCAGTTAGGAATTAAAAACCTAAAAGTAAAAGAAGTTGCACAATCACCATCCATTAGAACACCAACAAAGAACCGATAATGTTAATCAACGAAATCAAACCAAACCCAAACAATCCAAGAATAATAAAGGATCATAAGTTTAAACAACTTGTTAAGTCAATCCAAGATTTCCCCCAAATGCTTGAACTCCGACCTATTGTAATTGATGAAAACAATATGGTATTAGGTGGCAATATGAGATTAAAGGCTTGTATTGAAGCTGGGTTTACGGATGTACCTGTAATTCACGCTAACAATTTAAGCGAGGAAAAGAAAAAGGAATTTATTGTAAAAGACAATGTCGGATATGGGGAGTGGGATTGGGATGACCTAGCGAATAATTGGGATGCACAGGAACTTACCGATTGGGGTTTAGACATACCAAACTTTGATGTAAACAATTTAGAAGCCGAAGAAGATGACTTTGCAGTACCTGATGGCGGAACTGAAACCGATATTGTATTAGGGGATTTATTTGAGATAGGAGAACATAGATTGCTATGTGGTGATAGTACGGATAGCGAACAAGTGGCAAAGCTAATGAACGGACAAAAGGCTGATATATCATTTACAAGTCCACCATATAATGCAGGGACTAATGTAAGGGGTAAATTTTATGAAAATGATAATGATGACAAAACAAATGATGATTATGTGAAATTTTTATATGATTTTACAATAAATACATTAAATAATTCAACATATTCATTTGTTAATTTGCAAATATTAGAAAGTAACAAACACGCATTAATAGATTATCAATACCAATTAAAAGACCAATTAAAAGATATATTGATATGGAATAAAAAACAATATCCACCACATATCAATAAAGGAACTTTTGGATGCAAATGGGAATATGTTTTTGCTTTTTGTTATGAATCTAAAAGTCGTTCATTCCCAGCAAGTTGGCAAGGTAAATTTCCAAATGTAATTGAAACTGAAAATGCAAGCGGTAATGATTTTGCAAAAATACATAAAGCTACATTTCCTATTGCTTTCCCAGCTTGGATACTTGAAAAAATGGATTTTGCACAATCAGTTATAGATTTATTTTGTGGCACAGGAACAACAATGGTTGCTTCGCATCAACTTAAACGCAAATGCTATGGTATGGAACTTGACCCAAAATACTGCCAAGTAATTATAGATAGGATGCAAAAACTTGACCCATCCTTGATTATCAAGAAGAATGGGGTAACTTTGTAGTTAATTTAGAAAGAGATTAGAGAATATGGCAAATGAACAAAATTTAATACCTGCTCAAAAAGGTGAAATAAGAAATCCTAATGGCAGACCTAAAGGAATACCAAATAGTAAAACTAGGCTTTTGCGTTTACTAGAATTAGTACAAGTAAAGACCAACCCAATTACAGGGGAAAAAGAGGAGTTTACAGTTGCAGAGCAATTGGATA